>Ga0256407_10000687_pt1 | contig 77067 bp, 61 predicted proteins | sample RumenRJG_04DNA_FD_193489 | JGI IMG/M metagenome (GOLD analysis project Ga0256407, IMG submission 193489) | Bovine rumen microbial communities from Lethbridge, Alberta, Canada - RJG_04 | ecosystem: Host-associated > Mammals > Digestive system > Stomach > Rumen | place: Canada: Alberta... | reverse complement strand
CTGTACCCTATAAAGGTCGTAAACCTCCTGCTGAAGTCGAATGCGCTCCAATGAAGTCTGGAGCATACTTTCTGTTTTTTCCATCATTGCTGACTTTAGGTGTCAACCTTATTTAAAAAAAGACAAAGCCATGCTTGGCGATAAAAAAGGCTATGATTTGAACGTCAGAACGAAAGAGACGGAATCATCTACCGCTTTTGAGGGCGCCAGATGCTGCTTCTGACAGGTAGCAGAAATGTATTTAGAGACGAAACGTAGAAAGCTATGCAAAACGCTCTACCTAGAAGGATATGCAACATACTCTACGTTGGGAGCTATTCAACACGCTCTACATAGAAGTCTGTTCACCACACTCTATTATATAGAGTTGAAGCGAACAGACTTTTGTAGAAATAATTTGGAGGGAGGTGAGATGATCACTCGTTGAAGTTGAGTTCAGGAGCCTTTTCCGCGCCAGCAGCAGCCTCGAACTTCTCCATGCGGTTGAAGCCGAACATACCGGCAAAGATCACATTGGGGAAGGTGCGCACGTCCTGATTATAGTCCTGCACAGCGTCGTTGTATTTCTGCCGGGCCTCGTTGATGCGGTTCTCCGTACCCTCTAATTGTATTTGCAGACTATGGAAATTCTGATTAGCTTTCAGTTCAGGATAGCGCTCAGCGACCACCATGAGTTTGCCGAGAGCCTGAGACAGTTCACCCTGTGCAGCCTCATACTGCTTGAGTTTCTCAGGAGTGAGGTTGTTGACATCGAGTTTCATCTGTCCCACGGAAGCTCTTGCCTTGGTGACCTCTTCAAAGGTCTCGCGCTCGTGCTTGGCATAAGCCTGCACCGTCTTGGCGAGATTAGGAATGAGGTCGGCACGCCGCTGATAAGTGGCCTGCACGTCTGCCAAAGCTGTCGTAGCCGTTTCCTGCCTCTCGACCATACCATTATAGGCACCACATGCACCTACGCCACACAATACTATCACCGCAACGATGATGAGCATGATCAAAGTACTTTTCTTCATATTGATACGATTAAATTATAATTATCATCATGACATTACCATCCGCCACCGGCTCCACCGCCGCCAAAGCTGCCGCCACCGAAGCTGCCGCCGCTGAAACCTCCACCGGAGCCGCCGCTGAAGCCACCGCCGCCTCCGAAGATGAAGGGCGGGAACCAGTCGTCGTCATCACGGCGGCGCCGGTGTTTCTTCTTCGGATGATACCAGCCCAGTTTGGCCAGCAACAGCATAACAAGCTGACAGATCGGATAACCAAAGCAGGCCAGCAAGACGATAAGAATCGTCAGCCACGAGTCGTCATCCTCGTCGGTGCCGATCTCATCCCCGTCAACGACGGCCTTACCCGTCTTGAACTTACTGTAGAGCGCCTGCGCCGTAGAGCAGACAGCAGCATCGATGTCATTGACCTTCATATTTCTGACGATGCACTGCTGAGCAATGTCGTCGCACTCCACATCGGTCAGATCACCTTCAAGGCCCTTACCCGGCGCAATGAAATAGCGACGGTCGCCGACAGCTAAGACGATGACCAGGCCTCGCCGGTCCTTCTTCGTCCCCACTCCATAATGGTTGCCGATGTCTTCCGCCATACGGAAGCAGTCAGCATCCTTGACATGACTCACCACCACGAAGACCGTCTGAATGCCGCATTCCGTCTGTAATCGCCGGAAACAGACATCGGCCGAGTCACGCATGGACGGCGACATAAGCCCCTCCGGATCACAGACGTAGCGGTTGCGATCCTGCAAGTGCACCATCGGCACGTCATCAGCCGTCCACACATTAGCCCCGACGGGCAGGGCGAAGAGCCACAGCACGATGGCGAGCATCTGCACACAAAAAACTTGACGAAGCTGTTTCATGTCATTTTGAGCCTATTAGCAAATGGTTACTGCAAATATAATGAATTTAGCCGAAGAGAAAGGATCATTGCAACAAATAATAACAACTTTTCATAAGTACTCATATTTTAGATAAAGAGCCACTTACTTGATGACTGATGCTTTGACGATCCTCACGTCTTCCAACGGGCGGTCGTTTTCGTCGGTGGCCACATGATCAATGGCATCCACCACGTCGAGTCCTTGGATGACCTGTCCGAAGACGGTGTACATGCCATCGAGATGCGGCGTGCCGCCGACGGTCTTGTAATACTCCCGGATCTCCGGCGTGAACTTCACGGCACCCTGTGTCAGCGAGTCGGTCTTATGCTGTATGCGGTCGAGCGAGGCATCGGAATAGGTCCGTCCCCACACAATATAGAAATGTGCTCCGCCAGACGCCCGCTGCGGATTGACGCTGTCGGGCTCTCTTGCGGCAGCGAGCGCTCCACGCTTGTGGAAATACTGAGGAAAACGGAACTCAGCGGGCACAGTATAGTTCAAATCGTAATCGCCCAACTGGGTGCCGGGCTTGGCGTGGCGTGAGGTAGAGTCGCCTGCCTGAATCATGAAGTCGGCAATGACCCTGTGGAAGAGAATGCCATTGTAATAGCCCGACCGCACCAGCTTGAGGAAATTGTCGCGGTGACGCGGCGTCTCGTTGTAGAGTTCCACAACGATGTTGCCTTTTGTCGTCTGCAACATCACCTGATGGCGCACGGTGTCAGCCTTCGTCTCTCCCTGTGCCCATGTCGCCGATACAGCGAAGAGCATGAGCGTCAATAACAATGCTATTTTTTTCATAGTCACTTATTAGAAATCTGATTACACAGGGGTAAAATTACACAATCCTCGTTTAAATTTGGTCGTTTTTTCCCCAAAAATACTAAATTTTAAGATTTAAAAGGCTTAAGCGACTGAAAAGACTTTGCTGTTTAAGATAAATAGGCTAAATTTGCATGTGATTATATCATCCATAAGACGTGGATAAGATTTCATCATCCACCTCTTTATAACTCATTATCTAAAAGGACAACAAAGAACATGAAAAAGATCATCATTCCGCTCGTCATAGTCGTATTATTGCTATTGGGAGGCATTGCCTGGCTCTATACCAGTCTGAACAAGCAGAAGGAGGAGAACAAGGAGATGGTGCAGCTTGCCGACCTGGACAAGAAGGAGATGGAAAATGAATACCAGCAATTCGCGAATCAATACGGTGAGATGAAGACCCAAATCAACAACGACTCCATCATCGCCCAATTGACCCACGAGCAAGAGCGTACCCAAAAACTGTTGCAGGAACTGCGCAACACCAAGAGTACGGATGCCCGCGAGATTGCACGACTCAAGCGCGAGCTGGCTACGGTGAGAGCCGTGCTGCGCAGCTATGTCATCCAGATCGACTCGCTCAACCGCGCCAATGAGCATCTCACGGCGGAAAATACACGAATAAGAGGACAATATGATCAGGCTACCCAACAGATTGCCGGACTCAACAGCGAGAAAGCCGGACTGGCCGAGAAAGTAGCCATCGCCGCACAGCTGGACGCTACGGGCATCAACCTCACGGCCATGAGCAAGCGTGGCAAAGCAACAAAAAAGATCAAGAAAGCCAAGGCCTTGCAGGTCTCTTTCGCAATCGCAAAGAACGTCACGGCAGCCAGCGGCATGAAGACCGTCTATGTCTGCATCAACACGCCGACAGGAACACTGCTCTCGGGCGGTGGCTCATTTAACTACGAAAACCGCACACTCCCCTGCACCATGAAGCGCACGGTGGAATATAATGGCAACGAGACACCTGTCACCCTCTTCTACAACATCGGACAGGCACTGGAAGGCGGCACCTACCGCGTGAGCATCTTCGCCGACGGCAACATGATCGGCTCGCGCAGCTTCACGCTGGAATAAGGACTCCACGGTCCGAACAAAAACACGGATAAACGTCAGTAAACAGATATGAGAAAGTTCACTTTCGCCATTTTACTTTCAGGATGCGTATTGGCTGCCCACGGACAGACTGTGCTGACACTGGACAGTTGCCGGGCTTTGGCCCTTCGCAACAACAAACAGATCAACGTTTCACGTCTGGGCAAAGAGGTAGCAATGAACACCCGCAAGGCAGCACGCACGAAATACCTGCCCAAGGTGGATGTTCTGGCCGGCTATGAATTCACCAGCCGCGACATCAACCTGCTGAGCAACAAGCAAAAGAACATGCTCAACAACATGGGCACCAACCTCGGCACACAGGTCGGGGGAGACTTACAAAAAGGCATCTCAGAGAAGATGACCGAGCTGGTGAAGCAAGGCGCCATCAGTATGGAACAGGCTCAGCAGATTGGTGCGATGATGCAACAGGCCGGTGCTCCCATCGGTCAGTACGCAGCCGGCATCGGCAACACGTTGGGCCAGCAAATTGTCGACGCCTTCCGCACCGACACGAAAAACGTTTTCGGCGGTGCCGTCATCCTGCGCCAGCCGATCTTCATGGGTGGTGCCATCAAAGCCGCCAACGCCATTGCCGACATCACGGAGGAAATGGCCGACAACGATGAAAGCCTGAAGACACAGAGCACGATCTATGACATCGACAAGGCTTACTGGACAGTAGTATCCCTCAAACATAAACAGAAACTTGCCTACAGCTATCGCGACTTGGTGAAGAAGCTCGACGACGATGTCAAGAAGATGATCCGCCAGGGAGTAGCCACGAAGGCCGACGGCCTGAAAGTGGACGTGAAAGTCAACGAGGCCGACATGGACATCACCCGTGTCGACGATGGCGTGACGCTGGCTAAGATGCTGCTCTGTCAGCTTTGCGGTATCCCGATGACCGACAAGATCACACTGGCCGACGAGGAAGGCAACGGACTGGAGAAGAGCAACGTGAAGTTCACCGACTATCAGCCCGACTCCGCCTTCTCAAGTCGTCCTGAGGTGCGCTTGCTTCAAAACGCAGTGGACCTGAGCGAGCAAGGCACCAAGGTCATCCAGGCCGAATATTTGCCTCACGTAGCACTGACGGGCGGCTATATGATCACCAATCCCAATGTCTACAATGGATTTCAGAAGCGTTTCTCCGGCGTGTGGAACGTAGGCGTGACCGTGCAGATGCCGGTGTGGAACTGGTTTGAGGGCCGGTACAAAATCAGAGCGTCTCGTGCAGCCACAAGCATGGCACGCATGGAACTGAGCGACGTGCAGGAGAAGATCAACTTGCAGGTGACTCAAAGCCGCTTCAAGGTGAAAGAGGCCCGCAAACGTCTGACCATGGCCAACAACAATGTCAAGAGTGCAGAGGAAAACCTGCGCTGCGCACAAATAGGATTCCGCGAGGGGGTCATCCCCTCCACTGATGTCATGGCCGCACAGACAGCATGGCAGAAAGCCCATAGCGACAAGATCGACGCGGAAGTGGACCTGCGCGTCAGTGAGGTGAACCTGGAGAAAGCATTGGGTATCCTCGAATAAACCATCAACGAACCAAAGAAGAAAAAACATAAAAGAGATGTCAGCAAAAACACAACATAACAATATCCTGCTTGCCGTACTTGGATTCACAGCAGCAGTGGCTATCGTAGGTGTCATTGGTTTCTTCGCTTTCGGCAAGACCGACGAGATTATTCAAGGCGAGGTGGAAGTCGGCGACTATCGCGTCAGCTGTAAGTTGCCGGCGCGCATCGAGGAGATACGTGTCAAAGAAGGCGACTACGTACATGTCGGCGACACGCTTGCCATCCTGCAAATCCCTGAGGCCAACGCACAGCAGAGAGTAGCGGAGGCCACCGAGGGTGCCACTCAGGCTATCAGCAATCTGACCGACGAGGGTACCCGCAAGGAACAGATACAAAGTGCCTACGACCTGATGCAGCAGGCTATGGCCGCAGAGGACATTGCCCGGAAGACCTACACACGTATGCAGAACCTCTACAACGAGGGCGTGATGAGCGCACAGAAGCGCGACGAGGCACTGGCAGCCTTCAAAGCCGCCGAAGCACAGGTGAAAGTGGCGCAAAGCCAGTATGAGTTGGCCAAGAGCGGTGCCCGCAAACAGGAGAAGATCGCAGCCGCCAAGAATACCCAGGCCGCCAAGAGTGCCGTCGACGTCGTCAAGTCAATCCTGAGAGAGACTGTGCAGATCTCACCCGTGGAGGGCGAAGTCAGCGATGTCTATCCCAAGGTGGGCGAGTTGGTAGGCATGGGCTCACCAATCATGAATATCAACATCATGTCGGACATGTGGGGAACCTTCAACGTGCGTGAAGACCAATTGAAGGGCTTGAAGGTCGGCGACGAGTTCACCGCATTCTCTCCGGCTTTCAACAAAAACGTGAGGATGAAAGTCTACGACATCAAGGACGAGGGTTCCTACGCTGTATGGAAAGCCACAAAGAGCAACGGCCAGTACGACCTGAAGACCTTCGAAGTGAAGGCTCACTTCGTCAACAAGTTCGATGGACTGCGCCCCGGCATGTCACTGATTATCAAGGACACAAAGAAATAATACAGAAGATTGAAAGAGAATAGCCTCTACTCCTATCGCCCCAAGAGCATGACGCTCCACGAGGTTCTCTCCCGCATCTATCACATCTCGCTGCGGGAGCTGGGGATCATGCGTCAGAATCCCATCTACGGATTCTGCACGGTGGTCTTTCCTATTGTCGTCATCATCTTCTTCACCTCACTGATGGCAGGCGGACAGCCAACCGACATGCCGATTGGCATTGTGGATCAGGACAATACCACCACGACGCGCGCAATGGTGCGTCAGCTCGACGCTTTCCAGTCGTCGAAGGTCGTCGGCTATTACCCAAACGTCAACGCGGCGCGTGAGGCTATCCAGCGCAACGAGATCTTTGCCTTTCTCTATATCCCGAAGGGCACGACAAGCGGGCTGATGACAAGCACGCAGCCGAAGATCTCTTTTTATTACAGTAATGTGACGCTCGTTGCGGGCAACATGCTCTTTAAAGACTTGAAGACGATCTGCACGTTAGGCTCCGCGGCTGTCGGCAAAACCAAGCTACAGGCCATCGGAAAGACCGACGACGAGGTGCGTACATTCCTGCAGCCCATTGCCGTTGACACCCATCTGCTTCAGAACCCATGGGTGAGCTACAACATCTATCTGACCACTAGCATGGCACCCGGCGTGCTCATGGTCTTCATCTTCCTGCTCACCCCCTACGCCATCGGCACTGAGTTGAAGTTCAAACGCTCACGTCAGTTGATGAAGATGGCGGGCAACAACATCTACATCGCCATAGCCGGCAAGATGCTGCCGATGACACTACTCTTCCTCACGATGATGTATGGCTTCGAGTTCTACATCTTCCACACATTGGACTTCCCTCATCCGGGTGGCGTTGTACCCCTGTTGTTGATGGGACTTCTCAGTGTTCTGGCCTGTCAGGGCTTTGGTATCTTCGCCTTCGGACTGATGCCCTCCCTGCGCATGTCCATCTCGATCAGTGCACTGTGGTCGGTGCTGAGTTTCTCCGTAGCCGGTGCCACCTATCCGTTGTCAGCCATGGATCCTGAGATACAGTCCATTGCCCAGTTGTTCCCCATGCGCCATTACTTCATGTTGTACCAGATGTGCGAGTTCAACGGCTACCCGCTGTCCTACGCCTGGTTCGACATTATGTTCCTGTTGATGATAGCAGTGCTGCCCATCTTCACATTAAAAAATATCAAGAGGGCAATGCTGGTATACGTATATATCCCCTAAGCTATGCAAAACGAGAGCTTTTTCAGTCAAGTCAAGCAAGGACTCCTTGACACCTGCTATATCTGCGTGAAAGAGATGCGCGGCCTTGTCACCGACGAGGGTGTGCTGATCTTCTGCGTCCTCGTACCGTTGTTCTATCCCCTGCTCTATTCGTGGATCTACAACAACGAGGTGGTCAGAGACGTGCCGGTGGCAGTGGTAGACCTCTCGCACTCCGCGGCCTCACGCGAGTTCATCCGTCACTACGACGCAGGCTCTGACGTGAAGGTGGCCTATATGTGCAACTCGCTTGACGATGCCAAAGAGCTCATCGGCAAGCAGCAGGTGCATGGCGCACTCTATTTCCCCGAAGACTTCGAACGCAGACTGGGACGTGGTGAGCAAGCCACCGTCAGCCTATATTGCGATATGAGCCTGATGCTCCACTACAAAGCGATCTATCAGACCGCCATGGCTGTGGCCGGAGAGATGAACAGCCGCATTCAGCTCAATCAGAGCAACGGCTTCACCAACCGCGACGACGAGATTACCACCAAGCCTCTTGACTTCGACGAGGTGCCGATCTTCAATGTTACCGACGGCTACGGCAATGCCATCATCCCCGGTGTGCTGATGCTGATTCTACAACAGACGCTGCTTTTGGGCATCGGACTCGCAGCCGGAACAGCTCGTGAGAACAACCGCTATCAGGATCTTGTACCTATCTCGAAACACTACAATGGCATCTTCCGTATCGTACTGGGCAAGTCGTGGTGCTATTTCATGGTGTATATGGTCATGGCGGCTTACATCAGTCTGGTCGTTCCACGCATGTTCCACTACATCTCTTTGGTGACCCCTTGGACCATACTCGGTCTGATGGTTCCCTATCTGTTGTCGTGCATCTTCTTCGGGATGACGCTGTCATGTATGGTGCGCTACCGCGAAAATGTGATGCTGTTGGTGGTCTTCACCTCAGTGCCATTCCTGTTTATGACCGGTGTCAGCTGGCCACAGCCCAACATCCCCGGTTTTTGGCAGGGCGTGGCCTGCCTCATTCCCTCAACCTTTGGTGTGAGAGGCTTCCTGCGTATCTCGTCGATGGGAGCCTCGCTGCAGGATATCAGTGTGGAGTATCATGCGCTGTGGATTCAGGCTTTTGTCTATCTCCTCACCACATGCATGGTCTATCGCTACCAGATTGCGGCAACCCGCAAGCGCGCCTTCGATCACATGCAAGTCATGAGAGATAAGATCGAATTGGCGAAACAAAAGAAGTTGAGCAGCCAGGCTAAGTAGCGGGAGCCTGGCCTCAACACTCATATCAGATTGCTGTCAGTTGATGTCCAAATTGACATCAACTACTATTTTATGTTGATATCAATACTATTCTTAATTGACATCAACTACTCTTTATATTTAGTATTTACAGCGGCTGACGAAAGTCACATCCCTCACGCCATCTTGAGCAACCGAGAGCAGTCTTGCCCTGAATGATATGGCCCTGATGGCACTTGGGGCAAGGGTCACCGACCTTAAGTTTACCCTTGGTGAGCACAGGAGCAGAAGTGGGAGTTGCGGTGGCGGAAGCCGATGCGGCAGTAGCCGGCGCACTCTTTTTGCGAGAACCTGCCGACCGTTTGGTGCTTTGCTTGGCATCCCCTGCCCCACCCTTCTTCGGTCCGGACGGTTTAGGAGTGGGCTCTGGCTCTCCACTTGCTATTTGCCTGTTGCTGTTGTCGTGCAATACGTCCTGCACGATCTTTGTCACCTGCTCTTTCAGCCCGTCGATGAAAAGCTGCGGCGAGTATTTATGGTGCTCGATGTCGCGGAGCTTCTTCTCCCAGATACCCGTGAGTTCACAACTGGTGAGCAACTTTTCGTGAATTGTATCAATGAGTTGGATACCCGTGGGGGTAGCCACGAGATTCTTACGCTCTCGGCGGATATAATGTCGCTTGAACAAGGTCTCAATGATGCCGGCGCGCGACGAAGGGCGTCCGATACCGTTTTCCTTCATCGCCGCACGCAGCTCCTCGTCGTCGACAAACTTGCCAGCGGTCTCCATGGCACGCAGCAGTGAGGCTTCGGTATAGTGCTTCGGCGGCTGCGTCATCTTTTCTGTCAGCGTGGGCTTATGCGGTCCCGACTCTCCTTTGACAAAGGTGGGTAATGTTTTCTCCTCGTCTGACGGCTTACCTTCTTCCACTGTCTGCGTCAATTCATCCTTGGCATACACAGCCCGCCATCCCGGTGAAAGGATCTCCTTGCCGCTGGTCTTGAACTCAACCTTGTCGACCTTACCCTTGACAGTGGTCGTGGAAAACTTACAATCGGGATAGAACACGGCAATGAAGCGGCGGGCGATGAGGTCGTAGACTTTCATCTCGGCATCGCTCAGTCCGCCCGGTACCTGCCCTGTGGGGATGATGGCATGGTGGTCGGTGACCTTGGAAGTGTCGAAGACTCGCTTTGACTTTGGCAGTTTCTTGCTGATGGCTGCCAAGTCCTTGATGATTTGCAGATAAGGCTTCTGTCCGGCTTTCGCCATCTGGCTGATGCCATTGAGAATACCCGGGCATTTGGGATAGATGTCGTCGGACAGATATTGCGTATCGACACGCGGATAAGTAGTCAACTTCTTCTCATACAGAGCCTGTATGAGGTTGAGCGTCATCTCAGCTGAGAAACTGAACTTACGGTTGCAGTCGACCTGCAACGAGGTGAGGTCATAGAGCTGTCGTGGTGCCTCCTTGCCCTGCTTCTTCTGTACATCGGTAACTTCGAAGGGCTTATCCTGAATGAGCGCGAAGGCCTGCTCTCCCTCTTCTTTACTGGTATATTTGCCAGCCGTAGCGGTGAACAGCGTGTCGCGATAGACTGTCGAGAGCACCCAATAAGGCTCCGGCTTGAAATTGTCGATCTCTTTCTGGCGATTGACGATCAAAGCCAAGGTCGGCGTCTGTACACGACCAATGGAAAGCACCTGGTGATTGCGGCCGTACATGCAGGTATAGAGACGCGTGCAGTTCATACCCAGCAACCAGTCGCCGATGGCCCGGCTCAGTCCTGCCATGTAAAGGCTCTCGTAGTCCTTCTGCTCTTTTAGGTTCTGGAACCCTTCGCGGATAGCCTCGTCGGTCATTGACGAAATCCACAACCGCTTTACGGGGCACTTCACTCCGGCAAGTTGCATCACCCAACGCTGGATGAGCTCACCTTCCTGCCCGGCATCACCACAGTTGACAATCTCGTCGGCCTTGCTATATAAGGAGGCAATCACGTCGAACTGACGCTTGATCGTTTCCTCCGGAATGAGTTTGATGCCAAAGCGCAACGGAATCATCGGCAGTGCGGCCAGCGTCCAAAAACGCCAGTTCACCTGATAGTCATTGGGTTCCTTCAGCTCGCACAAATGTCCGAAAGTCCAAGTCACCTGGTAGCCGTTGCCTTCCATATAGCCGTTCTTGGGTACGTTGGCACCCAAGATGCGTGCAATATCTTTTGCTACGCTCGGTTTCTCCGCTATACAAACGATCATATATTCAGTGTATGTCTCTATTTGAAATACAAAAGTACGAAATTATCTCCTAACTGAGAAAAAAACATAAGGAATTTAGATTCTTCGCATTCTTTCATACTGCTCTGTCTGACATTTGACAGTAGCTAATCAGAAAGATCAAAACACAGACAGATAAAGAATGCAAAAATAATATGGTTAAAGTTGTGCAAAGCAATGGTAGGTTAGAAAAAAAATAATTAATTTTGTAGGGTTAGAATTAAGTGAGAAATGAAAATAGGATTGTTTATACCCTGCTATGTAGACGCTCTGTACCCTGAGGTCGGAAAGGCTACATATAAACTATTGTGCCATCTTGGATTGGACGTGACCTATCCCGAGCGGCAGACCTGTTGTGGTCAGCCCATGGCTAACGCCGGCTTTGAGCCTATGGCCAAGCATCTTGCCAATAGTTTCGAAGAGATGTTTTCAGGTTTCGACTATGTGGTTGCTCCGTCAGCCTCCTGCGCCGCTTTCGTGCGCGTCAACTATCCTCGGCTCTTACCGCAAGACCATCAATGCGTCACACCGAAGAACACCGTGGACATCGTGGAGTTTCTGCACGACATCGTGAAGGTGAAGAGCCTTCCCGGCAGTTTCCCCCATGTGGTCAGCGTGCATAACAGTTGCCATGGTGTGCGCGAATTGGGACTGTCATCACCGTCAGAACGCAATATCCCAAAATACAACAAGATCATCGATCTGCTGCAACTCAAAGAGGGCATCACCATCAAAGAGCCGGAGCGCGTGGACGAGTGCTGTGGCTTCGGCGGCATGTTCTCCGTGGAGGAGCCAGACGTGTCGGTGCGTATGGGTGAGAACAAGATCGAGCGCCACATGGCCACTGGAGCCGAGTATATCACCGGTCCCGACTCATCCTGTCTGATGCACATGGAGGGCATCGCACGGCGGGAGAAGAAACCTATCAAGTTTATCCATGTCGCACAAATATTAGCTAACGGAATCTAAGCATTATGAGCACTATACATTCAGAAAGAGCACACGAAATATTGAAGCAGCGCGACAAGGTCGATCACCACGACGCTACTTTCTGGCAGTTGCGACAAGGCCGTGACAAGATGGCCAAGGGACTGCCGGAATGGGAGAGTCTGCGCGACCACGCCTCGGCCATCAAGCGCCACACACTCACCCATCTGGCCGACTATCTGGAGCAGTTCAGCAGCCAGCTCGAAAGCCGTGGCGTCATCGTGCACTGGGCTAAAGATGCCAATGAGCTCAACGAGATGGTCTACGGTATCCTTGAGTCGCACAAGGTGACGAAGATGGTGAAGTCGAAGTCGATGCTCACCGAGGAGTGCGGACTCAATGCCTATCTCGAACAGCGCGGCATCGACGTGGTGGAAACCGATCTCGGCGAGCGTATCCTGCAACTGATGCATCGTGCTCCGGCACATATCGTGGTACCGGCCATGCACATCACGAAGGAAGAGGTGGCCGAAACCTTTGAGGCTAAAGGCATATCCGCAGACAAAGGAAACACCGACCCTACCTATCTGACCTACTGCGCCCGCAAGAGCTTGCGCCATGAGTTTATGGAAGCAGGAGCCGGTCTGACGGGCTGTAACTTTGGCGTGGCGAAGACGGGCGACATCGTCGTCTGCACCAATGAGGGCAATGCCGACATGACAACGTCTATGCCGAAACTGCATATCGTGACGATGGGTATTGAGAAACTTGTACCCGACTATGAGAGTCTGGCCGTGTTCCAGCGTCTGCTCTGCCGCAGTGCTACAGGACAGCCGACCACCGGCTTCACATCACACTTCCGTCAGGCACGTCCCGGCGCCGAGATGCACGTGGTGCTGCTTGACAACTGGCGCAGCGACGCTTTGGCCAATCCCGAACATTGGGAGACGCTGAAGTGCATCCGTTGCGGTGCCTGCATGAACACATGTCCTGTCTACCGCCGTTCTACCGGTGCCAGCTACACCTATTTCATTCCAGGCCCTATCGGCGTCGACTTGGGTATGCTGGCCAATGCCCGCCGCTATAGCGACAATGTTTCTGCCTGCTCGCTCTGTCTGAGTTGTGACAACGTGTGCCCGGCAGAAGTGAAACCCGGCTCACAAATCTATCTCTGGCGCCAGAGTCTTGACGGCATTGGCAAAGCCGACCATCTCAAAAAGTTCATGTCGGAAGGCATGGAACTGCTCTTCGATCATCCTACACTCTACACCGATGCGCTGAAACTGTCACCACTGGCTAACTTCGTACCGGAAATGCTCACACACTACAGCCATCTCAATCCCTGGGGACTGGGGCATGCTAAGCCGAAGTTTGCCAGCCAGTCGTTTCATGGCTGGTGGAAAGAGCAACAGAAAAAGAAGAAATAGTCAACGGCACCAGGCGATTAGGAATGATTGCCGACAACGCCAAACGACTCGGAATAACAGTTATCTAAGTAACGACAAGCAATGAGAAAAGAAGAATTGCTCCAGAAACTACGCGCCAACACCAAGGTGCAATACGATATGCCTGCCATGGACGATCTCCACGGCATCACCTATGCTAATCCCTATCAGCAGTTTGCCGAGATGACAAAAACAGTAGGTGGCCGCATTGTGGAGGCACGAAAGACCGACGATCTCAACCAGATCATCCGCAACCTCTACCCTGATGCGAAGGCCTTCGCCAGCAACCTGCCTTACATCTCCATCGCCCAGCGCAATCCCGACATTGTCGCAGAGGCTCAGGATCTCAATGGCACTGACGTGGGTATCGTTGAGGGACAACTCGGCGTAGCCGAGAACGCTTGCATCTGGGTGCCACAGACGATGAAGGAGAAAGCCGTGTGCTTCATCTCGGAATATCTCGTCATCATTCTCGACAAGCAAAACGTTGTGAACAATATGCACGAGGCTTACAGCCGTATCGAGATGGATCCACGCTACAACTTCGGCACATTTATCAGTGGACCGTCGAAGACTGCCGACATCGAGCAAGCGCTCGTCATGGGTGCTCAGGCAGCACGCGGTGTGACCGTGTTGGTGCTGAGCTAATAAGAAAAAAAAGCAGGAAGGAATAGTCCTTCCTGCTTTTTCTCAACAACAAACAAAAAAGATGAACGTTGCAGCCTTTCTCCCGACTTTAGGACTTCTACTGATCTCTCCACTTCAGCCCGCTCACGCAGCAATGGGAAGAAGCCAAATAGTCGTACAGGCCATAAAGGCGGACAGTCTAAATGCTGACACTGCTGTAAGCGCATTCCAATCACAGGAGGAGAAGATTGTCAGTAAGTGGCAACGACAAAGCAAACTTCATCTCACAAATTTTATGGCTTCGGCTGTTGAAGGATCGCTTCGGGGCATGATGGCACAATGGTTGCCAGGCGACAAGACAAAAATAGTTGCACTATATAATAAGGTGTGTGGCGCTCAGCTATCAGCCACAGCCATGAAGGCAATTATCTCCAAAGACGTCAACGCTATGCTCCGCGAGCTCAATGCCCACCGTAAAGTCTTCGCAGCGTCGCATCCGCAACTGGCCATGAAAAAAGGGCTGAACCATCGTGCGGGTGGGTTTACCTATCCTATCGTGCGACAGAAAGTAGACTGTCCGCTCAACGACTTGCAAAAGATACAAGCCTTGCAGGGCGAAATAGACTGGGCAGCTCTGGGACTGACTGCTGAGCAGGTGGTGCCCAAAGGTTGCGGCAAGCAACTCTTGAAAGGCGTTGATCTGTTAAAGGACGACCAACATGCTTCACAGGATCTGCACCGAGTTGCCCCATTCATCAACCGCATTGCTAAGCTGATGACTTGGTATATCAGCAAATCGGTTTATGGTACAGTAGACCATAGCTACACGGCCATCAGAAAGAAATTGATGGCCTCCACCACATAGCGGACTTCCTCATCCGTCATTGTCTGATTGCACGGAATGCTAAGCTCTTCGCGATGAATACGTTCTGTAACGGGCAATGAGAGGGAATGCCATTCCGGATAACAGTCCTGCTGATGCGGCGGAATGGGATAATGTATCACCGTGCCAATACCTTTTTGTTTCAAATAATCCTGCAACTCATCACGATGGGCGCTGAGCACGGGGAAGATGTGGAAGACATGATTCACATTTCCACGTAGCCAAGCCTCAGCACCGGGAAGCATGACCACTGGGTTGGAGATATGCTGAGCATAATAAGTGGCAATCTGCTTACGTCGCTGATTATCAGCATCCAAGTAACGCAACTTCACGGAGAGAACGGCAGCCTGTATCTCATCCATGCGGCTGTTGCGCCCTTTGTAAGGAAAGACATACTTGCGTGAAGAACCGTAATTACCCAAAGCCCGACAAAGCTCAGCTAATGAAGCATCGTCGGTGGTGATTGCTCCTGCGTCTCCTAAAGCACCAAGATTCTTGCCTGGATAGAAGCTATGCGCTGCGGCATCGCCCAAAAAGCCCGTCCGTCGTCCGTCGAACATACAGCCATGAGCTTGGGCATTGTCCTCGATGAGTAACAAATGATGGTGATGGCAGAAGCCGGCAATCTGCTGCGTCATGGCACAACGGCCATAGAGATGCACCAGCAATACGGCACGCGTGCGGTTGCTGAGATGCTCCATGAGTTGGCTGTCATCAAGTTCAAGCGTGTCGATTCGTGGCTCAACGAGTACCGGCTTCAATCCGTTCTCAGTGATGGAGAGGATAGAAGCAATATAGGTATTGGCCGGCACGATGACTTCATCACCATCCTGCAACTTCCCTAATTCTTTATAAGCCCTGAAGATAAGCGTCAGCGCATCGAGCCCGTTGCCGCAACTCACACAGTGCTGCGTACCGATATAGCGAGCATAATCAGCTTCGAAGTGCCGTGTGGCCTCTCCTTGTAAGTACCAGCCACTTTCGACGACCTGCTTCACGGCAGCCTCTATCTCATCTTGATGCTGCGCTGTGACTTTTTGTAAAGAGAGATAAGGAATATGCATCTGTTCACTTTGATTAAATTCTACGCCTTTTACAATCATTTGTAACTTATCATTGTGCATTCAAACAAGTCGTCATTCAACATTCATCACTCAACATTCCATTCGTACCAATCGTAGCACACAGCGCGACCGCCAAAGCCTTCCTTTTGATAAATAAGTCCCTCGTTGAGATAGCGACCTCGGTCTTCGTTAGAGATACCGAAGTCAAAATAGCGGCAGTCCCGGTAGTCCTCGGTGAGCACCTTGCGGTAGATGGCATCGATGGCATGCAGATGCTTACCTTCAGGTGTCGCGGAGATATACTGCGCATGCACCACCTGCGGTGTGACGTACAGCAGAGTTCCCCCAATGACTTTCTCATCAAGGCGAGCTACATAAAGTTTGATGTTATCGGGAAAAGCGTCATGCAGTCGATTTATCTCCGCTAAGGTATGCACAGGACGGGTGTGGTAGGTATGCTGGAGATTGTCTGTCAAGACCTGCCAAAAGTCGGCATAAGCGCGGTCATCCTGGACGACACAGATTCCCTCCTTTTCAGCCTTATTGGCCCCAAACTGCCGTATGCGCCGCCACTTTAACGCACGATCCTGCACTATTGTCGAAGACACGTTGCGTACCATCAGCTGTGCATGACAGCGGTTAAAGATAGCATAAAGGTCTTCCTCAGCCGGCAACAGCTGATAAATCCACGGCATCGGCTTGTAGACAACGCGGTGGATGCCTCGACAATGGAGATAAGCATTGAGCTCCTCAAAGAGCGTACATACCTCGGCTGTCGTAGCATGCGTATTGGTGATCAGCCCACCATAAGTCAATCCCTGATGTGACCATAGCGTGTCGCCATCGATATTGGCGGGCAACAAAGCATAGAGTTTCCCCTTCTTATAGAAGAGAAGTGAGTAGTCGGAAAAACGGTCGCGATGGTAGTCCATATAATGGCGGTCGAAAAGGAACGTGCCTTGCTTCGACAGTGCTACAAAGTCGTTCCATGCCTTGCTGTCGGTGTCATTGTCTGTGTATTGCCGGATGTCAAACATTTACAAAGCTTTGGATATGTCAATATTAGGATTTATCGCTTTAAGATCTTCAACAAAATCTATTCTGTTACGCGGTGAGATCAGAATGCTGTCTGTATACTTTCCCTTGAAGACAATCTCCAACCGGTCGACAGACAAAGCCGGAGACGCCAACAAGTTATGGCTGCGCCGCACATAGATAATCTGCGAGATAGATATGTACTTACGTTGAAAGCCACAGCAGATGAGGAGGTTGTCTCCGTCGATGATGTATTTGATGGGGAAAAACAGAAGAAACATAGCCATCCATCCCATCACTATCAATAGGGTAATCAGCCATGACAACAAGGTTCTACTTTCCATCGCAGCTTTGATGGAGGATGCCAAAGAAACAATCAAACAAATAATAATAAAGACAAAGATGTCTTTCTTAGAAGGATATACCTTGTTCATGGGTTGTTTGCTTTATATGTTAGAAAATCTTGATAATCATAGATATAGTCACTCTCGTCGTAGAGTTCGTCGGCCAACACCATGCAGACAGCACCAGACGAGAAATCATCTAATGTCCGCCAAATACCCGGTTCTATCAGCAAGCCTTCCCAAGGGTGATTAAGAAGATAGCTGGCTTTACGAACGCCGTCATCTAAATTGACAGTGAAACTACCACTCATCGCTACCAACAGCTGATGCAAAGCCTTATGGGCATGTCCTCCGCGGCTCTCGCCTGCCGGAACATCATACACCCAATATGCCCTTTTGATTTCAAAGTGCACATCCTTGCATTGTTCCACCACAGTGAGGTTGCCGCGTGGGTCTACTATCTTTTTCAGAGAAATGATTTTTCCTAACTGATCCATGTATTGATAACGACAGCCCCACGGTTTTATTTTGGCCTAAGGGGAATTATTAAACAATAAAACACTAAGACATGGCGTTACAGAGAAATGGAACAGAGACATTCATCAGACCTGAATTCTGACAAGCCAACACTTCGCCATGCCACAATACCTTCGATGAAGCGAAGGATGAAAGGCAAGGATTACCATGAACGGACTATCTATATGATTACACTCGTCGTAGCCGGCAGACGGAAACTGTTCGGAGAAATAGAGGGAGATATTCGTTCGTGTTATGGCGACGCGAACTATCCGCATATAGTGCTCACGACCTTAGGCGAAGCCGTGAGAGAGCAGATATTGAGATTGCCCGGATATTATCCGCAATTATCGGTTAGCGGATTTCAAATCATGCCTGACCATGTCCATATAATCATCTTCGTACATGACCAGCTCCCGTGTCATCTCGGAATTGTAATTCGTGGTTTGGTACAAGGATGCAACAAAGCCTATCACCAGCTCTATCCACAAGACAATGCAGTACACATAGGAAAAGGAAAAAGCGAGCGGCGGAGTAACGGTATCCTCTTTGAACACGGCTACAACGACAAAGTACTCATGCACCAGAATCAACTAAAGATATGGAGACACTACCTTGCCGACAACCCACGTCGGTTAATGGTCAAGCATGCCCATCCTGACTATTTCCGTGTACAGAGAAATATCAAAGAAAAGGGACTGGAGTTTTCTGCTATTGGAAATCTTTTTCTTCTACGCAAGCCGCTATTACAGATACAATGTTCCCGTCACCTCACTGAAACAGAGATACAGGAAATGAAAGAGAAAGCACTAATAGCATGCGCATCCGGGGCCGTGTTGATTTCCCCATGTATCTCCCCCGGAGAAAAAGCAGTAATGCGCGCTGTCTTTGAGAAAGACTATCCGGAGATTGTTTTGTTGGAAAATGGACTCACAGATCTTGCCAAGCCAGGCGGGGCACGCTTCGACGCCTGCGCTAAGGGACAGTTACTTCTGTCAGCCCCCTGGGAGCATCATACCGACAAAAGGCGCATCACCCGCACACAATGCCACATACTCAACAATATGGCAGCATTGCTTAGCGATGGGAAAAAACTATGAAGAGGCACTTCGAGACTCGCCACACCCTTGCCCCCCCATTTCTCTTTCCTTTGCTTTAAAAAGGCAACGCACGCAACGGCAAGTCTGTACATAGCAAAAAGCCGAACACAAACGGTGCACCTTCACAGTGCACCGTTGTGTGCTTCGCCTTTTTAAGGCGAAGGGGTCGAAAGAATTGCCAGAGCGGCTACTTCTTCATATACGGGTCTGTGCCAAGCACAGTCTTGGCCAGACGCTTGGTCTTGTCACGCAGAGCATCCATGTCACAGCCCACCTTGTCGTAGCAGACGACCACACCCATGCGACGGGCAACATGTGCCACGGGCTTACCGAAAATGCGTACGCGAGCATGATCCTCACGGCAGACATCCTCCAAGTTGTAGTTCAACGGCTTGTCACTCTCCACAGGCGAGAGAACGACAGCTGAGGCTCCACTATGCTCAAGATGGATGGCCGGGATGTCCAGCCCCATCACAGCACGGAAGTGAAGCTCAAACTCGCTGAGATTGGTGCAATGACTCAGCGTCACCATACCCGTGTCGTGCGGACGGGGACTGAGCTCAGAGAAGATGACCTCGCCCTGTTTGGTGAGGAAGAACTCCACGCCCCAGATGCCGTAGCCTGTCAAGGCCTTCGTCACCTCAGCAGCGATGTGTTGTGCCTGCTTCAACGCCTCGTCGCTGATGGCGTAGGGCATCCAACTCTCGCGATAGTCGCCGCCTTTCTGAACGTGGCCGATAGGCGGGCAGAAGATCGTTGGCCCATGTTTTTGGGTAACAGTCAGCAAAGTGAACTCAGACTGGAAGTCGATGAACTCCTCGATGATCACCTCCTTCACATCGCCGCGACCCTCTTCCATGGCATCACGGAAAGCTTCTTTCAGCTCATCGTCGTTGTGGACATAGCTCTGTCCATGACCTGACGAGGACATCAACGGCTTGACTACGCAGGGGAAGCCAATCTCGTCGGCGGCATGCTTGAACTCGTCGAAAGTCTTGGCATAGAAATACTTGGCAGTACGCAGTCCTAACTCCTTTGCTGCCAAGTCGCGGATAGCCCGGCGGTTCATCGTGTAGTTGACAGCGCGTGCCGACGGCACCACCTGAATGCCCTCCTTCTCAAAGTCGAAGAGACGCTCCGTACGGATAGCCTCTATCTCCGGCACGATGAGATCGGGATGATGTTTCTCCACCACAGCCGTGAGTGCGTCGCCGTCGAGCATAGAAAACACCTCACGCTCATCGGCCACCTGCATGGCCGGCGCATTGTCGTACTTGTCGCAAGCGATAACATACTGCCCTGCACGCTTGGCAGCAATGGTGAACTCCTTGCCCAGCTCACCGGAACCCAACAACAATATCTTTTTCATAATTCTGAATGTTGAACGATAACGAATGATGAATGATGAATGATCAATGATGAATGTTGAATGATCAGTGTTGAATGATCAGCAGATCATACTTTCATAGCCTCAGCACGCTTCTTCACTAACTCTGGCAACTTGCGCCACATCATCTGCCACTCCGGCGAGATGGCAATGCGGCGCACGTCCGTGTCAATGATATGCTGCATCTGCTCAACACTGACATGATGCTTAGCAGCCAACTGCTCCACGCTCTGAGGTTCCCGGTTTCCCAGTCCGAAATAGCTCTCGACAATGTCCTTGTCAAGGGCGCCAAGCATCGTGAGCAGCACATCCATATTGGCTCTGTCACCATCTGTGATGAGCAGAGCCGAAGAACGCATCAGCCGCAGAAAGGCTGCCAAGCGTTTAGAGAGTGCGTCCATGACGCTCCTTTCCGTACATGATGTCATAGTACTTCTGGTAGTCGCCCGATGTAACTTCTTCAATCCACTTCTGATTCTCAAGATTCCATTTGATCGTCTTGACAATACCGTCGGCGAACTTCGTCTCGGGATACCAACCAAGCTCAGTCTTGATCTTTGTAGGATCGATGGCATAACGCGCATCATGACCAAGGCGGTCAGCGACATGCTCGATGAGAGAGTCGTTGATCCAGCTGATATCAATGTCACCGTTAGCATCCTTGACCTGCTTCTTCAATACTTGACGGAGGTTCTTGTCGGCAGCCATCATGTCGTGAATCGTCTTGATGGTGAGTTTCACGATGTCGATGTTCTTCATCTCGTTGTGTCCACCAACGTTATATACCTCACCGGCTTTGCCCTCACGCACTACCAGATCAATAGCCTTGCAGTGGTCTTCGACATAGAGCCAGTCACGCACGTTGAGTCCCTCACCATAGACAGGGAGTTTCTTGCCATGCAGAATATTGTTGATGATCAATGGAATGAGCTTCTCCGGGAAATGATAAGGTCCATAGTTGTTGGAGCATCGTGTGATGCTCACCGGCATGTGATAGGTGTCGCGATAAGCCTGTACGAAGAAGTCTGCACTCGCCTTGCTGGCAGAGTAAGGGCTATGCGGACACAGCGGTGTGTTTTCCGTGAAGTAGCCTTCCTGACCCAATGCACCGTAGACCTCATCGGTAGACACCTGATGATAGCGCTTACCGGGCTTCCAAGTAGGATAGCCTTGTGCGTCCTTACCCGTCACCCAAGCACGCCGTGCGGCATCCATCAAGTTCTGAGTACCCAGGATGTTCACACTCAGGAAGAGTTGCGGATCCTCGATAGAGCGGTCTACATGACTCTCGGCAGCGAAGTTCACCACGTAGTCGATGTCGTTCTCCGCAAACAGTTTATCAGCCAACTCGCGGTCGCGGATATCTCCCTTGACAAAGAAGCAACGCTTGTTGTCGATGTCGTCCTTGATGGTACCAAGGTTTCCGGCATAGGTCAATGCGTCGAGGATGATGACCTTGATGTCGTCGTTCACATACTTTTTGTGGAGCAGATACTTGATAAAGTTTGAACCGATGAAACCGGCAGCTCCTGTCACAAGATAAGTCTTCATATGATGCTTGTTTTAAATATTGTCTATTCTTTGAATGCTACACCTTATTATATATAGTTGACTATCGCGAGCCCAACTTCACTACCTCGCAATCACGAAAGTCTTTGCCGTCGATCGTCAGCCTAACGATGGTACGTTCCAATTGCCATCCCGACATTCCCGCAGCGCCGGGATTAATATGCAGAAGATCGAGTTTCTTGTCCGGCATGATTCTCAGTATATGAGAGTGACCATCGACAAAGAGCTTTGGCGGATTGCGTCGAATCATGTCTCTCACCGATGGGTCGTAATGACCGGGATAACCACCTATATGCTTCATCAGCACATCGACTTCCTCACATTTAAATCGCAGAATTTCAGGATAGCGGGCTCGCACATCCACATCATCAATGTTGCCATAGACAGCCCGGAAGCGCGGGCGCAAATCCTCAAAAGCGTTGGCCAGCGACAAGCTGCCGATGTCTCCTGCATGCCAGATTTCGTCGCAGTCAGCCATATAGGTGACATATTTCTCGTCCCAAAAGCCGTGGGTATCGCTGATGATCGCTATTCTTTTCATAGATTGTCTGCGTTAAGGTTTAATCTCAGAGTGAATCTCGTGTAGTTGCAAGTCAAAGCGCTTACGGATAAACCGGGTGATAAAATCCAAAGTACCTTCCATCCCGAGTACACTGGAGTTGATACACAGGTCGTAGCTCTCTGCTGCTCCCCACGTCTTGCCAGTATAGTAATTGTAATAGGAAGCGCGTTCCTCCTCCTGCTTATGGATATATTTGCGTCCGGTAGCCCTGTCAAAGCCATGTCGCTTACAGACGCGTTGCAATCGCTGATCGATGTTCGCTGAGATAAAGATGCTCACCGTGTTTTTCATACCCCGAAGCACATAGTCAGCAGTACGTCCTACGAATACGCAACTGCTCTCCTCGGCAGCTTTGCGGATGGCATCGCTCTGAAACTGGTAGAGGCTTTCCTGTGAGAACTCATTCTTATAGTAAGGGCTCTCGCCGAAGAGGGAGCCATGGATATGAAAGAGGGAACGCAGGAAGCCCTTGTGCTCATCGTTCTGCTCAAAGAACTTCTCACAGAATCCACTTTCTTTGGCAGCCAAGTTCAAAAGTTCTTTGTCATAGAACTTACAGCCGAACTGCTCTGCCAACTGCCGGGCGATGACGCGGCCACCGGAACCTATCTGCCGGCCTATGTTAATGATTATCTTCTTGTCCTCCATATTGAGTCGGATGTTTTTGCATATTCGTGTGTCTCACAAACCATATCATCGTCACTCCCGCCATCACTGCCGCGATGAAGTCGGATGAAGGCAAGGCATACCAAACACCATCAATACCGAAAAATAGCGGCAACACAAGCAGCAAAGGCAAGAGAAAGATCAGTTGTCGGGAGAGAGAGAGAAATATGCTTAGTTGAACTTTTCCTATGCACTGGAAGAATGTTGTGATCACCATTTGCGCTCCAACGACAGGGAACACCAGCATGTTCAGCCGGATGGCCTTCACAGACATCTTGATCAGCTGAGGATCGCTTGTGAACAAGCGGGCCACAGCATGCGGCAGGAACATAGCCACCAGCCAGCCCACCGTCATGATACACACACCCGCAATGATGGAGATGTCCACCACACGGCGCAGACGGTCGAATTGCTGACTGCCATAGTTATAACCTGCTATTGGCTGCATACCCTGGTTGAGTCCCATGACAAACATCATAAACACCATGCTCAGGGCGTTGGCGATGCCATAGGAGCCGACGGACAGGTCGCCACCGTAGCGCACGAGCTGATTGTTCATGAAGATGACAATGATGCAGGCTGTCGCGTTCATCAGAAAAGGCGACACGCCAATGCTTAGGATCAACTTCACCAGACTGCCTTTCAAGCGATAGATGCCCCGCCGCAGATGCAGCAGCTGACGCTTGTCGGCAAAAAACTTCATCTGCCACGTCAGTGCAATACTTTGGGCGACAACAGTACCTAAGGCTGCTCCCCGTATTCCCCAACGCCACCAATAGATAAAGATGAAGTCAAAGACAATGTTCAAGCCCACCGACATGATGGTCGCCATCATTGCCTTGCGGGGCTTGCTCGCCGCACGCAGCACAGCGTTCATGCCAAAATACATGTGTGAGACAACATTACCCAACAGAATGATCTGCATGAAGGCACGCGCATAAGGGAGCGTATGATCGCTTGCGCCAAAGAAGCGAAGGATGGGATCGAGGAAGAGCAGACTCACTACAGTGAAAGCCACACCGATAATAAGGTTAAGCGTCACCGTGTTGCCCAATATCATCTCTGCCGTATGGTAGTCTCTCTGCCCCAGTTTCACGGAAATCGACGTAGAAGCTCCTACGCCTACAGCCGCGCCAAACGCGGCGCCGAGGTTCATGAAAGGGAAAGTGATGGCAAGACCAGAGATGGCCATGGGACCCACTATCTGACCGATAAAAGCACGGTCGATGATGTTGTAGAGCGAAGCCGCCGTCATTGCCACCATTGCGGGCAATGCATACTGCAACAACAGATGCCCTACAGGTTTTGTACCCAACGCCAATGTCTCTTTCTTATTATCTACTTCCATATATTTGCAAAAGTACGAAAAATATTTGGAGTTTTGCCTTTTTCCACGTACTTTTGCAAGTCTAAACAATAGTTTTTTAGTTTTATGCGCAACGTCGTAGCCATCATTTTCTTATTTTTACTGCAAAGCATCGGTGCTTTTGCAGCTAAGGGGCGTATTGCCTATCCTGGTGGCAAATTCTATATCTACCGTCTTTCGTTAACCGACAAGAAGGGTTCTCCCGGCACGCTTGCCAATCCTGAGAAGTATCTCTCCGAAAGAGCACTCCGCCGCCGCCAGCGTCAGCATATAGCCGTCGACTCGCTCGACCTGCCATTGTCGGCTGTCTACCTCAACGGACTCAGAAGCGAGGGTGCACAGGTCATCGGTGGCAGCAAATGGAACAACACCGTACTCGTCCGCACAAAGGACACCACGATCATGGCCCGTCTGCGCGCCCTACCCTACGTCAAAAGCTCCATTCGCGTATTCAAGGCTCCCGACTCCACGACCGTGATGCTTCCCGACGACATCGACAAAGATGCACTTGGGAAAAAGCCCTCCGGCGATCTCTATGGCCGCGGGGCTATCCAACTCGACATGCTCAACGGCCGTAAAGTTCATCAGGCAGGCTTTCGAGGCAAGGGCATGCTCATCGCGGTCATCGACGGCGGATATATGAATGCCGACAAACTTGCACGTCATTACCACTTCAATATCGTCGGGCAGCACGACTGCGTGTGGCCCTACGACGACAACGTCTACCATCTGCTGAGCCACGGCACGATGGTACTCTCCACCATGGCCTCTAATGTCGACAGCGTGTTCATCGGCACGGCTCCCGACGCTTCCTATCTGCTCCTACGCAGTGAGGACGGCCGCAGTGAACAACTCGTGGAGGAAGACTATTGGGCACAGGCGGCCGAATATGCCGACTCTGTGGGGGCCGACATCATCAACTCGTCGCTCGGCTACACCATCTTTGACGACGACAACACAAGCATCCGCTATCGCGACCAGGACGGCAAGACGCAGCTCATTTCCCGCTCCGCCTCCACGCTTGCCAGCCGTGGCATGGTGCTCGTATGCAGCGCGGGCAACGAGGGCATGAAATTCTGGAAGCGCATCGGCTGTCCCGCCGACGCTTTCGACATTCTCTCTGTGGCTGCTCTCTCCGACGACAGCGTCAACGCCCTCTTCTCCTCTCTTGGTCCCTCCATCGACGGACGCGTGAAACCCGACGTAGCTGCTCTCGGCGTGGGATCCACGGTCGTCAGCGGAGCCGGAAAGATCATCCACGCCAACGGCACTTCGTTTGCCTCACCCATCCTCTGTGGCATGGTGGCATGTCTGTGGCAGGCCATGCCCGACAAGACTGCTTACGAGATCATCGACATGGTCAAGAAAGCCGGCAACCGCTACCGCCATCCCGACAACATCTTCGGCTACGGCATTCCTGACTTTTACCACATCCTGGAAAACCAACGCTCAACCATACCCACGCCCCGACAATGAAAGCATTAACCCTTTACGAACTCAACAACCTCGTCAGAGGCGTCATCGAGGCAACGCTCGACCGGCCCTATTGGGTCGAAGCTGAACTGTCAGAAGCGCGTGAGGTACGTGGCCACTGCTACATGGAGTTGGTGCAGAAAGACGAATTCTCCGCTACGCCGGTAGCCCGTGCGTCGGCGAAATGCTGGCACAACGTATGGATGAGACTCAAGCCGCGCTTTGAGCAGGTCACAGGCCAGACGCTTCATGCAGGCATGAAAGTGCTGTTGCTGGTCACAGCCAATTTCCACGAGGCCTACGGTTTTTCATGGATTGTGCAGGATATCGACCCCACCTACACGATGGGCGACATGGCCCGTAAGCGACAAGAAATCATCCGACAGCTCAAGGAAGAAGGTGTCTTCGACCTGCAACGACAGTTGCAGCTCCCACTCTTCGCCCAGCATATCGCGGTCATCTCCAGTGAACAGGCCGCCGGATTCGGTGACTTCTGCAATCAACTTGACAACAACGACTACGGTTTCTACTTCTCCTACACGCTCTTTCCTGCTGTCATGCAGGGCGAGCAGGTCGAGAACAGCATCATCCGGGCACTGAACGACATCTTTGACCGGGCCGACGACTTCGACGCCGTGGTGATCATCCGTGGCGGTGGTGCCACTGCCGACATGAGCGGCTTCGACACGCTGGCCCTCGCCGAGAACGTAGCCAACTTCCCTCTGCCCATCATCACGGGCATAGGACACGAGCGCGACGAGAGCATCCTCGACATGATCTCGTTCCAACGGGTGAAGACGCCGACGGCAGCGGCTGCCTTTCTCATCGACCATCTCGCGGAAGCTGACAGCCATCTGCAAATGCTCGGGCAGCGCACAGTGACGTATGTCAACACCCGCATGCAACAAGAGCACAGCCGTCTTGACCACCTTGCCCATCGCATCCCGATGCTTTTCTCCCTTGTCAAGACCCGACAAGGGGCTGTCATCGACCGACTGGAGCAGCAGATGTTCTCGCTCATGCGCCAACAGCTCTCTCGGGCGCGCTACCGTCTCGAGTTGCTCCATGGACGCACACTGCCTGCCCTCACGCAGAAGCTCAACACAGAGAAGCACCGGCTTGAGCAATACGACCTGAGACTGAAAGCCGTGGATCCGCAGATCATCCTGCAACGCGGCTACAGTCTGACAACACTACATGGCAAAGCCATCCGCGACGCCGCGGTGATCAAAGACGGCGACACCATTGAGACGCGCTTTGCCAAAGGCTCTGTTACCTCTATCGTTCAATCACAACAGCAAAACCATCACGCATAAACTATGAAAGCAATTAAATATGAAGATGCCATCCGACAACTGGAAGACATTGTAGAGAAACTGGAAAACAATGAGTTGGACATCGACGAGATGCCCGAAGCCTTGAAGCGCGCACAGCAGTTGCTCAAGCTCTGCCGTGACCGGCTCACCAAGACCGACGAAGAGATACAGAAGATACAAGCAGAAGCGAAAGAAGCGCCGAACGCATAAATTTTCGCTATCTGTTCAAAAAACAATGATAAATAGTTGCGAATTACAACTATTATATGTAATTTTGCACTAAATTATAAGAAAGCAATTTAAAACGTATTGTGTATGAAAGATTTAGATTGGGGTAATCTGTCATTCGGCTACATGAAGACAGACTACAATGTTCGTTGTTACTATCGTGATGGTAAGTGGGGCGAGATAGAGGTCTGCTCCGACGAATTTCTGAAGCTTCACATGGCAGCCACCTGCCTTCACTATGGTCAGGAGGCTTTCGAGGGACTGAAAGCTTATCGTTGCCCCGACGGCAAGGTACGCATCTTCCGTGTCAAGGATAACGCTGAGCGCTTGCAGAGCACCTGCGAAGGTATCGTTATGCCAAAGGTGCCGACAGAGCTGTTTGAAGAGATGGTCAAGAAGGTAGTACGCCTCAATCAAGAATATATCCCTACCTATGAGAGCGGCGCAACACTCTATATCCGTCCGCTGCTCATCGGTACGAGCGCACAAGTGGGCGTGCATCCCTCCAAGGAGTATCTGTTCATGATCTTCGTCACACCGGTAGGTCCCTATTTCAAGGGCGGCTTCGTCTGCAACAAATACGCCATCGTCCGTGACTATGACCGTGCCGCTCCACTGGGCACAGGCCGCTATAAAGTCGGTGGCAACTACGCGGCTTCCCTGCGTGCCCACATGTACGCAGCCGGCAAGGGCTATGGCAGTGAGTTCTACCTCGACGCCAAGGAGAAGAAATACGTCGACGAGTGCGGCGCCGCCAACTTCTTTGGCATCAAGAACGGCACCTACATCACACCGAAGAGCACGTCCATCCTGCCATCTATCACCAACAAGAGTCTGATGCAGATCGCTGAGGATCTGGGCCTAAAGGTTGAGCGTCGCCCGGTGCCCGAGGAAGAGTTGCCTACCTTTGAGGAGGCTGGCGCCTGCGGTACTGCTGCCGTGATCTCACCGATCTCTGAGCTCGACGACCTCGACACGGGCAAGAAGTATGTCTTCGGCGACAAGCCGGGACCCTGGTCTACCAAGCTCTACAACACGCTGCGCGGTATTCAGTACGGCACCGTAGAGGACAAGCACGGCTGGACAACCGTTGTCATCGAGTAAGGAAAGAAGTCTACACCTCTTTATATTTATTAGCTGGAGCTCCTTTGAGTTCCGGCTTTTTTTATTATGTCGTAATAAAAAGACATAGTAACATCGTCTTTGACTACTCTGTTACTATGTCTTTGCTTACTCTGTTACAAAGAAAGAAGTGTTTTTCTTTGATATTCCACTCGTTTGCACTACCTTTGCACCACAAAAGGAAAAGTATGGGAAAAGGTAAATTAGCCAAGTTTGCAGAGATGAAGACGATGAGTAATGTCTTCGAGTATCCGTTCTCCGTCATCGACAATGTGCCCTTCGACATGAAAGGCCATTGGCGTGAGCAGTATTTCCACAACGACAATCCCATCGTGCTGGAGCTGGGCTGCGGAAAAGGAGAGTACACCGTGGGACTGGGAAAACTCTTCCCCTACATGAACTTCATCGGTGTGGACATCAAAGGTGCACGCATGTGGACAGGAGCCAAGCTGGCGTTGGAAGAAGGAATGACCAATGTGGCTTTCCTGCGTACGAGCATTGAGATCATCGACCGCTTCTTTGCTGAGGATGAAGTACAGGAGATTTGGCTGACATTCTCTGACCCTCAGATGAAAAATCCACGCAAGCGACTCACCTCTACCTATTTCATGGAGCGCTACCGCCACTTCCTCGTCGACGGAGGACTGATGCACCTGAAGACGGACTCAAACTTCCTCTTCACCTACACGCGGCTGATGGTGGAGAAAAATCAGCTGCCCGTAGACATGTGCACAGAGGATCTATACCACGCTACTCCCTCTGCCCTCGTAGGCACACCACTGCTCACCATCCAGACCTATTATGAGAAGATGTGGATGGAGCGGGGACTGAACATCCGCTACCTGCGTTTCCATCTGCCTAAACAAGGCACTCTCGTGGAGCCCGACGTGGAGATTCCGCTCGACGAATACCGCAGTTACCACAGAAGTAAACGCAGCAGCAAAGAGACGGCACGATGAAACAGTTGACCCAATAAAGCTTAAGACATACAGTTTCAAGTTAAGAAAACCGCAGTCTCTCGCTTAGAAACCAACAGCCTCTCGCTTAGAAACCAACAGTTTCAAAGCGAGAGACTGACAACAACAGTGTGGTTTAACGATTTAAGTTGACTACTTTGAGTCTTATTTTTAATGTCACATTTGTGGTTGACACAGCCGCTGCGTTAGCAAATCGCCTATCTCATCACCCTTACATCACTGTAAATCAAAGTACACGCCACCGTCATCTTGTTTGTCCTCGGCCTTTTTGGGTCGTGGCGTCTCCTTGAGCTTGCCATTCTTATCAAAGAGGCCATAGGTTGTGCGCAGCACAGAGAACTCGGTACGGCGATTGAGCTGATTACAGATCTCATCCTTCTTCTTGTCTTTCAGTCCACGGATGAAGTCCTCAGTGAGCACGTCACCCTCTTTGAGCCATTTATATTTTTCCGTAAGCTTCTTCTTGATTTTCTTTGGGCGCTCCTTGCCATAGCCTACCGGCGTGAGTCGGTCGGCAGCAATACCATGGGCGATGAGATAAGCCACCACGGCTTCGGCGCGCCGCTGCGACAGCCGTTTATTGTACTCCGCCGAGCCCTTATAGTCGCAGTGAGCACTGAGTTCAATGGTCACGTGAGGATTTTCCTTGAGCAGCGCCACCAGTTGATCGAGCGCTGTCTTTGACGAGTCTCGTAACGTAGCCTTGTCGAAATCGTAGAAAATATTATCGATGAGTGTCGGGGCAGATATATTCGCCAAGGCAAACTGCAGGGTTGTGTCGCGGCTTTCCTTTGGATTGACCAGTGCCTTGACCTGTTCCTGATGATTGAGATAGCCCTTGCAGGTAGCCAGGAAGAGATAGCTGACACCGGGATCCAGCACTTTTGTGAAAGAGCCATCGCTATGCACACTCATCTTCTCATTGGTGCCGTCGTCGCCGACAACATAGACCTGAGCAGCAGGAAGCTCATAGCCATCCATCTCGTAGACCCAGCCTTTGACCGTCTGCATGATTTCGGGGTTGACAAACGAGTAGATATGATCCCAGCCGCGAGCGTCGCCACGATTACTGGAGAAGAAGCCATGGTTGTAAGGTCCCTCGAAAGTCATGCCGAAATCATCGCCTTGGGAGTTAAGCGGATAGCCCGGATGGGAGAGATGATAACGTCCGTCCTTACCTACCTTGGCGATGAAGATGTCAAGGCCGCCAAGACCGGGATGGCCATTGCTGGAGAAATAGAGGTCGCCATTGGGGCGGAATGTCGGAAAGGCCTCGTCGCCCGGCGTGTTGACAGGCTCTCCAAGGTTTTCCACGCCACCATAACCAGCCGGCGTGATGCGCACGCGCCAGATGTCAAGGCCACCTTTTCCGCCTGGCATGTCACTCGTGAAATAGAGCCATTCGCCGTCGGGCGAGATAGCCGGATGGGCGTAGCTCGACAGCGTGTCGCCTGTCAGCTTCACCTCAGTAGCCTTGCTCCAGGCAGCGTCGGAGCGGTTGGACTTCACGATCTGAGCATAGCGGGGATAGGAAGGATCCGTGACGCACTGGGTGAGAAACATCTCGCGACCGTCAACGGAAAAGCAGCAGGCACCCTCGTCATAGGCTGTGTTCACGCCGCCGCTGACATCCTCGGGCTTCGACCACTTGCCTTTATCGTCCTTCTGAGAATAGAAGATGTCACCCGGCTTCGTACCGGTGATGCCGCTAAGCTCATCACCCTGCGCCTCGTTGCGGGTAGAGGTGAAGTAGAGTTGGTCATACTCGTCACCGAAGAGCACGGGGCAGTAGTCGGCTCGGCGGGAGTTGAACACCTCCATGCGCTTCACCGTGTAGCGGCTGCCCAACTGTTTGATGTCGGGAGCCTTGCGGGCTGCAAAGAGTCCGTCACGGGCCAGCTTGTCATTGGGCAGTGAGTCCAATACCACCCTGAACTGCTCTTCAGCCTCGCGGTAGTTGCCGTTTTTCATCAGCATCCGGGCAAAAGCCAGTCGGTCCGCCGTGTCGGCCTGCTGATAGCGTACGGCATTGCGCCATGCGGCCAGCGCCCGCGCCGACTGCAAACTCTTGTCGTAGCACATCGCCATCTTGCGCGCTATCTGTCCACGTTTCGCCCGCTCCTTGGCCGGAGTCTTTTGATAAGCCTGCCGAAACTCATTGGCAGCGTCATAGTACTCACCGAGAGCAAGAAACTTCTCTCCCCGGTGGAGATTGCGGTCAGCACCACAGGAGGTTACCAACCATAATATCATAAAAAAAAAGAGTGTCTTCTTCATTACCTAAGTAACGAAAAAGACACTGATATATTGCCTCGTAAAGTGCCAAACGATGCCTTCACATTCTACTTCGTCGTGACGGCCTCAGCCTCAACGGCCCCTGTACCCACAGACTCGGAGATCTGTGCAGCACGCTCGGCCTCTGCGGCCTTGACAGCTACCGGATGGCGCAGGCCCCAACGCAGATAGAGTCCGGCCAGGATCGTACCGGAGATGCTGTGCCAGGCGCAACTGATGGCGCAAGGCAGGAGCGTGAGGGGCTGAGAAGCAAAGAAGTTGGAAGCCAGCACCGTGGCCAGTCCTGCATTCTGCATACCCACCTCGATGGAGATGGTGCGCTTCTTTGCTACATTGAAGCCTGCCAGGCGTCCGGCGAACCAGCCCAGGAGATAGCCCAGGGAGTTATGGCAGAATACCACGGCGAAAGTCCAGATGAACAGCACAAAGCCGCGTGCCACCAAGTCGTCATGAACGGCAGAGATCACACCACCTACGATGATGGCCAGACACGTGACACTCAGTCCGGGCATCAGTCCTTGCAGTGTGGGGAAGAAACTGCGATGACTGAAGAAGTAGTTCAGCGCGCAACCTACGGCCACAGGAATGATTGTCACAATGATAATATTCTCAAACATACCGACGGTGTCAATGGCAATGATTTGTCCACCAAGGAACTGCATGAGCAGAGGCGTCATGACTGGTGCCACCAAAGTGGAGGCACACGACATGCCTACCGAGAAGGCGACATCGCCATGACACAGATATGACATCACGTTGCTCGACACGCCACCGGGACAGCAGCCCACCAGCAGGATACCCAAAGCCAAGGCTGGCTCAAGATGGAAAACGTGGACAAGCGTCCAAGCCACGCCCGGCATGATGATGAACTGGGCACATGCACCAATGAAGATGTCGAGAGGACGACGGGCCAAAATGCGGAAGTCGTCAGTGGTCAGGGTGAGTCCCATGGTCAGCATAATAATGCCCAGAATGACTGTCTGCGTGTTGCCACGCACCCAATCGAAGATGTGGGGAAAAAAGAAAGTAAACACAGCGATACCAATCACAAAGGCTGTAGCATTCTTTGCCAGCCATCCTGAAAACGATACTAACGATTTAACCATAAGACGTTTTGTTTTATAACAATCTATTATCTTTTCTCGAAAGATGGTGCAAAGTTACAACTAATTCTGATAACAGAGTAATAAAACATAAGTTTTTCTTCATGAAAAGTATGTTTTTATTAGATTTAACGCTGACAAGCAGTTTTTTCAGTCATAATTATGGCATGTAGGGGCACAAAAAAGCCCAACACAGACGGTTGGGCTTTGATATTTCCGAGGATAAAGAGTAAAGTTACTCTTTACCATTATTGACCTGTACGATCTTGGTCTTCGGCAACTTCTTGTTGCGCACGTTGACAGTGGTCACCACAGCCTGCGCCAGATTCAAGAAGGCCTGACCCACGATAGAGTCTACTTTCATGGCAGCAGGCTCACCGGCATCACCACTCTCGCAGATGCTCTGCACTATAGGTATCTGTGCCAGCAGCGGGCAACCCATCTCTTTGGCGAGGTTCTTGCAACCGTCCTTGCCAAAGATATAGTATTTGTTTTCGGGCAGTTCAGCCGGCGTGAACCAGGCCATGTTCTCCACGAGACCGAGTATAGGCACGTTGACTTTGTCGTTGCGGTACATGTCGATACCCTTCCGGGCATCGGCCAGTGCCACCTTCTGTGGTGTGGAGACGATCACAGCACCGGTGATGGCCAGTGTCTGCAACAGCGTCAGATGGATGTCGGAGGTTCCCGGTGGCGTGTCAAGCACAAAATAATCGAGATCGCCCCAGTCAGCATCGGCGATGAGCTGCTTCAGCGCTGAGGTAGCCATACCGCCACGCCACAGCGTTGCCTTGTCGGGATCCACGAAGAATCCAATGCTCAAAATCTTCACGCCATATTTCATGATCGGCTCAATCAGGTCGCGTCCGTCCTTTTCCACAGCATTGGGACGGGCGTCTTCCACGCCAAACATCTTAGGTACAGAAGGACCGAAGATGTCGGTGTCGAGCAGTCCCACCTTATAACCAAGCTTTGCCAAGGCGATGGCAAGGTTGGCAGCAACGGTGCTCTTGCCCACGCCGCCTTTGCCGGAACTGACTGCGATGATGTTTTTCACCTGCGGCAAAAGTTTCTCTACAGCCGGACGCGGAGCAGACTTGAACTCTGTCTGAATCGTCACCTCCACCTCAGGACTGATGTGATAATGGATAGCAGCCTCAGCAGCCTTCACTGTCGACTGCAAGAACGGGTCAGTATTGCGGGGAAAGACCAGAATGATTCTCACCTTCATGCCGTTGATGCTCGGCGTGTCGGCAAGCATACCACTCTCAATAAGATTCTTCTTCGTGCCCGGATAGATGACAGTAGCCAGGGCTTGCTCTATGAGCTTAGGATATAATGTCATTTGTATGTCTTATGTTTTGTTGTTTTCTACAAATGTAGTTATATTTTGTCGAAAGGACAAATTTTTTTTATTATTTATGTTAGTTCATCTCAAAAAAAGAAAAATTAGCCAAAAGCAGAGACGCTACTTTGTAGAAAATAACTATCTTTGTTTGATACACAATACGAAAAGACAATTCACATGAGACGCATACACCTTATTATATTATATCTGTTGATCGCCCTCACCTCTGTGCCCGTCCAACTTTTTGCCGGCAACATATATTGGTACAGCGGCAAAGGCCACGTCACCTACTCCGTACAGAAGAAACACGACTGTGTGGTAGACAAGGCTTTGGACATGTTCTCCGCTGACATGAAGGCCGTCACGGGTAAGAAAGCAGAGCGGGACGGCGACGGTGTTGTCGATGTCTACCAGCTCGACCGTACCAGCAACAAGGACATGCAACGGCTGAAAGAGCTCAACGTGCCCTTCATGAGTTTCATCACCCGCGCAGACGCCTTCTGGCTCGGTGTGCGCCAAAACAGAATCACCATCGTGGGCAGCAACGGCCGCGGCACCGCCTACGGCATATTGGAGCTGTCGCGTCTTGCCGGTGTGTCGCCATGGGTTTGGTGGGGCGATGTCACACCGGAGCGTAAAAGCCGGCTGACGCTTAGCGACCGCTACGAAACCATGCAGAGTCCGTCTGTGGCCGAACGCGGCATCAGCCTGCAAGGCACACAGTGGTCTACACTCGCCTGGGATCATCAGCAACTCGACAAGCATTTCCGTCAGGACGCATTGGGGCCGAAGTATTATCATCAGCTCTTTGAGCTCATGCTCAGGCTGCGCGCCAACGCCCTTTACACCGGTTCGGCCACGTCGTCAAGGTCTCATCGTCATATCAAGAGCGATAACGAAGTCGCCGACTCTTTTGACATCAACGTCATCAACCACGAGAAAGGACAGGTGTATACCGACGACGGCTATGGCTATCTGCAAGGAATGCCCGGCAACGACCAGCACGACGGACGCGATAACGGCAAGCTCCTGTACCATCTCAGCTATCAGGGCACGCCCCACGACTATCTTTGGCTGTCCACTACCCAGCCGGGACTGATCTACGAGTCGCTGCGCAACTGCTGGGACAAAAACATCCGGCAGCAATGGATCGCCGTCATCCATGACCCCAAAGTGGCTGCCTATCCGCTCTCGCTCTTCATGGATATGGCATGGAACATCAACGCCACTGGGCCTGACGCTCTCAAGAAGCACCTCTCAGACTGGCTCGTTCAGCAGTTCGGACAAGTAACCGGTGAACAGCTGGCCAAGCCGATGACTAAATTCTATTGGCTCTGTGGACTCCGGCGACCGGAATTTATGGGATGGAACCAAACGGGGCTGAGCAAGAATGGACACGGGACGGACGAGCAGCCGGTGCAGGTCTCTGAGTTCAATGCCGAACAGTTTGGCAATGAGCTGGAGCGACTTCTCAACGACTATCAAGAGATCGAGGACGACATCAACCGTGTAGAGGCTTCGATACCCTCACAGTTGCATGATGCCTTCTTCGCTGCTGTGAAATATCCTGTCTGTGCTGCTGCCGACATGGCCACCAAGCAGTTGCAGGCCCAGGAAGCAAGGACCATTGGACGCAAGGAGAGCTTTCATCACGACGATGAGGCGCTCGAATCGGCTGTGAGAAGTTGGAAAGCTTATCAAGACATCATCCGATTGACCAACTACTACAATGAGAAGATGGCCAACGGCAAGTGGAATGGACTGATGAACATGTCACCGCGTGGTCTGCAAGTCTTCCTTGCTCCCACATTCATCGACAATCTGACGACCGGCGAACTGAAGAAATACGACGGCTATGATGGCATCGACGCTCCTATGGACGACGACGGCTGTATCGTCAGAAACGCCTGCGACTATACTGCGGCCACAAAGAATGTGAGCACCATCGAGATGCTGGGGCACTCCATGAAGGCTGTGCTGCTGTCCAAAGGCGCCTCCATCTCATTCCAGTTCTATGCTCCGGAAGGTAACGCAGCCCTGCGCACAGCCGTGATCCCCACGTTGCCCTGCAAGAAAGAGCAGTTGCGCTATCGGGTGACGCTCGACAGCGACACCACGTTTACCTATTCTCTGAATGAGCAAGGAGCCTCAGAGCGATGGAAGGTCAACGTGCTGCGGGGGCAGGCTATCCGCACTGACGACGTACGTCTCTCCTCTGGCACGCACACGCTGACCATTCAGGCTCTCGACGACGGCATCATCGTCGACCAGTGGATGCTGGACTATGACCGCGACAGACAGTTCTACCTGTTTCCTGTCAAGCCCGCGATTTAACCGGCTGCGCATTTTTCCACCTTCAACATTCCAACCACATGACACTCCCAAAATCTTTTGAAGAGTATACCCGACAACTCATGGGCAAAGAACGCTTCACCCGTCTGTGCCAGGCACTCGACACGCCTTCACCGGTCAGCATCCGATTCAACCCGTTCAAGACAACCGATGAGGAACGGCAGAGCATGACGTTTCCAGGACACGACGGAGAAAGAATCCGGCAGACTGACAAGGTCTCTTGGTGCGAGGAGGGACGCTTTCTTGAGAGTCGTCCGGCGTTTACCCTCGACCCACTCCTCCATGCTGGTGCCTACTATGTACAGGAGGCTTCATCTATGTTCATTGGTCACGTCATCCGGACATACGTCACGGAACCCGTGAGAATGCTTGACCTCTGCGCCGCTCCCGGTGGTAAGACGACAGCCGTGAGAGCCGCTCTGCCCAAAGGTAGCTTGCTCTTCTGCAACGAGCCCGTCAAGCTCAGGGCGAATATCCTGTCAGAAAACATGCAGAAATTCGGCCATCCCGAGGTCATCGTCACCAACAACTATCCCAAAGACTACACCCGTTCAGGCCTCCGCTTTGACGTGGTCCTGGCTGATGTACCCTGTTCGGGCGAGGGCATGTTCCGCAAAGACGAGGACGCCGTCAAACTGTGGAGTCCACAGAATGTGGAGAAATGCCGCGACCTGCAACGGGAGATCATCGAGACGATATGGCCCTGCCTCAACGCGGGCGGCCTCCTCATCTACAGCACATGCACCTACAATGCAAAGGAAGACGAGGAGAACATTGCCTGGATCGCTCAGACGTTAGGTGCCGAAGTGCTGAAAGTGCCCGTCAATGACCTTTGGAACATCACCGGTCCACTGGTCGGCGACTATCCCGTCTGCCGTTTCCTTCCCGGCTATACAATGGGCGAAGGCCTGTTCATGGCTGTGCTCAGAAAACGGGGAGAAAAAGAAGAAATGAAAGAAAACAAGGTACGGGAAACAAAACAGAGGAAGAAGGAAAAAGGAAAACAAGATCGTCAGCTGCCCACCACAGCTTATCAACAATGGCTGAAAGAGCCTGTGAGCTTCCACTGGGTGGCAGACCGGTTGGTTGCCATGCCACAACAGTGGGACACATATTACCTCCAGGCAGCCAAGTCACTGCATATCCTTCAGGCAGGCGTCACCATCGGCACGGCAAAAGGCAAGGACTTGGTGCCCGACGAGAGCCTGGCACTCTCTACTGCTCTCAGCACCGAGGCTTTTCCAAGATGGGAAGCCGACTATCACGAAGCACTGCAATATCTTCGCCGTGAGGCTGTTGCCCTGCCCACGGAAATGCCAAAAGGCTACGTGCTCGTCACTTATCAGGGACATCCACTTGGCTTCGTGAAGAACTTAGGAACCCGTGCCAACAACCTCTATCCCAAAGAATGGAAAATAAAGATCACGCTATGATCAGCATCATCGTGGCTATGTCGCCTCAACTGGCCATAGGCTTTCGCAACCGTCTGCCGTGGCATCTGCCCGAAGACATGGCTCATTTCAAGGCGCTCACCACTGGGCACACGATCATCATGGGCCGCAAAACCTTTGAGTCTCTGCCAAATGGTGCACTACCCCACCGCCGCAATGTGATCATCACACGGCACTGTGACACCATGAAAGAGCACTTTCAAGGTTGCATAGTCTATGATTCTTTGGAGAATGCTCTCAAGTATGAAGCAAAGAATCATGAGGTTTTCATCATCGGCGGGGGAAGCATCTATCGCCAAGCTTTGCCCCTTGCCGACAAGATCTACGCCACCCTCATAGAGCAAGAACCCAAGGAGGCCGACGCCTGGTTCCCGGAAATAGATATGAGCAAATGGCACATAACAAAAAAAGAGAAGCATACAGGCTTCTCCTTCTTACTCCTTGAGAGACGGTAACTCCCAGGATTAATCTACACTGTCGTTGATCTCAGGCTCAGAGTCATCCTCTTCTTCCTCCTCGTCATCATCATTTGGAATCGGCAACTGCCGGTCGATGACTGCGTTGAAGTTGACGATGGTCTCACTGCGTGACAAGCCCAACGGTTGAAGTTTGTCATGGATGATGTTCATCAAATGGTGGTTGTTGCGTGCATACAGCTTGATGAACATATCGTAACCACCCGTAGTGATATTGCACTCGGTGACCTCAGGGATTTTCTTCAGCTTCTCCACCACATCGTCAAATGTCGTTGGATCTTTCAGATAAAGACCGATATAAGCACAAGTCTCGTAGCCGATCTTCTCAGGATCGACGATGAACTGTGACCCCTTGAGGATTCCAAGCTGAGTAAGTTTTTGAATACGTTGATGAATAGCAGCTCCACTGACATTGCAGGCGCGCGCGACCTCCAAAAAGGCAATGCGTGCGTCAGATGAGATAAGCTGCAGAATCTTTCTGTCTAAAGCATCTAATTTGTGTCTAGCCATTGTTTCTATTAATTTACGTACAAAGTTACGCATTATTCTTTAAACACGCAACATTTCCAACACAAATAATTATTAAATGACACTTTTTCTTCAAAAGTACATCTACAACGGAAGATATATCAATGCTTAGACGTTCCTTTTTCTACCGGAGTGGCCGAATAACTGATCTTGAGAGCCTTTGCCTGACGCAGTGCTTGCTTCACGTCGGTGATGATCCCCATGGGCGTGTGGCGGTCAGCTTTGATCGACACGGTCATCTGCTGCTGGTCTTCCGGTGACATCTTGTCCTTTTCTTGCGAGACATAGTCGGTCACGTCGGCCGGAGAACCGAATTTATCGTTCAACTGAATCATAGTACGACCGTGAGTGGCCTGCCCCATCGTGCCGGCAGCCTTACCTATATATATATAGGTGACGGCGGTCTTCTTCGTCAGTCGAGTCAGCTCCGTACCTTGCGGTGTACGATACTGCACCTTCACGGCTACCTTCTGCATGTGCGTGACAATCATAAAGAAAAACAGCACACTGAAGATTAGATCCGGCAACGACGCTGTGTTGAGTCCCGGAACTGTGTGTTCTCTACGACGAAACATGCTCATGGCTGCCCTCCTTCCTGTGTTGGTTGCGTCGCATCCTGACTGCCATTATACTGTTCCGCGATGCGCTGTGGTATTTCGTCTTTTATCTTGTCGCGCTGGTCTTGCGACAACTCGGCGTAGCGACGGCCGAACTGGGCCATTGCCCGACGGTCGCGCAAGTCGCGATAAGCGTCGACAAGCTGGTTCTGCATATGGAAATAGATGTCGTAGCTGGCCTGCGGATCTACGCTGACCTTGATAAGGTGGCACTTGCCAAGCCGTGTGACGAAAGCCTCAACACGCTGTTGTAGACGGTTCACCGCAAAGGGCTTGCCGTCGACAAGCAACCGGTTGCCAGCCGTGATCTGCAAATCCAGCACCGTATTCTTCTCCACGAAGGACTGCGCACTCTGCTGTTGTCCCTGTGGCGGCAACTGGCGCGTGATGCCCTTGTCCACGTCCATATTGGTGGTGACGAGGAAGAAGATGAGCAGCATAAACGAGATGTCGGCCGTAGAGGTCGTATTCAGCTGAGGGACACTACGCCGGCGATGATGGAAATTCATCATAACTTTCGATTATATTTTGTAGCTCCGTAGATGACCGCAGCTACTGCGACAAGCATCATCACCAACGATGTGACAATGAACATATCGGATGTCCTGAGCCAAAAACTACTGGCGTAGGTGGCACCATTGATTTTCATCGGTGCGGTACTGCCCAAAGCAAAGGTCAGCAACAGCAATACGACGACACCACCCGTGACCAAGTAGCCGATCTTCTTCACGGGGATTCCATTCTCCACAGCCTCGGTCTTGCCCCGCTTCCTCAGCAAGCTGACTACCGACCATACAGAGAATCCAATGCCCAGCAACAGGTAGAGCACCATGAGCACCAACAAGACATTGGTGAACAGAGGCGCGTTGAAGTTGGGATCATCTTCGAACGGACGGTCGAAGCCGACAAGCCAGAACAGCACGAATACAACCATCGCAATGCCTACAAGCAGGTAGAGCGCACGAGAAGAAATCTTCTCCGTCGGCCAGTTCCGAAGCTGATGAATATTCAACCGTTTCATTTTTTCAACTTATATTTCACTACTGAGTCCAACAGAGAGATGGCACTCTCCTCCATCTGCGCGGTGAGGTGCTCTATCTTCGAAAGGATATAGTTGTAGAAAATCTGCAGGATCAGTGCCACGATGATACCAAAGATGGTTGTGATCAAAGCCACCTTCATACCGGCTGCGACGATTGTCGGGCTGATGTCACCCGCCGTCTGTATCTGATCGAAAGCCATCACCATACCAATCACCGTACCCAGGAAACCGAGCGATGGAGCCATGGCAATGAACAAAGTAATCCATGAGCAACCTTTCTCCAAGTTGGAACTCTGCACGGAACCATAGCTGGCCACTGAGCGCTCAATGTCTTCTATCGGCTCCTCAATGCGTTCCAAGCCCTGATAGCAAATGGATGCCACGGGGCCGCGCGTGTTGCGGCAAAGCGTCTTCGCACCTTCCACATCGCCCGCCATCAGCTTACCATCGACATCCTTCATGAGCTTCTTGGCGTTGATCTCCGAGAGGCTCAGATAGATGACACGTTCCACGCAGAAAGCCAGACCGAGTACCAAAGCCAGCGCCACCAACGACATAAATCCGGCATTGCCTTCAATGAACTTCGTCTTTAAGGATTTGTAGAAGCCACCATTGTCCGAAGAGGCATCGCCGTCACCGTCGGAAACTGCTGCCTGACCCAACATGCTCTCGGCAGTAGCACTGTCGAGATCTGCGTCATCAGCATTGGACGAAACACTGTCTGTGGATACTTTTTCCTGCTGAGCAGCCGACTTTGTCTGAGGCGCTGCGCTCTTTTGTGCCTGCGTCAGGCTGCAACAAAATATGAACGACACGAAAATAACGAGACGCTGTATCAATTTATTCATCTCTTTTAATTGTATTGGTCTATCTATGCTAACTATTTTTCTATGTGTGTGCAAAGATACTACTTTTGAATCACATAGAGATGAAAGAAAAAACTTTTTTAATACTTACTGCGAAAAAGGTTTTTCCACCTGCTATTATAAGGCAAGGCAAACTGTTGTAAGGATGAAAGCAAAACAAGCGGAACAAAAGAGCAAAAGGGGAAAACATAAAAAAATCACGACTCTCAACCGAGAACCGTGATTCTGTCTTGCTTTGCGGAAAGAGGGGGATTCGAACCCCCGAAACGCTTTAGACGTTTACACGCTTTCCAGGCGTGCCTCTTCAACCACTCGAGCATCTTTCCCTTTCGTGTTTGAATGCCATTTTTCAATAGCGACTGCAAAAGTATTACTTTTATCGCAAACCACAAACGAAACGCAAAAGCTTTTAAAATTCTTTAAGACTTTAAGCGCTTCTTTCTGCTTTTGAGCCGCCACCTCATTGCCATTTTGCTGTCAGCATACCGCCAACGGCCGTACTCCAAAGAGCTTCTCAACGTTTTGGTTGGTCACTTGAGCCACTTCATCCGCTGACACGCCATAGGCCTGAGCCAGTGTCTGCCTGACATCAGCGACATAAGCGCTCTCGTTTCTCTTGCCGCGATGCGGCACCGGTGCCATATAGGGGCTGTCGGTCTCCAGCACAATACGGTTCAATGGCACGGCAGCGGGCAGGTCCTCACGGAGATGAGAGCTCTTGAATGTAGACACGCCGCCCACGCCCAAGCAGAAGCGGTCAAAGCGCAGATAGGCTTCTGCCTCTTTCTGATTGCCCGTGAAGCAATGAAAGACTCCACCGGGAAGCTCATCGGCATAGGGCTTCATGATATGGAGAAGTTCATTCTGTGCCTTCCGGCAATGGATCATCAAAGGCAACTGATACTGAACCGACCACTCTACCTGACGCTCAAAAGCTTTCAGCTGTTGCTGCTCAAACTCCCGGCTCCAGTAGAAGTCCAGTCCGCATTCACCCACTGCGATGTAGCGAAGCGGATCGTCAGCCGCCAAAGCATTACGACTGGAATCCAACTCCTGCTGCATGACATCGAGCACACGTTCCCAATCCTCACGCACCTCCTCTGGCTGCAAGCCTATCATCGGATAGCAATAGCCGGGATACTGGCGGCAGACCTCCATCACCGAAGCAATAGACGACTCGTCAATGCCGGGGACAAGAATAGCTCCTACCCCGGCATCCTTTGCCCGTTGTATCGTCTGCGGCAGGTCTTCCTTAAACTCCTCACCGTCGAGATGGGCGTGCGTATCTATAAAAGGTATCATTAAAAGATATTTTAGAACTTACGGTTCATCAGTTGTTCGACATACTGGCGCAGCTCCTGCTTACGGCTCTCATCGACTTTCACGGCATCGAGATAAGCTTTGCTCTGCTCAAAACAACTGGCAATCTTCTCCTGCGCAAGCTTGTCTACACCAATCTCATTATAGAGTCTCGTCACCGCCTTCACCTTTTCATCCCTGTCGAAATCCGTTGCCGAGATCCAGCGATCCAGTTCTGCGCGTTGTGTAGCGTTGGCGTGATTGTAAGCATTGATGAGCATGAAAGTCTTCTTATTGCAGGTGATGTCGCCGCCGATGGCTTTTCCAAACACCTTCTCATTACCATAGACATCGAGATAGTCGTCTTGCAACTGGAAGGCCAGACCGACGAGCTCGCCGAACTGATAGAGGCGCTCGGCATCATCATGAGGCGCTCCGGCCAGCAGCGCACCCATTTTCAGGGCACAGGCCAGCAAGACGCTTGTCTTCAGACGTATCATCTCGAGATACTCTTCCTCGCTGACGTCCGTCCGTGTCTCAAAGTCGATGTCGTACTGTTGCCCTTCTCCGATCTCCAAAGCTGTGGTGGTGAAGAGTTCAAGCACCTGGGGCAGTTTGTCTGCCGGACACTCCGCCATCCGCTGGTAAGCGAGCACGAGCATCGAGTCGCCCGAGAGAATAGCCTGGTTGGCATTCCACCGCTTATGCACCGTCTCGTGTCCGCGGCGCAAGTCAGCGTTGTCCATCAAGTCATCGTGGAGGAGTGTATAGTTGTGATAAGTCTCCAAGCCCACCGCCTGCATCAGAATGCTCTCTGGATCATCCTTATACAGATTATAAGCCAACAGCATCAGCACGGGGCGCATGCGTTTGCCACCCATTGACAACACATACTTCACAGGCTCATAAAGACTGGATGGCTGGCGGTCGTAGGGCAACCGGGCCAGAAAATCATTGACCTCTCCCAACAGTTCAGAGGCTGACTTCATTGATAATTCCTCGTTCATCGTCTATAAATTGATCATACGTAATTGCGTAAACAACGGTTTCGCTTCTGCGATATTGCCCTCACTTGTCAAATAACAAAGTTCACGGGGATTGCAAACATTGTCCGACAGGGTTTCCCATTCATGATACCGGGCTTCCATTTGGGCATCATCTTGATCACACGCAGAGCCTCAGCGTCAAGCATGGGGTTGGCCGACTTTTGCACTTTCGGCGAAGCGATCGACCCATCAGCGTTGATGATGAAACTCACCACCACCTTACCCTGTATCTTCTGCTGCTGTGCTAAAGGTGGATAATGCAGATTGCGTGTGAGCCACTTCATAAATTCCACGATGCCACCGGGGAACTCTGGCAGCTGCTCGAGCGTCTTTTCTTCCAGCGAGTCCTTGTTAGTGGTGATCTGCGGCAAGGCTTCCGTGACATTGGCATCCTTGGCCACGCCCTGTCCGTTGCCTATGAGCAGTTTGCTGGTGACGGGCGCAATTTGGTCCGTGCTGTTGCTCGTATGCTCCACCGTTTTCACGTTGTCAGTGATAGACTTCGATGCCGGGGCCGGGGCAGCGGATATCATGTCCTTCATGTCCATGGCCGGTTTCATATCCATTTCCTCGGTCATGTCGTCAGAGAGGTCGCTGTCGTCAGCAGCATTCTGCGGCCGTGTTGTATATTCTAAAGCAGTAAACAAAAGGGCAAGCGCAAAGATCAGCCCCATGAGAAAGTATTCTCTCCGGTGCTGCTCCAAATTGGCTTTGTCGCTCTTCTTCGTTTCCATGATTTATAATAAATCTACCTGTCTTTTCGTTATCACAAAAGATTCACACTGCAAATTTACTGCAAATCTCGAAAAAAAGCGTATCTTTGCCAAAGAATTAGGGTAAATAAATGAAAAAAGCCGCTTTCTCCATCCTCCTCGCTCTTTGCGCTTCCTCTTCATGGGCGCAGTCCGAAAGCGAGACCGCATACAATTTTCTGCGTCTGCCAGTAGGGGCTCACGCAGCAGCTATCGGCGGCGACAATGTGAGTTTGGTGGAAGACGACGAGAACCTGCTGTTCTGCAATCCTGCGCTACTCGCTTCCTCCACGCCCAAAACCGTTGCGCTCAACTATATGAGTTACATGCAGGGCGTTAAGGCTGCCAGTGCCGCATTTAACTGGGCGAGTGGCAACAGGGCCACGTGGGCCGTCGGCGCACAGTATCTCGACTATGGCAAGATGAAGCAAACCGATGAGAACAACGTGCAGACAGGTGAATTCTCGGCACGCGACATAGCGGTAAACGGCACCTTGGCCTATATGCTGACCGACAAAGTCGCCGGTGGCGTCACCGCAAGACTGATCACGTCCTACATCGGCGACTATAATTCTATTGGCTTCGGCGTGGACTTGGGACTCAACTACTACGATGATGACCATCAGCTGTCAGTGTCCCTTACTGCAAAGAATCTCGGTGGACAGCTCAAAGCCTACGACGAGAACTATGAAAAAATGCCATTTGACCTGCAAGCGGGTGTGACCAAGGGACTCTCAAGCATACCGCTTCGACTGTCGTTGACGCTGGTAGATCTCAACCATCCCCATTACAAGTTGCTCAACCACGTCGTCGTTGGCGGGGACTTTCTGCTTGGTGACAACCTCTGGCTCGGCATGGGCTATAACTTCCGGCGCGCCGACGAGATGAAGATCTCCGACGGTGACAAGGACAGCAGCCATGGCGCCGGACTCTCACTCGGAGCCGGCCTCGACCTCAACAGGCTGAAGATTGGCGTCAGCTACGGCAAATACCATGTCTCCAGTACGAGTCTGATTTGCAGTGCCGCTTTTTCGCTGTGATCAAGTTTCCCCTACACCTTATTATATATAGTAAACTCTAAAACGCACAATAGCACAATCATTCATATCATGAAAAAGATTACAATCGCAATAGACGGATTTTCCTCTTGCGGAAAAAGCACGATGGCCAAAGCACTGGCCAAGAAGCTCGGTTATGTCTACATTGACACGGGTGCAATGTACCGTGCTGTCACTCTCTTCGCCCTGCGTCATCAACTGTTCAACGCCGACGGCTCTGTGAAAGAAAAAGAGCTGAAAGAATTGATGCCTGACATACATATCCGTTTCCAGTTGGATCCGGCAACAGGCAATCCCCGCACTTACCTTAACGACGAATGCGTAGAGAAAGAGATCAGAGGCATGGAAGTCAGCCAGCATGTAAGCCCCATCGCCGCCATCCCCTTTGTCCGTGAAGCAATGGTAGCACAGCAGCAGGCCATGGGCAAGGAAAAGGGCATCGTCATGGACGGTCGCGACATCGGCACAACGGTCTTCCCTGACGCAGAACTGAAAATCTTCGTGACAGCCTCGGCACAGGTTCGGGCACAGCGCCGCTACGACGAGTTGAAAGCCAAAGGGATGCCCGCTGACTTCGACGACATCCTGAAAAATGTGCAGGAAAGAGACTATATCGACACGCATCGCGAGGTCTCTCCGCTGAAGAAAGCCGATGACGCAGTAGAGCTGGATAACAGTCATCTGACAATTGCCGAACAGGATCAGTGGCTCTATCAGCAATATATCAGTCACTTGCCAGCCTAAAACGGCATCTTCCCTCTGCTTAGCACATAACACCACCCTTGCCGTCAAGGAAGAGACAAGCACAAAGCTATGAGACAAGCATCGCAATGATAAGGAAAAAGGAAAACTATAGGCTCTTTACTGAAGAAATATCACTTTTCATTGAAGTTTGTTTGCGGAAACAAATCTTTTCCTTACCTTTGCAAGCGAAATCAAAGATGATTGAACATCACCTTAGCAAAATGAGGTTGTACATTCATCTGACAAAGATACAAAACAAGACAAGGGACAAAAGCAAGTCAATAGATTATAAATTTTGAGTTAATTACTGTTTTTTTGAGAACCCACCCGTGAGGGCAGGTTCTTTTTTTTTGTTTCTAAACACATCTCCAGCCTTTTCCTCTTGGAGAACCACCCATCAGAAATATATTTCCAAACTACTCTTATGTTCTGTTTGTTACGCTGTCTTCTTGAGAAACCACCCATCAGAAATATATTTCCAAAGTACTCTTATGTTCTGTTCGTTACGCTGTCTTCTTGAGAAACAGCTCATCAGAAATACATTCCCCACCCATTCACTATTGTAAAAGCTACTAATTTAAGTTAGCAGATGAAGGATAATCAAAAAAATATATTTATCTTTGCATTTACAACTAGCGTAAATTCTTCAATATGAAAAAGATAGTATGTGTTTTAGCCGCCCTGGCATTGTCGGCGAGCATGTATGCCGACAGTTTCACAAGTCTGTGGAAACAGGTCACCACTGCCCAGCAAAAAGACTTGCCAAAGACTGAACTACAGTGGTTGGATCAGATTGTCAAAAAAGCCAGACAAGAGAAAGCTTACGGGCAATTACTGAAAGCCAAATGGATGGAAGTGGAGACGCAAGGCCGCATCGCCCCCGACTCGCTTGACGTGATGCGGCAACGGTTGGAGACGGACTACACCCGTCTGACCGACCCGACGCTCCGCGCTGTCTATGCCGCCGCACTCGGCAAAGCCTATCAGGGCAGTTACGACAAGGACAACCAGGCTAAGGAAAAGCTGTGGTTCGGCCGGGCCATGGCCAATCCCGACCTGTTGGCCAAACATAAATACGAGGAATATGAACCCGCCATCGTGGAAGGCATTGACAGCAAGATCTTCTACGGCGACCTGCTCCACGTCATCGGCATTGAGGCTAAGGACTATAAGACACTTCACGACTACTATTCTAAACAGGGCAACCGACCGGCCGCCTGTCTGACTGCACTGTGGATGCAGCAGGCCAAAGGCGAGCAGACCGACTGTGCCCTGCGCAAGTCGAAATGCGTGCAATGCCTCGACTCGCTGATGAATGTCTATCAGGATCTGCGCGAATGCGGTGAGATCGCCATCGCCCGATACAATGCGATGAGTCAGACCAGCGACGTCACTGCCGAGCATCGCGTCAACTTCATCAACTATGCTATCAGCCGTTGGGGCGACTGGCAGCGCATGAACGTGCTGCGCAACGCCCTCGAAGAGCTGCAGACTCCCTCGTTCAGCATCAACGCGGGCGACGGTGTGCTGCTGCCCAACAAAGAGCGACTCGTACGCATCAATTCCATCAGAAATATCAACACGCTCACGCTGAAGGTCTACCGACTGAACCTCAACGGTGACACCAAGCTGAACCCCAACAACAAACGCGACTATGAGCGCATTGCCAAACTGATTTTTCCCGGCGAAATCCAGTCTGTCACGCGCCAATACTATGGTCAGCCTGCATGGAAAGAGAGCACCGACTCCATACGTCTCAAGGCTCTGCCCGTTGGTGTCTACATGATTGAGACCACCACCAGCAACACCAGCATTGATCCTCAGCGCACGCTGCTGCGCGTGAGCGACCTTAGCGTACTCCATCAGCCCCAACCTGGCAATGCCATACGCTTTGTTACGGTCAACGCCACCACCGGCAAGCCTGTTGCCGGAGCACATCTGCGCTTCTTCAACTACAACGGCAACACACAGAAGACGCTGCAAACGCTGACCACAGACCACAATGGAGAGGCCGTCCTGCACTATGGTGACAATCGCCCCAACTACTATGTGGCTTACACCGACAATGACAAGGCACTGCCCGTCCAAAACGTTTACGACCGCTTCTACTACTGGAACAACAAGCGTGAGCACCACAACATCAACCTCTTCACCGACCGCTCGCTCTACCGTCCCGGCCAGACGCTGCACGTCACCGCCATTGCCTACAATGTCAACGACAGCACAATGCAATCTGCTGTTGCGGGCGGCAAGGCCATCACGCTGACGCTATGTAATGCCAACGGCAAGGAGGTGAGCCGCCAAAACGTCACCACCGACGATTTCGGTACGGCATCAGCAGACTTTGCCCTGCCGCAGCACGGCCTCACCGGTACGTTCTCCCTAATGGCCAGCAGCGACAACTCGTCGATGGGCTACGCCTCTGTACATGTGGAACAATACAAGCGTCCTACCTTCCAAATCGACTTCGACAAATACACTCAGGCCTACCAGTCCGGTGACACGCTCCGCGTGCGCGGTGTGGCAAAGACTTATTCCGGCATACCTGTACAGGGTGGCAAGGTGGTCTACACGGTTCACCGCAGCCCCATGCTGTGGTGGTATCGCACTGTAGGCGGTCAACAGACTCTTCTGACCGACTCCACAGTCACTGCCGACGACGGTTCGTTTACCGTCAAACTGCCAATGACCTACCCCGATGACATCGATCTCAACCAGCGATTCGGCTATCGCATCACTGCCGAGACGAAAGTCACCAGCCTCTCTGGTGAGACGCAGGAGGCCACAACGATGATGCCGCTGACCAACCGCTCCGCCGTTCTTTCCAGCACATTGCCCAAGCAGTGTCTGCGCGACAGCCTGAAGACCTTCCTCTTCTCTTGCAAGAATATGAATGGCGAGAGCATCAAGGCCAACGTCAGCTACCGCTTCAACGACGGTGACTGGACAACCGTTCAGACAGACACACCTATTAATATATATAGGAAACTCGCATCCGGCGAGCACCATCTGGAAGCGATCTGCCAGGGCGACACGCTGCGCAGCGACGTCGTCGTGTTTACCTATTCCGACCGTCATCCGGCCACTTCCACACACGACTGGTACTATCTCTCCTCCCGCCAGTTCACCGTGGGCAGTCCCATCTATCTTCAGGTAGGTAGTTCCGACAAGGATGTCCATATCTTCTACACCGTCTTTGCTTCTGACAAGATCATCAAGCAGGGACAAGCCACACTCAGCAATGAGGTGAAGACCGAAAAGATTCAGTACAAACCTGAGTACGGCGATGCTCTCACACTGGCTCTGGCCTGGGTCAAGGACGGCAAATGCTACACCCACTATGATGTGCTCTCCCGTCCCGAGCCCGACAAGCAGCTCCATCTGACGTGGAAGACTTTCCGCGATAAACTCGTGCCCGGACAGAAAGAGACATGGACACTGCAGGTGACCAACGCCAAGGCTAAGCCTGCAAAAGCACAACTGCTGGCTGCCATGTACGACAAGAGTCTTGACGCCATCTATCCCCACCACTGGAACTTCTCCCTCGACTTTGCCTCCAGCATGTTGTCGGCGCAGTGGAATACCACGCGCTGGTCGGCCGTCGGACTCTATGGTTATCAGAACTATCGGGCCTACAATGTACACGACCTCAGCTTCGGCCACTTCGACCCCGCAATGGAGGGCATTTTCAATCCCTTCATTGCAGTCGACGAAGTGCTGATGTCCACAGAACAAGTTCGCATTCGTGGAGGCAAGATGGCAATGATGCAAAAGTCACGTGCCGCCAACTTTGCAGACAGCAGTGTCGCTTATGAGGCTGCGGCAGACCATGATGCCGTCGTTGGCTATGCGCCAAAGGCTGCGAGCCAAGAGAATGATGCGACATCAAAAGTCGGCACGCCTGCTACGCTGCGCGACAACCTCAACGAGACCGCCTTCTTCTTCCCCAACCTCATGACCGATGACAATGGCAACGTGAGCCTGAAGTTCACCCTGCCTGAGAGCGTCACCACATGGCAGTTCATGGCCTTGGCTCACGACAAGGAGATGAGCTATGGCCTGCGCAACGATGAGGTGGTAGCCCAGAAAACCGTGATGGTACAGCCCAACCTGCCGCGTTTCATCCGTACTGATGACAAGGCAGAGGCCACAGCACTCATTGCCAACACCAGCAACCGTACCGTCAGTGGACGCGCCCACCTGCAACTCCTCGACGCCGAAACCGAGCGTCTGCTTGCCGAGTGGGAGAAGCCGTTTACGGTAGAAGCCGGAAAGACGTTACCCGTGACCTTTGACTTTTCCGGTAACCAACTGCCACCCGATGCCCGTCACGAAGGGCTCGTCATCGCCCGCGTCATCGCTGATGGCAAGGGCTTCAGCGACGGCGAACAGCACTACATGGCCGTTATGCCAAGCCAGGAATACGTCATCAACACCCGTCCGTTCACACTGAGCGACACCGGCAACACAAGTTTCGACCTCAGCCAGCTCTTCCCCAAGAAGGCCAAAGACAGCAAGCTGACCATCGAATACACAAATAATCCTGCCTGGCTGATGGTGCAGGCACTGCCCACAGTGGCCAATCCCAACAGCCGCGACGCTATTTCGCTGGCCGCTGCACTCTATGCCAACACCATCGCACGCAGCATTGTCAACGCCGATCCAGCCATCGGCAAGACACTGAAGCTCTGGCAACAGGAAACCGGCAAGGAGACTTCGCTCACCAGCAGCCTGCAAACCAACGAAGAACTCAAGAGCCTGACCCTCTCCGAGACGCCTTGGGTAGCTGACGCTGAAAGCGAAACCGCACAGAAACAACAGCTCGTCAACTATCTCGACAGCACGCAGATCGATTATCGTCTCAGCAACTTCACCGACCAGCTCCGCAAGTTGCAGCTCTCCGACGGCTCGTTTGCCTGGTGGCCGGGCATGCCGGGCAGTGCCTACATGACCATGAGCATTGCCGAAACGCTTACCCGTCTCAACACCATGACCGGTGCCTCTAAGGAGGTGAACGACATGGTCAAGCGCACCTTCCCCTTCCTCGACAAGTACATCGCCGAAGAGGTTGCCGAACTGAAGAAAGCAGAGAAGAAAGGCGCGAAGCATCTTGCTCCGAGCGAGACCGCTTGCCATTATCTCTATACCAGTGCTCTGGCCAACCGTCCTCGCACTGCCGACATGAGCTATCTCGTCGGTCTGCTGCAGAAGATGCCGACAGCGCTGTCCATCTATGGTAAGGCTGGTGCCGCTGTGATCCTCAGTCAGTATGGTCAGAACCAACGCGCTAAGGAATATCTACAAAGTCTGAAGGAATACACCGTCTACAAAGAGGAGATGGGTCGCTACTTCGACACGCCGCGGGCTCTCTACAGTTGGAGCGACTACCGCATTCCCTCGCAGGTGGCAGCCATCGAAGCCTTGAAGCGTCTGCAGCCTTCTGATGCCAAGACAATAGAAGAGTTGCAACGTTGGCTCTTGCAGGAAAAGCGCACCACGGGTTGGTCGACACCTCTCAACACGGTCGACGCCGTCTATGCCTTCCTGACCAACGACAAGGGTGAGGCACAGGTGTCGCTCCTTGCGCCGCAAACTCAGAAGCCAACCTTCTCGGTTGACGGTCAGACATTGGCAATGCCAAAGGCTACAGCCGGACTCGGATATGTCAAGGCCACCATTGACAAAGCAGCCAACAACAAGACGCTGACCATCGACAAGCCTGCTGCCGGCACTTCCTGGGGCGCGCTCTATGCCCAATACTGGCAGACTGCCACCGAGACGGAAGCCTCTGGCTGCGGCATGACCGTCAAGCGTGAGATTCTCCACGAGGGCAAGACGCTGAAGGTAGGCGACAAGGTGCGTGTGCGCATCACAATGGTTGCCGACCGCGACTACGACTTTGTGGCTGTTCAGGACAAGCGTGCTGCCTGCCTGCAGCCGGTCCGTCAGCTCAGTGGTTACTATGGTGGCTACTATCTGGCTCCGCAGGACAACGTGACGAACTATTATTTCAACACGCTCTCCAAGGGCAAACATGTCATCGAGACCGAGTATTATGTCGACCGTGCCGGTTCCTACACGACGGGCATCTGCACGGTGCAGTGCGCCTACAGTCCGGCCTTCAGCGCCCACGACAAAGCCCTGAAGATCGTCATCGGGAAATAATTATAGAAGCTATAGACACTATAGAAGCTGTAGTCACTATAGCTGCTATAGAAACTATAAAAAACATATAAGCAGAAACCAAGCATGAACGCTAAAAAATTGTTTATCAAGCATATCACTCCCCTCTCCTTTGGAGAGGGGCTGGGAGTGAGGCTCTTTCCCTCCTTTCAAGAGGGGTTGGGGGTGAGGCTGGAGAGTCTGTTGAGGCCCTTGCCCTTTCTCCTCCCCACCCTCTTCCTCCCTCTTTCCCTCTCCGCCCAACGCTTGTCCACCGAGAGCGCCGCCATCGACTGTGGACAGGTGCTCTTCGGTCATCCCGTGACCGCCGTCTATGAGATGCGCAACAGTGGCAACCAGCCGCTGACCATCAAAGACGTTCGCACCAGTTGCGGCTGCACGACCGTCGACTGGCCGTCGACAGCCATCGCCGCAGGCAAGAACTTCCAGATCACCGTGCGCTACGATGCCCAGACTATGGGCCATTTCGACAAGCAGATAGGCATAGAGAGCAATGCTGCCGACACGATGATGGTGCTCTCGCTGCGCGGCGTTGTCGTTCCCTCGCTGGCTACCTTTGTGGGAAAATACGATTACAAGATCGGTGACCTGCACCTCGACCGCAACGACGTGGAGTTTGATGACGTGAACCGTGGGGACAAGCCCGTACAGCAGATACACATTATTAATAAAGGAGAGCAGACGCTGCAACCCATAGTCATGCACCTGCCCAGCTATCTCAAAGCCACCGTCTCACCAACACAACTGACACCCGGACACAGCGGCGTGGTGACGCTGATGCTCGACTCGCGGGCTATCCGTGACTTCGGACTCACCCAGTCGTCCATCTATCTCGGCATGTTCCCCGGTGACAAGGTGGCGCCAGAGAAAGAGATCTCCATTTCGGCTGTCATCCTCCCCGACTTCGATCATCTCACCGATGCCCAGCGCGCCAACGCGCCCAAGATGGTTCTCAGTGCTGAGAAGATCGACCTTGGACGCTTTGACGGTAAGGACAAGAAGAAAGGAGTACTCGAAATCACCAACGCAGGCAAACGCACGCTGAATGTACGCTCACTGCAGATGTTCACCACTGGCTTGGAGGTCTCACTCAACAAAACACAGATCGAGCCCGGCGAAACCGCCAAACTCAAGGTCACCGCCTATGCCAAGCAGTTACGCTCGGCCCGTTCCAAGCCCCGTATTCTGATGATCACCAACGATCCCAATCAGACCAAAGTCATTCTCAACGTCAACGTAGAATAATCAAAACAGCAAACAAGCAACTCTTATGAACCTCAAAATAGAAATAGATGCCGGCAGCGGCTTCTGCTTCGGCGTGACTACAGCCATCCGCAAAGCGGAAGAAGAACTGGCTGCGGGCAAGACGCTCTACTGTCTCGGCGACATCGTTCACAACGGCATGGAGGTGGAACGGCTTCACAACCACGGCCTCGTCACCATCGACCACGAGCAACTGAAACAACTCCACCACGCCAAGGTGCTGCTCCGTGCCCACGGTGAGCCACCTTCAACCTACGAGATTGCACGGCAAAACGACATTGAGATCATCGATGCCACCTGCCCTGTGGTCCTCGCTCTGCAGCGTCGCATCAAGAAGCAATACGACAACGACCCAACAGCCCAAATCGTTATCTTCGGTAAAAACGGACACGCTGAGGTGCTCGGACTCGTCGGCCAGACGGCCCAGCACGCCATCGTCATCGAGAAGTTCGACGACGTGAAGCATCTCGACTTCAACCGCAACATCTATCTCTACTCCCAGACGACAAAGAGTCTCGACGAGTTTCACCGCATCATCGACTACATTCAGAACCACATCGCCCCCACGGCGACTTTCCGCAGCTTCGACACCATCTGCCGCCAAGTGGCCAACCGCATGCCCAACATCGCCGAGTTTGCCAAGCATCACGATGTCATCCTCTTCGTCAGCGGTCGCAAGAGCAGCAACGGCAAGGTGCTCTTCAACGAGTGCCTCACCGTCAACGCCAACAGCCATCAGGTCGAGAGTCCCGAGGAGATCGACTTCAGCTGGTTTGACAATGCCGAGACCGTGGGCATCTGCGGAGCTACCAGTACGCCAAAATGGCTGATGGAACAATGCAGAGATGCCATTCTGTCGCATTAAACCTACGAGGCACATCATTTGAGAATGTCGTGATAGAAAATAAAAACAACAAATAAGAAAGGAGTAAAAACATGACATTTGACAAATTTACTATCAAGGCGCAGGAGGCCGTGCAGGAAGCTGTCAACACAGCTCAGCAGGCTGGACAGCAGGCCATCGAACCGGTGCACTTGCTGCAAGGCATCCTGGTGAAAAGCCGCGATGTCACCAACTTCATCTTTCAGAAGTTAGGTGTCAACGCCATGCAGATTGAGAAACTCGTACAAGAGGAGTTGAAACATCTTCCACGCGTGGAAGGTGGGCAACCCTATTTCTCCAACGACACTAACAAAGTGCTGGAGCGCGCCGTCGCAGACTCGCAGAAGATGGGTGACGAGTTCGTCAGCGTGGAGCCCATCCTCTTGGCTTTGCTGGAGGTAAACACCACGGTGAGCCGAATCCTCAAGGACGCAGGCTGCACAGAACAGGAGATGAAGAAGGCCATCGACGAATTGCGTCAGGGTCAGAAAGTGCAAAGCGCCAGTGGAGACGAGAACTATCAGGCACTCTCGAAATACGCCCGCAACCTCATCGACGCCGCCCGTCAGGGCAAACTCGACCCGGTCATCGGACGTGATGAGGAGATTCGCCGTGTGCTGCAGATTCTTTCGCGCCGTACCAAGAACAATCCTATTCTGATCGGTGAGCCTGGTACAGGTAAAACGGCTATTGTCGAGGGCCTCGCCGAGCGCATCGTGCGCGGTGATGTACCTGAGAATCTGAAGAACAAACAGCTCTACTCGCTCGACATGGGTGCCTTGATCGCCGGTGCAAAATACAAAGGTGAGTTTGAGGAACGACTGAAGAGTGTCATCAAAGAGGTGACCAATGCTCAAGGCAACATCATTCTCTTCATCGATGAGATCCACACACTGGTGGGTGCCGGAGGTGGTGAGGGTGCCATGGATGCCGCCAACATCCTCAAGCCTGCTCTGGCCCGTGGTGAACTGCGTGCCATCGGTGCCACGACACTCAACGAGTATCAGAAGTACTTTGAGAAGGATAAGGCATTGGAGCGCCGCTTCCAGACCGTTATGGTCAACGAGCCAGACGAGATCGACGCCATCTCTATCCTGCGTGGACTGAAGGAGCGCTATGAGAACCACCACAAGGTTCGTATCACCGACGATGCCTGCATCGCTGCCGTGAAGCTTTCGGAGCGCTATATCTCCGACCGCTTCCTCCCCGACAAGGCCATCGACCTGATGGATGAGGCTGCCGCCAAGCTGCGTATGGAACGCGACTCGGTGCCGGAGGAACTCGACGAGATCACACGTCACTTGAAGCAACTTGAAATTGAGCGTGAGGCCATCAAGCGTGAGAACGATACCGACAAGATCCAGCAACTCGATAAGGAGATTGCCGAGCTGAAGGAGAAAGAGCATCAGTTCCGCGCTAAATGGGAAGCCGAGAAAGGACTCGTCAACAAGATCCAGCAAGACAAGCAGGAGATCGAGAACCTGAAGTTCGAGGCCGACAAAGCCGAGCGCGAGGGCGACTACGGCAAGGTGGCTGAGATCCGCTACGGCAAGCTGAAGGAGTTGCAGGACGACATCAAGAAGATTCAGGAGCAACTCAAGTCGACCCAGGGCGGTGAGGCCATGGTGCGCGAGGAGGTTACTGCCGACGACATCGCCGAGGTGGTGAGCCGCTGGACAGGCATACCCGTGACGCGAATGATGCAGAGCGAGCGTGAGAAACTGCTTCATCTTGAGGAGGAACTCCACAAGCGTGTCGTCGGTCAGGACGAGGCCATCAAGGCTGTCGCTGACGCTGTGCGCCGCAGCCGTGCCGGACTGCAAGATCCGAAGCGCCCGATCGCGTCGTTCATCTTCCTTGGTACGACCGGTACCGGTAAGACAGAGCTTGCCAAGGCTTTGGCTGAGTATCTCTTCAACGATGAGAATATGATGACGCGAATCGATATGAGTGAGTATCAGGAAAAGTTCAGCGTCACCCGTCTGATCGGTGCACCTCCGGGGTACGTCGGCTACGACGAGGGTGGTCAGCTCACCGAGGCTGTACGTCGCAAACCTTACAGCGTCGTGCTCTTCGATGAGATCGAGAAGGCTCATCCCGATGTCTTCAACATCCTGTTGCAGGTTCTCGACGATGGCCGTCTGACCGACAACAAAGGTCGCACGGTCAACTTTAAGAACACGATCATCATCATGACGTCGAACCTCGGCAGCCAGTACATCCAGCAACGCTTCGAAAATCTCAATGACAGCAACCGCAAGGAAGTCATTGACGACACGAAGAAGAACGTGATGGAGATGCTTAAGAAGACCATCCGCCCCGAGTTCTTGAACCGTATCGACGACATCATCATGTTCCTGCCGCTTACGCAGACTCAGATTGCACAGGTGGTAACGTTGCAGATGAACCGCGTCAAGAAGATGCTCGAACCGCAAGGCTTTGAGTTGAAGTGGACGTCCGCAGCCATCGACTACCTTGCCAAGGTCGGTTACGACCCGGAGTTTGGTGCCCGTCCTGTGAAGCGTGCTATCCAAGACTATGTGCTCAACGACCTCTCGAAGAAGATTCTCGCTGAGGAAGTGAAGCGTGACAAGCCGATCATCGTCGATGCCAACGGTGCTGGTATGCAGTTTAGAAACTAAGGCAGAAGGCTGGGGGCTAGACCTCAGCTTTCCAATCCTATAACATGAAGCCGGCTCTTTCCCGCAAAGGAAAGAGCCGGCTTTTTTTGTTTTTCCACGCAATCTGAATAGTCAGCAGCCAATTATCTGTCTGAATATTTGCATATCTCAAACCTTATGATTACTTTTGCGAAACGAGTGGAAAACCGCTTTGAAAAGATGAGTCCGCAGAGATGACGAAAAATTCTCTAGAGAATTTTTGCTCAGAAAGGCGAGATGAGCCGATAAAAATGCCGTTTTGACGAAAAATTTTCTAGAGAATTTTTTAGACCACAATAGCACTCTGATGATCAGTGAGTTACGCTTCACCTATCAGAAAAGCTTCCGCTCACTCAGACACGGATTCGCTCACAACAGCAGCGAAGCCCGGAAGAGAGAAGGAAACGTAAAACAAATTTACCGAATATTGAATCTATGGAATACAAGATTGTCAAAGAGACACATCCTACGCTCAAGAACTACGGCAAATACAAGGCCGTAGCCATGCACTACAAGACCATCACACCCGAGGAGATCGCCGACGAAATCGAGCGAAACTGCTCGGCAAAGAAGTCCGACGTGGACTTGGTGATGGCTGAGTTCACCGACACACTGGTGCGACATCTCAAAGATGGCGACCGCGTGCGCATCCCGGGACTGGGACTGGCCAAGCTGGAGATCGACAGCGAAAAAGTTGTCAGTCCGCAGGCCTTCCGCTCCACACAACACATCCATGGTGTGAAGCTCCATCTGCTGCCCGAGAGCAAAAAGGGCATGCAGGAACTCTATAAGGACATCAAATACACAAGAGCAAAGACAAAATAAAAACTAACAATCAACAATACAGCATGGACGAAAAAGAAAAAGAGGCAGTGCAACTGCCTGACAATGCATTTCGAGAATTGAAACAGGGCGAGGAGTACACGCCCATCATGCGTCCCGACCACACCTATCCCGAGGTCAACGCGTGGTCAGTGACATGGGGTCTGATCATGGCCGTGGTGTTCTCGGCCGCCGCCGCTTACTTAGGCTTGAAAGTGGGACAGGTCTTCGAGGCCGCCATTCCGATTGCCATCATCGCCGTGGGCGTGTCGACAGCAACGCATCGCAGCAAGGCACTCGGTGAGAACGTGATCATCCAGAGCATCGGCGCCTGCTCAGGTGCTGTGGTGGCCGGTGCTATCTTCACCTTACCCGCCATCTATATCCTTCAGGCTAAATACCCTGAGATGACGGTGTCGTTCCTTCACATGTTCCTGGCCTCAGCTTTGGGCGGTGTGTTGGGCATTCTTTTCCTCATCCCCTTCCGCAAGTACTTTGTCAGCGACATGCATGGCAAGTATCCTTTCCCTGAGGCTACTGCCACGACGCAAGTACTCGTCAGCGGTGCCAAGGGCGGCAGTCAGGCCAAGCCACTGCTCATCGCCGGCATCGTGGGCGGACTCTACGACTTCATCGTAGCCAGCTTTGGCTGGTGGAACGAGAACTTCACGAGCCGCTTCATCGGCTGGGGACAGGTGCTCGCCGACAAGGCGAAGCTCGTCTTCAAGGTGAACACAGGTGCCGCCGTGCTCGGCTTGGGATATATCGTCGGACTGAAATATGCACTCTACATCTGCTTGGGCTCACTCGCCGTGTGGTGGCTGATCGTGCCGGGCATGTCGCTCGCTTTCCACGACCAAGTGCTGAACATGTGGGATCCGACCATTACGGCTACCGTGGGCAGCATGAGTCCAGAGGACATCTTCAAGGCTTACGCCCGCAGCATCGGCATCGGCGGCATCGCCATGGCCGGCATCATCGGCATCGTCAAGAGCTGGGGAATCATCAAAGGTGCTGTTGGTCTCGCTGCCAAAGAGATGAAGGGCAAGGGCGACACCACGGCGGCCGTGAAGCGCACGCAGCGCGACATCTCGTTCAAGATCATCGCTATTGGCAGCATCGCCGTCATCGCCATCACGTTCCTCTTCTTCTGGTTGGGCGTGATGCACGGCAATCTGCTCTTTGCCGTCGTGGGCATCCTGCTCGTCGCCATCATCGCTTTCCTCTTCACCACGGTGGCAGCCAACGCCATCGCCATTGTGGGCAGTAACCCGGTGAGCGGTATGACACTGATGACGCTGATCCTTGCCAGTGTGGTGATGGTAGCCGTAGGACTGCGTGGTCCCGGCGGCATGCTCGCCGCACTCGTCATGGGTGGTGTGGTCTGCACGGCGCTGAGCATGGCCGGCAGCTTCATCACTGACTTGAAGATCGGTTACTGGTTGGGCACAACGCCCAGCAAGCAGGAGACTTGGAAGTTTCTCGGCACCCTTGTCAGCGCAGCTACGGTGGTCGGCGTGATGATCGTGCTCAACAAGACCTACGGTTTCGCCAGTGGCAAGCTCGCCGCGCCGCAGGCCAACGCCATGGCTGCCGTCATCGACCCGCTGATGAATGGTGTCGGTGCTCCTTGGGTGCTTTACGGCATCGGAGCGGTCATCGCCATCGTCCTTGATCGTCTTCATATCCCGGCTCTCGCCGTAGCTCTGGGCATGTTCATCCCATTGGAACTCAACGTTCCGCTCGTCGTGGGTGGTGCCATCAACTGGTTTGTCACCACTCGCTCGAAGGATGCAGCCGTGAACAAGGCGCGTGGCGAGAAAGGTACGCTCATCGCCAGTGGTTTCATCGCCGGTGGCGCACTCATGGGCGTGGTGAGCGCACTGATGAAGTTCGGCGGCATCGAGTGCTCCATTGCCGACACTTGGTGGACCAATCCGCTCTCCGAAGTCTGCTCACTGGTGGCCTACATCTGTCTGATCACTTATTTCATCAAGGCGACGAAGTAGACAAGAGCCTAAGAGCAAGACTTTATTTTCAATAAGCCAAATGGACAGAGCGGAGCTTGCCCACGCTCTGCCATGGCGAAGTGAACAATTAAATGGCTAAGCTATGACAAGGAAACAGATGATCAAACTGTTCGGTGAGAAAAATATTCGCACCGTCTGGGACGACAAGGAAGAGAAGTGGTACTTCTCTATTGTGGACGTGGTAGAGGTTCTCACTGACAGTGCAGACCCCAAACAGTATATCAAGAAGATGCGAAGGCGTGATCCACAACTTGATGCCAACTGGGGTACAATTTGTACCCTAGTTCAGATGAAGGGCGCGGATGGCAAAAAACGTAAGCAGATGGCAGCTGACACGAAGGGGATGTTCCGCCTCATCCAGTCCATCCCTTCTCCCAAGGCTGAGCCTTTCAAGCAGTGGATGGCGCAGGTGGCCAGCACGCGTGTCGACCAGATGCAAGACCCGGAACTTGACATCCAGCAGGCCATTGCAGATTACAAGCGTCTTGGCTACTCCGATAATTGGATTAATCAGCGCATCAAGTCGATAGAGGTGCGCAAGGAGCTCACCGACGAATGGAAGCGAACAGGAGTAAAGGAAGGACTGGAATACGCGTCCCTCACAGATATCATCACCAAGGAGTGGAGTGGCATGACCACGAAGCAGTACAAGCAACACAAAGGCTTGAAGAAAGAGAACCTCCGCGACAATATGACGAATCTTGAGATGGCCTTCAATATCCTTGCCGAGGCATCAGCCACCGAGCTCTCCAAGCAACGCGATCCCCAAGGCTACAGCCAACAGAAAGGCGTGGCGAAGGATGGTGGAAGCGTGGCGAAGGTGGCGAGGGAGAAACTGGAATCGCAACTCGGCCACACAATCATCTCCAGCGCAAAGGCAAGCGACTATCTGCCACCCGTTAAAGACGCTGATGCAAAGGAGCTTCCGGATGACGGATCACCGCAATAGCACATATTCTACATACGCAAGCCATTAACTGATTATCGGAGTCACACAGACTTGTGTCACACAACATTGTGTGACACAAACTTGTGTGACTCGTTTTTTATTCGTATCTTTGCATCGTCAACCCACTAAAATGGAAAGAGATGGAAAAGAAAAGCTTTGTTTACGGTGTGCCCGTCAGCGGATATAATTTCACGGGACGCGAGGAAGAGACACACAGACTGTTGGCAGACTTCCAAGGCGGTATCAACGTCATACTGATGTCGCCCCGTCGCTTGGGCAAGACTTCGTTGGTGAAACATACCCTACAGCAGGTGGACAGCGAACAGATCCTGGTGGTCTACGTCGATATCTTTGGCTGCAAGAGTGAATATGAGATCTACAACAAGCTGGCTTCCGCCATCCTTCAGCAGACGGCCAGCCAACGTCAGCTATGGCTGGAAGAGGCCAAAGACTTTATCTATCGGCTGTCACCGAAAATATCCATCTCTCCCGACCCGTACTCTGAATACAGTGTCTCATTGGGCATCACGCCGAAGACGCATACGCCGGAAGAGATCCTAAGTCTGCCTGAGAAGATAGCGGAGAGAAAGGGCAAGCGCTTGCTGGTATGCATCGACGAATTTCAGCAGGTCGGCGAGTTGTCTGACTCTACACAGATCCAGGCAAGAATGCGTGGCGTATGGCAGCACCAGCAACAGGTGTCGTACTGCCTCTTCGGCAGCAAACATCATCTCATGGGCAGCATCTTTCTCAACAAGAGCATGCCTTTCTATCAGTTCGGTGACCTCATCGCCTTGAAGAAAATCAGTGTGGATGATTGGGCAAACTATATCTGCCAGCACTTTGCCGACGGCCACCGCACGATCAGCAAAGACCAGGCGGCACGCATTGCCACGTTGGTAGACTGCTATTCGGCCTATGTGCAACAGTTGGCTTGGATCATCTACTCCCAAACCAAAGAGGGCTGTGTCATCACCGACAAGCAGATTGTCAGCGGCTTCAACGACCTGTTGGCTATCAACGACGTGCTGTTTATCCAAGCTGTGGAACCACTGACAGAATATCAGATGAACTTTCTGCGCGCCGTTGCCTCGGGCATCAACAAGGACTTTACCTTGGAGGACATTCGTCAACAATACCATCTTGGCAGCTACTCCAACATTCCTCGACTGAAGACAGCCCTCGTCAATGCCGACCTCATCGATTCTTCGCCACAGGCAGGCATCACCATCACTGACCCCGTCTTTGAGCAGTGGATCAGAAGAAAGATGATGTAAGGAAAGAAAAAACGTCTTTTGCTTGTATATATCGTATATATTATATATATTTGCAGAAACAAAACATAAAAGTCATGGAAACAGCAACAATACCCTCAAAAAGAAAAGTCATAGACTTGAAAGGGAACACTTTCCGTTCTCTCTCCGTAATGGCAGCGAATAAAGGGACCAACCTCAAGCGGCTTATAGAAGATCTTCTCGACCATGTGGCAGAAGAGTATGATGACAGCAAGGCTTATGCATGGCTATCGAAAAATCGGCCTGACGGACATGTCTTTCTAAACGACAAAGAAAAAGCAGACTTTGAAAACTGGCTTGGAGTATGATCGTAGAGTATTCTAAAGACTTTGAGCGCACAGTCCGCAAACTTTCGGGTAAACGTCTCGAAAGTGTTCGTAATGTCATCTTAGAAGTAAAGAACGCACGGAATTTAACAGACATCACGGATTGTATCAAGATGCAAGACTATGATTACATCTATCGTATCCACGTCGGCAATTACCGTGCATTCTTCAACTTCCATGTAGAAATCAAAGACGGAGTGGTACGTTTTCTCTATTTGATCCCAAGAGGCCAAGCCTACAAGAAGGATGCAAAACAAAACCTAAGAAGAAAAGACGTGTAAAATAACAGAGGGAAATCTTCCACAGTTGTGGAAGATTTCAAGTTACATTATAATCATTTTCAGTTCTATTACTCCATCATCTTCTTCACGCTGTCGAGGAATCGGGAGAGGCGCTGAGGCTTGATACCATAAGCAGTTAACTTCGCCTTGCTGTAAGAGATGAACAGACGGCGCTTGGCACGCGACATGGCAACATAGAGCTTGCGGGCATCCTCGTCGTTGAGCTGTTGGTTGTCGCCATTGTAGTAATTAGGAATGCGACCATCAACGGCGTCGAAGACGATAACATTATCAAACTCCAAACCTTTGGCCTTGTGGATGGTAGAGACAAAGACATGCTCCTGGATCGTGGAGGAGCCGCAGAGGTCAGCTTCCTTGAAAGTGTTGAGTTCCATGACATGTCGGTCCAACTGCTCTTTGAGCGAGCGTTCCTGCTCCACATCAATGATGTCATAGGCAAGAAAACGAAGGATGACGGGCAGTTTTTTCACTTGTTTCATCCATCCATTCTTCACTGCATAATCACTGAAAAGCTGAAGCTCTGCCACCAAAGCAGGATCTTCTGTGGGCTGCCGACGCTGATAGAGTCGTTGCAGAGCTTCTGAATAGAACGACGCATAGTGGTCGCGCAAGAGTTTTATCTGTGCGGCAACGCCCTTACGCGAGAGAAATTCCTGCTGCTGGGGCACTATCTCCTGGGCTTTCTCATAACAGTAATTGACCAACGACACAGTAGCAAAGACGTCATCGTCGGCAAGGTGGGAGTTCTGTCCCTCAAGATGAAGTTCCTGCAAGAGCAGTTTTAACTTGAATGCTTTCAGATCGGGACGCAACAAACGGATGAGCCGCAGAGAGTCGAAGCAGACGGGCTGCCGCTCCGCCCAGTTGACCTCAGACAGATAGCGCTCCACATTGCACTGCATGATATGATAGTCGTAATCGGCATTATGTCCCAACAGCACACTGCCGTGGGCAAAGTCGAGAAACATCCTTAAAGCCTCGGCATGACTATGGAGCTGCTGATGCTTGCGCTCCTCGATGATCGGGTTGACGATGTCGCCAAGCATGGACGGTATCTCTCGATCTGTCTCAACATACACCGAGAAGGTATCCACCACTCTACCCTGCCGAATGCGTTCCGCTGCAATCTGCACCACATCATCCTCAAAGACATTCAGTCCAGTAGTCTCCGTGTCGAAGACCACGATGTCTTCTTGCTGATAAGTCTCCACGAAGCGTTGCAACATTGTCTTGTCGCCCATGAGCAGCTCCGCCGGTGAGACGGCCCGCTCCTTGAGCTGGTGCATCAGCCTACGGGCTGAGGCATGAGTGGCGCAGACCTGCAAGCCCTTGAACAGCCGTGCCCAGGCCAGGAACTGCTGGTCGTTGTCCAGCACGGTGAGATGAGCCAACAGCAGCTTCACCTCATCAGAAGCAAAGAGGTCACTGCCCGAGACCTTGAAATGGCGGATGTCCTGCCCGGTCAGTGCGCGACTCATGGCATCGGCGTCGCGGTTGGCATTGACAATCACGGCAACCGTCTCGTCGGGATGGGCTTGCCGCAACTGCTCAACGAGATGGGCAATGTCGTTGAACTCGCTGTCTACGTCGTCACTGGCCAAGATGGCGAGACGGCCGTTGGCCTTATCGTCACCGTCTGCTGTCTGCGGCAAGAGCTCCGGATCGGTATGCAGTTCGTCCACAGCATAGCGGTTGAGAAGGTCAAGGAGATATTTCGGGGAACGGTGGTTCTGCCCGAGATAATGGATGTTGCCCTTGCAACGCTCCTTGAGCAGTCCCAACGTGGAAAGCTTGGCACCCATAAACGAGAAGATTGCCTGCTGCTCATCGCCAAGATAGATGACGCAGCCCTCACCGGACAGTGACCGCGATTCAGGCCCGGAGCTTGCCACAGCAAGGGAAGCCATGGCAAGTTCGTCGATGATAGCAAGTTGCAAAGGATTGAGGTCCTGCACCTCGTCGACTTGTATCCAAGGATAGCGCTTATAGTCTGCATTGTCGTGGAGCGCAAGATAAGTGAGAAGCAAGAGATCCTCGAAGTCGAGGAGCAGGTTCTGTCGCTTATAGGCCTGATAAGCATGGGCATAGCGCAGAAACTGCAATGTCCGTTGGGCAGAGGGACGCAACACCGCGTCGAAATCGGGCTGAAGCACCGCATCACGGTAGAAGTCATTGTGATGATAGATGTCGAGCAGCGCCTCACGCGTGAACTCTCTGTGCTGCATCTTGCAGATGGCCCGCAAAGCAGCAATGTCCTCCTTGGTCAGGCAGTCGGGATGCTGTCGAAGGGCTTTGGGCAGTCTGTGCTCAATCTCATACATCAGATGGGAGATGAACAACACACGGTTGTAGTCGCTGCGCCGCCGGTAATTGCCTAAAACCTTGTCCTCATCCTCATTGAGATAGGTGGCAAGGATGCTCACCGCCGTGTCGTCGTCGATGACCGAAGTCTCACCGGGCACCACGGCATTCTCAAAGAGGAAACGGGCACAGAAGCGATGGACATTGCCCACAAACACCTGTGTCGTGCCAGAGTCACCGAGATTGGAGCTGATACGCTCGCGCATACCACGGGCAGCCCTATTGGTAAACGTCAGACAGAGCATGTCGCTGTAGGCCACCCCTTCGGCATGCGCCTTGCGGATGCGCTCGGCAAGAATCTGTGTCTTGCCGCATCCCGGCGGTGCCAGAACGAGGTGACGGCCATATTGCAGGCCGATGATTTCCTGTTGATCACGATCAGGTGTCCATGTCTTCTCCTTGCTTTCCATCGTAAGTGCTTTTAGTTATTACCTGCAAACTTACGAAAAAAAACTGGTACTACCAAGCTACATCTTCACATTTCCCGTACGTTTGAGCACGCCCCAGGACTGCAACTCGCCCTTGATAGCCTTGAGATAGCTCTTGAAAAGCACGTAGTACATGATCCAACGGTAGAAGAAACGCTGCGGAATGATCCAAAGCAACACCCACAAGCGCTCGTGCTCAAAGACATAGGCCATGATGCTCACGCTCGCGTCGACGGCAAGGAAGAGCAGATAGTAGAGGAAGATCTGCAGGGCATTGCCGGAGAACAGTCCGATGAACATCAGCACGTCGGCCAGCGGCGAGAACGTCGGGATGATATATTGGAAGACGAGCATGTTGGGCATGGCCCACAGTCCGAAGCCTTTCTTCTTAGGATTGAAGAGCGAGGAGCGATGCTTCCAGAAGGTTTGCATCACACCGAAGCACCAACGCACGCGCTGCTTGACAAACTGCCGCACGTTTTCCGGTGCCTCTGTCATGGCCACGGCATAGTTCTCGTTCTCGATGATATAACCGGCTTCGTTGATGCGCATGGTCAGATCGCAATCCTCAGCCAGTGTGTCGGTGGTCAGTCCGCCGGCGCGCTCGATGGCTTCCTTGCGGAAAGCACCAATAGCGCCGGGCACCACGGTGATGGCATTGATATAGGAGTAGGCCATGCGGTCGAAATTCTGGCTGGTGGTGTATTCGATGGCCTGCCAGCGCGTGAGCATATTGCGCTGGTTGCCGACCTTGACGTTTCCAGCTACGGCACCGATGCGATGGTCCTTGTCGAGCAGGAAGTGCTGCATCAACCGGCTCACGGCATCGGGCCGCAGCTGTGTATCAGCATCGATGCACACCACATATTCCGAGTCGGTGTGGGCGATACCATAGTTCAGAGCCGAGGCCTTGCCGCCATTGGGCTTGCCGAGGATGCACACCTTGTCGTTGCCGTCGAAAGCCTGATGGATGCGCTCCAAGGTATGGTCCTTACTGCCGTCGTCGACAAAGATGATGTCGAACGAGGGATAGTCCTCGCGCAGAAGAGTCTCGACGGTGCGCACGCAGTTGACCTCCTCGTTGTAGGCGGGTACGATGATTGACACATGGGGCGCGTTGGCCTTGGTCAGCGCAGGATAGTGACGGCGGCGCTCCACGCGCTTCTCCTTTATCATCAGATAGTACATAAAGCCCAAGCGCAGGAAGCCAAGGACAAGGAAAATGATGAAGAGGGCGGTGAGGAAGTCGCTCAGATGATAAATGATCTCGGCAAGCGTCAGGTTGGCCTGCATAGCATAGTAGGTCTTACCCTTGGGAATCGGTGGCATGAGTTGCGTACGCGACATGCCGAGATACTGTTCCAGTGATATGAAGTGATAGCCCTCCTTTTGCAGTGTCTCGATGATACGGGGCAGTGCAGTGATCGTCGGCTTACGGGTGACACCACCGGCATCGTGCATGAGGATGATATGTCCGTCGCCACGGTGCACGCCGTCGATGACACGGCGATAGATCTCGTCAGCGCTGATACCGGGCTGCCAGTCGTTGGGGTCTACCTCCTCGCCCACGAAGAGATAGTCGCGACGGCTGGCCAGTATCATCGGCTCAATCTCCTCGTGCTGCGTAGGATCAGCGTCAGCATTGTAAGGCGCACGGAAGAGGATGGTGCTCTGGCCGGTGACACTCTCGATGAGCATACGCGTGAGCTTCAACTCGGCATAGGTACGGCCATCGGAGTTCTCGATCATATTGTGGTGGGTGAAGGTATGGTTGCCGATGGTGTAGCCCTCGTCATAGACTTTCTTCACCAGAGGCAGGTTCTTCTCCATCTGCAAGCCGACCATGAAGAAGGCGGCAGGAGCATGATAGTGCTTGAGAGTACGGAGGACAGAGGGTGTCCAGCGGGCATCGGGACCATCGTCGAAGGTAAGCAGAAGGTCTTTGGGGCCGCAATGTCCGAGTTTCGAGACCGTGTAGGTCGAGGGCAGGCTATGGTAACGCTCCTCGGTAACAATCTGATCATCGGGATCGATAGACACGGTGACCTTACCGGGCTTAGGCTCTGACTCCACGTCAAGGACCTCACCCGAGCCCACGAAGTTGACATCGTCGTAACCGGTGAGCCTCAGCACGTGGTTCATGTTCCAGCGCTTCACCTGCTCCCATGCCAGGTCTTTGCCATAGAAGTTCCACAGGCGGTGGTCTTCGGTACCAAGTCGCCAAAGGCCAAAGCCGGCAAGATGATAGGTCACGCCGAAGCGCATGATATTATATAAGGTGGCGGCATCAGTGAAGTGAACCTGGTGGAGTAGTCCGTCATCGTCGTCGTAGGAGAAAGAGAGGTTGTAGGAGTCGTCGTTAAACTGTATCTGTGCGCCGGCATCGAGAGCGGAGGCGATGGTCTGGTCATAGGACACGGTCTGCCCCTTGTCGCCCTGTGCCCAGTCGTAGCCGTAGGCGGCGAGACCGAGTACGAGTTTGTCGTTGGGGATATTTTTTGCGGCCCAGTCGGTGGCGCGTTCCACCCAGTGCTGCGAAGCGATGTCGCCGGGCTGGCTTTCGCTGTTGTGCTCGTCATAGGCCATGAGGAAGAGGTAGTCGTTGTAGCGGGCAAGCGGCTCCACATCATAGTCCTCATTAAACGGTGCGATGTCCTGGGTGACATACATGTCGTTGTCGTGGAAGAGCATGGAGAGTTCCTTGACGAAATTGGTCAGCAGCGCATTGTCTTTGATGGAGAGTTCCTCCAAGTCGATGTTGATGCCTTGGAACTGGTTGCGGTGGCAAATGGTGACGAGGCTGTTGAGAAACTGCTTGCGCAACTGTTTGTCACTCATGATGCGGCCGATGCCTTCGGGACGGAAGTCGTCGCCATAGTTGTTGGTGAGCATCGGCACAATGGGCATTCCACTTTTGCGCAGGGCTGCCAGTGCTTTCTTGTCGATCTTTACCTCCAGCCGGCAGGTATTGGGATTGATGAAGAACCACTCGGGAATGACCATGTTGAGGTGCTTCATGTTTTGCCTGAGCGAGCGCAAAGAGTGAGCGTCCCAGTTGACATACCACGCGGCGCGCACGCCAAGTCGTGGATCACTCCACTCGTTGATGAACTTCTGCGTGAGTCCCTTGCCGTGTCCAACAAAGCGATGGGCGCGCTCATAGTTTTCCTGATAAGTGTTGTGCATGCGCTGCTCCAGGAAGTTGTCGCGCAGCGAGCGGTAAGCTTTGGTGAGTTTGGTGTCGCGCATGAGCGGCTTCGAGGCAGTCATCACCCCACGGTAGTCGTGGCGGAACGGCATATTCGGACTGCCCTCCAGCGCAAACATGGTGATGAAGACGATAATCAATAACACGATGATAGTGACGAAAAAACGCATCGTCCACTTAAATCGGCTCCAGCGGCGGCGCGAGTCGGTCTGAAACACTTGTCTTTCCATTCCGTGATTTCCTTAAATACAATCTTTCTCTAATATCTTTCTCTATTATCTCTATCTTTCTCTTTCAACTCTTTCCGAGTCTCAAAATCGGCTGCAAAGTTACGCCATTCATAGATGACGAAGAAAAGACATGGTGCAAAAAAGATTAACGGGAGATTAAAAAGGTGTAATGAGGCAAGCATCCATGGTCACTCCTGCACGATATTCTATATTTATGTACAATTTTCAAAGCACTGGTTATCAACTGTTATTAACTTTGCGGCAAGAAATAAGACCTAAATATATTCATTACTAATAAACGCAATTATGAAGCATCAAAATCATTTGCTGAAGCGTTACGGTACCGTGCTCTCCCGCACGTTGCTTTGCTCAACACTGACGTGTGCACCACTTCTCGGCGTGCAAACCATGATGGCTGACACTTCTCAGATAGCACAGACTCATGTAAGAGGTACTGTGGTCGACGAGAATGGTGAGCCGATCATCGGAGCAAACATCATGGTCGTGGGTGGCAAGAACACGCAAGGCACCATCTCTGACATGGACGGAAACTTCCAAATCAATGCCAACCCCGGAACTAAAATCAAAGTAAGCTATGTGGGATTCGAGACACAGACGCTGACCGTGAAGAATAGTATGCGCATCACCATGATCGAAGACAGCAAGACCACTCTGAAAGGCGTGGAGGTCGTGGCCTATGGCGTGCAGAAAAAAGTATCGGTCACGGGTGCCCTGTCATCTGTCAAGGGCGATGATCTCGTGCGCACACCTGTGGGATCAGTCAATAATGTGCTCGGCGGACAGCTCTCTCTATATTTCTATATTTCGTCTTCGATTTCCCTATAAGGAAAAAGGTCATTCACTACGTAGCAAACAAAGATAAGCTACGCAGCGAATGACCTTTTTCTATTAGGTTACCATATATGATTCCATGGTTCTTACCCCATGGGAGCGTTGGGTGTGACCCTCGGGAACGATAGGCTTCACCCCATTAGAACGCTGATGCCGTGTCCTTTACATTGTAGGTGCCTCCACTATATCCTTATACCGCATCAGATAGGTGTCGTACTGCGTGTAGAACGGATGGAAGGGAGCCGGCACGACGGACGGGTTGGCAAAGGGACGCAGCGTCGTGCCTGCCTCGGTCGGCTGTATCTCGAACGACCCTTTTAGCTGGCCGGCCTTATTGCCCCAAACGGGGAAGGCGGTGACGGCAAACTTCGGGCCCTCGCCGGCCACGGCGGCATTGACGGTGACGACGAGACCACGGTCGGTCTGCTCAAAGTTGACGTTGAGACCGTGCCCCGTGATGAGCACACCACGTCCGTCTTTGTCGCTCAGCCAACAAGCCTCCACGTCCATGTGGTTACCCTCGAAATAGAGGTCGCCCTGCTGCAAGGCCCAGATGCCGTAGCGTCCGCCTTGCTTGCGACCGGGGTAGGTTGGGTAGGGGCCGCGGCCGATCCACTGCACGCGGTCGATGGCTTTGTCGAGCAGATAAGCCACGCCGACCTCGGAGAGGAAGCGCTTGGCGGTGTCGGGCGTGAGCACATAGTTCACGGTGTTTCCCTTCTGTGTGACCAGCGCCTTGACGTAGGGATTGTCCAACGGCTGCAGGTAGCGCTCAATGCGTGTGTTCTTCACGCGGATGTTCTCGGCCAGCGTCACCTTGCGACCCACGCGCACGAGCGGTCCTTGCTGTAGTAGCGCGTCTAAGGACAACTGGCTATTGGCGACTGTCACCGGCGCGTCTTGCAGCTTCAGCGACTGGCGGAGCAGTGTCAGCCCCTCGCGGTTCTGGATGTCGAACTGCAACAGCGCCAGCGTGCCGGGCCGCGGTGTGGGCAGCGAGAGCGGATAGGCGACGGTCTCGTGCGGCGGACAGTCGGGCGAGAATGCTCCCGTGGCCAGGGTGTCGCGGTCCTGCGTGAGTGCCCAGTGGAAGGTGACGTGATCCTTGAGGTTGATGAAGTCGTAGCGGTTGCGTACATGCAGGGTGCCGGTGAACGTCGTGTCGGTGATGGCTGCCTGCGCATAGTTATGTTGCAGCTCGTAGTAGTTGGGCAGCGGCGTGCGGTCGGCATAGAGCAGTCCGTCGGTGCCTTGGTTGCCGTTCATCTCGAAGCCACCATGAGGCGAGGTGAACACGCGCTCCTCATAGCCGTAAGGGTCGGTACGCTCCGCCTTGAAGGGCATGCCCTGATCCACCCATTCCCATACGCTGCCGCCAGCGATCGCCGGTGTCTTTTCGATGATCTCCCACTGCCGGTCGTGGTCCTCAAAGGAGATGCCGAGGGAGTGCAGGTATTCGGTGAAGATGACCGGTCGGTCGGCACGCTGGTAGAAACCGCCCACCTGGCCCGTGGTTGGGTAGTGGGGCGCATAGATGTCGGCCACCGTGGGGAAGTTCTTGAAGTTGTAGGCGCGGAAGGTGCTGCCAATCTCGGGATAGCAGATATAGCGTGTGGGGTCGAGCTGTTTGACATACTTGCCGAGGCGGACACAGCTCTTGGGGAAGGGGTTCTCATTGCCCAGGCTCCATATCAGCACCGAGGGATAGTTCTTGTGGCGGTAGATAGTAGCGCGGGCGCGGGCGCAGAGATTGCTGTAATACGACGTGTCGGAGAGATGCTTGGCACCGCGGCTGCCGAAGGGCACCTCGCAGATGACGTAGAAGCCGAGTGAGTCGCAGAGCTCATAGAAGCGTGGCTCACGAGGATAGTGGCTGGTGCGGATGTAGTTGATGCTCGCCGCCTTCATCATCCTCATGTCCTTCAGCGTGAGTGTGTCGCCGATGACCTTGACCGTGCGCGGGTCGGTGGCGTGGCAGGTCACACCGCGGAACTTGATGGGCTGTCCATTGAGCTTCAGCACCTTGCCGCCGTCGATGGTCAGTTCCCGGAGACCTATCTTCTGCGTGAATGTTTGCAGTATTTTCTTCTTGTCCCTGACGTTGACACGCAGCGTATATAAATAGGGTGTCTCGGCAGTCCAGAGGTGCGGAGCGGCTATCTTCTGCTGTGGCGACGTGGTCACCACGTATCCTTGTGCGTCGAGGACCTCGTAGTCGACAGTGGTACGCTTCGTGGCGTTGGCCACGCTTGTCACCACGTTCACCTCGCCTGTGTTGCGTGTTGTCACGGTCAAGTCAGACAGATGGGTGCGGGGCACGGTAAAGAGCGTGACGTCGCGGAAGATGCCCATCGGTGCCCAGTCGTCGAAGCAGTCGAACTCGAAGCCTTTGTAGCGGCTGTAGACACGCATGGCCAGTTGTTGCGGCTCGCCCGCGAAGGCCTTCTTGGTGAGGAAGGGCGTGAGGTCAAAGAGGCACGTGTTATAGGGCATCTCCCACGTTCCCACTTGACGTCCGTTGAGCCAGAGGTCGTAGCCGCGCAGCACGCCGTCGAGGCGGATGCACACACGCTGTCCCTTCCACGCCGTTGGCACGGTAAACGAGGTGCGGTAATAGCCGGTGAGCGAGTCCGGGGAGTAGTAAGACGCCTTGCTGAAGCCGTACTGCTCCCAGCAGCCAGGCACGGGAATGGTGCCCCACGTTGCGTCGCGTTCGGGCACTTGTGGGTCGCGGTTGACGCCGTTGATAACTTTCAGATGCCACGTGCCGTTGAGGCTTTTCATCACCTTCTTGTCGGTGGGCGGATAGATGCCCTTGAAGGCATCGGGCAGAGCGGCTCGCAGGCCGAGGCAGCCGGTGAGAAGCAATAGGAGAACGATGAATCTTCGCATGATGATGTGGATCGTATGGCGATGGCATGGGCAGACTGTCCATGCCATCGAGGGTTGAGTATCTTTGGTTGACTATTTGATGAGGAAGTGATTAACTATCTGATGGGGAATAGGTAGAACGAGCGTTTGGCCTTGTTGTCCACCATCCACTGGTCGAGCACCACGTGTGGGTCGAGGGCGCGGATGGTCAGTGTGTGCTGTCCGGCCTGCAAACCTTTCAGTGGCAGCTCGCGGACGGTCTGGCCGCGCAGCACGTTGAGCTTCCACTGCTCGGAGCGGAACTTCTCTTTGAGCGAGTAGACGGTGGGCTGTGCGCCGTCGATACTTACCGAGAAACGCAGGTCGCCCTTGTCGTTGGGCTGCGTGGGGATGAGCGCCACGCGTAGCACGTAGTCGCCTGTCTTATCGGTGCTGAACGTGTAGGAGACCTTGCCATTCTGCGGAAGGGCGACGGCCTTCATGCTATGCCCCAGCATCTCGATGACCTTCGTGCCCGGAGAAGCTTGTTGCCAGTCGGCAGCGTTGCGGGCGATGACGCCTGCGGTGGCCTTGGCCGATGCCCAGGTGTTGCGGACGGCTTTCACCGTATCGCCGTTGTGGATTGCCTTTTGGTCCGCTGCCTTCCGTCCTTTCTCCAGCCATTCCTTCACCTGTGCGTCGGTGAGCAGCGTGGGGAGCACGGGAGCGCCGAAGACGGGGAGGTCGCGCGGCCGCATGTTCATCGACCGCCGCCACTTGCCATCGGCCATCTTCTCGTTGTAGTATTCCGTCAGTGAGCGAATCTCCTGGTAGGCCTGCTGGCTCTCGGCACAAGCGTGGTAGAGCTCGGCCTGATGGTCAAACATGCCTTTCTGTGTCGAGCCGTTGGCCAACTGACGTGCTTTCTGTGCCCACAGCATCTTGCGGGCGTGGGCCTCGGCGGCACAGACGGGATACTCGATGGCGGCGAAGAAAGCGTCGCGCAGTTCGGGGCGCAGCTGCTGCTTGGCCTTTTTCACTTGTGCGGCCACGTCGGCAAAGCGGCTGAGATAGCCATCGAGCTCATTGCCGAACTCGGTTTGTGAGAACTCGGTGTTGCGCACCTGACTCAGTCCGCGGTCGTAGAGGGCTTTCGACACCTCGGTCTGGTTCCACCCCATAAACTCGGGATGGCGTTCACCACAGAGCCGGAAGAACTCATGCATAGCGGGGAAGAGCTGTTTGCCTACTTGGGGGCCGAACTGACGGCAGAGCCACTGGCGATAGTGGTCATTGATGGTGGCACCGCTCACGCAGTCGATGTCCCAGGCCATGTCGAGGAAGAGCTCGAGGTCGTAACCAGCCACCTTCGGGTCGTGGACGTTGACAATCCACATCTTCCGCACGTTATGGTCGTAGGCCGTGCGCATCTCGTTGTAGACGAGGCCCGGCTGCATGGTGGTCAGCCATAGGAAGTCGTGCGGCCGGCCCCAATAGCTCAGGTGGTAATACACGCCGCCACCGCCCGCGCGCCGTTGTTCGGCAGTGTCGGACAGGCGCGTCATGTAGCCGTAGTTGTCGTCGCACCACATCAGCGTGACGTAGTCGGGCACCTTCAGCCCCATGTTGTAGATGTTGAGCACCTCCTTATAGGGAATGAACACCTGCGCCTGCTTCTTCGGGTCACCAAGATATTTGGCGATGAGCTTTTGCTGGTCGTCGATCACGAGCTGCAGGGCGTCGAACTTCTCCTTCATGGTCTTCACACCCAACATCGAACCGTCGTGGATGCCTCGCATGCCGATGGTGAGCAGATTTCCGCCCTTGGAACCCTTGACCTCTTTCAACCGTTCTGCCCAATAGTCTTGCACGGCCTGTCGGTTGGTGATATAGTTAAACGCCCCTCGCACTTTCTCATTCCACTCACCCACATTGTTGCGCAGCAGAGGCTCGCAGTGCGATGAGCCGATGGCGATGCCGCAGCTGTCGGCCATGGCCTTGGCTCCTGGTGTCAGGAAGAAAGCCTCCGTACCGGGATGCATGGCGGGCCAGATCGCATTGGCGCGCAGACGAAGCAGCAGCTGGAACACCTTTTTATAAGTATTCTTCCCGATAACGCCAAACGGCGTTTTTTCGGAACGGGCATAGCTCCAAGGGCGCAGCGACCAGTCCTCGTCGTTGAGGAAGATGCCACGGAACTCGACAGAAGCTCCCTGCGTCGTCGTAAACTGATCGTCGATCGTCAGCCGTGAACGATGCTCGGGTACGATATCTCCCCACCACACCCAAGGACTCACACCCGCCAGACGCGACAACTCCAACAGTCCGTAAGCAGTGCCACGCCCGTTAGCTCCAACGACGACAATCTGCCCGTGGAGGACACAGATGTGGAAGCCGTCGGTCAGTGTCTGCAACTTCTCTACCGGCACGCCCATATTCCGCAATTCACGCTGTTGGCGACGGGAGAGGCGGTCCAACTGCCAGAGGCGTATCGTGGCCTGCTGAGCCCGAGAGGTCAGCTTTGGTGCGATGCCCGTCACCTGCGCTATGTCGCCCTTGAACATGTGGGAAGCAACATCTACGACGGGATCAACGCCGCGAGGCACTGAAAGGCTGACCGCATGGATGCCGTCGAACCAGGTGACGGGCTTCGCCGAGACTCCTTTCGGTGTCATCAGCAAAAGGAAAGCAAGGGCCAGTGGAGAGGAGGGAAGTCGAAGGTTCATAAGCTATGCTTTGTTATGCTGTAAGATTATTCTTTTGTCTTGCGCACATGGCTTTTCAGTGCGGGCACCGCATCACCCAGTGCTTTGGCGAGAGCTGCTGCCACGACATGCGCACCATATATATTATAATGTGTGTTGTCCTTTCGGCCTTTCTTTGCCCAGCTGTATTTACCGGGCTCCACCCACATGTGCAGTCGAATCGAGCCATCAGGCCCGAGCCGTTGCTCGATGTCGTGGGTAATAGCGTTGGCATCGACATAGACAGCGCCATACGCTCGGGCAACCTTTTTGGCCACCAGGCGATAGGCTCCGTGTGTGTCGACGAGAGTGTCGCCCTGGAAGTTGCGACGCACCACAGGACTCATCAGCACAGGAATGGCTCCCTTGGCCTTCGTCTCGATGACGTACTGCGCGAGATGAGCGTCGAAGGTCGTGCCCACATCGGTATGCCGGTCGGGTGCCGGCTTCTCGTCGTTGTGCCCGAACTGAATAATCACGTAATCACCGGGCTTCACCTTGTCGATGACTTTCTGCCAGCGTCCCTCAGCATAGAAGCTGCGTGAAGAGCGGCCGTTGACAGCATGGTCCTCTACGCGCACGCCGTCGTCGAGATATTCATGCAGGCACATGCCCCAGCCACGCTCTATGCGGCCCTCGGTGGTGTCTTTGTTCGCTGCCGTGGAGTCGCCGATGATGTAGATCACCGGTGTGGCAGAGTCGAAAGCTCCGAGTAGCAATGCCAATAATAATAAGAAGGGTACAGCCTTTGCGGCTGTCTGTGGCCGAAGCCACTGCTTAGGTTTGTGATTGTTCATTTGCTTTTACTATTAAATATTACTATTGCAAAAGTACGAAATATCTAATAGTAAAACCATAAAAAACGTTCAGAAAGAGGGTAAATTCATACAAAGGCAGGCATTGATATAGCCATACAGTGTTTATCACG
>Ga0256407_10000686_pt1 | contig 77082 bp, 67 predicted proteins | sample RumenRJG_04DNA_FD_193489 | JGI IMG/M metagenome (GOLD analysis project Ga0256407, IMG submission 193489) | Bovine rumen microbial communities from Lethbridge, Alberta, Canada - RJG_04 | ecosystem: Host-associated > Mammals > Digestive system > Stomach > Rumen | place: Canada: Alberta... | reverse complement strand
GAGTTCAGTTAAATGATTGAAAAATTCAATGTTATGTGTGTGCACGATTGATAAGCGCAAGGCTTAGCGACGATGTCCACCACCGCCCGACGATCCACCATGGCTGCCGCCGCCACCAGATCCGCCACGGCTGCCGCCGCCACCACTATAGGAGCCGCCGCTGGAGTGACTTCCACCACTGTAACTGCTGCCGCTGGAACGACTGCCGCCACTGTAACTGCTGCCGCCGCTACGCGAACCGCCGCTATAAGAACCGCCACTGCGTGAGCCGCCACTGTAGGAGCCGCCACTGCTACGTGAACCGCCACCGCGTGAACCGCCACTGTAGGAGCCGCTGTTGCGCGAACCGCCACTGCCGCGGGTGGTCACACCAGAACTGCCACGAGAGCCCATATTGCCGCCACGACCGGTAGCATATCCGCCGCGGTTGCTGCTGCCACGGTTCACCGAGCCACGAGAGCCATCGGTTCCCCTGGCCGAGATGCCGTTGCGAGAAGTCGTTCCAGCACCGACACGGGTGCGTCCGTTGCGATTGGAGGCCAGACCTACGCGACCGCCGTTTTCACGCCAGCCATGATTGGAGTAACCCGTGTGGCCAGCAGGACGTCCGCTCCAGTGATAGTCGTTGTGGATCCAACCGTGGCCCCAGCCATATCCATAGTAGTCATAGTACCAGGGACGATAGCCCCAATAGTTCCAGCCCCACAGTCTGGGATATCCCCAATAGTAACTACTATAGTACCAGGGTGAATACCAACTGTAGTGCCAAGGTGAATACCATCCGCTATACCAGGGATAATAGGCACGGTGTGAATACCAGGGATAGAAATAATCGTAGCCCCACCCGTAACTGGAATAACCCCAGTCACTGCCTACGTAGAGGTTGATGGTGGGTGATTCGTCATAATAGAGTTCTACCAAATCCTCATCGTCACTCAAGATCACGATGTCGGGGTTGTAGAAGCGCTCGATGCGGCGGGTGTTGGCAAAAGCCTCATCGTAGGCAAGGGAGTCGCTGTTGAGCCAAATGGTGTCACCATTGATGTCCAACTCATACATGGGCTCATAAGCGCCACGGCGGTTGTACTCGTCATCATCGCGTTCAACACGGTAATTGTCGCGTACAGCCACCTTATATTTTTCAGGGACTTCACCGTAGACGGAGACAGTCTTAGCAGGTGTCTCGACCTTGGTCTTCACCTTTGTCGTGGACTTGCTGGCATCGTAATAGATGTCATCGTAGTCCTGGGCCTGCAAAACCGCTCCGGCCCCTAGGGCTAACACGCCCAATAATGCAAATACTCGGTACTTCATAATTCTTACGTTTTAAAAATTCATTAATAATGTTGTTCTTTGCCTTTTAGACCTGATTCTTTTAAAAAAGTTTAAGACGAATATTAAATCTTTTAAAAAAGCGCTGCAAGTTATAACGCAAAATGAAATAGGCGGCATTTTTTTAAGCAAAAAAATGCTAAAAACCTATGTTTTTTGCGTTTTACTGCGCACGTAACCTTTAGCAAGAACCATGCCAAGGCCACTATCATGTCCATGATGTCATGTGAACAGACCTAGATGTGAACAAAAGTCAGAAAATATCGTTACCTTTGCCGCGGATCATGGGACGCAGAGAGAAGATTTTCCGGTTCAAGCAGTTTGAGGTGGTCAACGACCGCACTGCGATGAAAGTAGGCACCGACGGTGTGCTGCTGGGGGCATGGTGCCCTGTAGCCGAGGCCAGACGCGTGCTCGACGTGGGTACGGGCTGCGGTGTCATCGCCCTGATGGTGGCGCAACGTAACCGCCAGGCCCTGATTGAAGGCATCGACATCGACCAGGATTCCATCGCCGAGGCCCGCCTCAACTTTGCCAATTCGCCCTGGAACAACCGGCTCACAGCGATCGATGGCAACTTTAACGACATGGACGGCGATGCGCGCTATGACCTGATTGTCTCTAACCCACCCTACTTCACCAACGGCGTGCTGCCCACTGGCGACGCCCGCACCATGGCGCGCCACACCGCCTCGCTCACCTACCAACAACTCATTGAGGGCGCAGCGCATCTGCTCAACGACGAAGGCATCTTGTCGCTGATATCGCCAGTCGAGGCCTATGGCGACATCATCGAGGCTGCAACATTTGCCTCGCTGCCCGTTCGACGGCTGACGCATGTCATCCCTGTCGAGGGAGCCCTGCCCAAGCGCATGCTGTGGCAACTGTCACGGCGCGATGCCCCCTACGGCGAAGATTCCCTGACCATCGCCCATAGCGACGGAACGTTCACCAGCGAGTATGTCACCCTGACAGGGGCATTCTATTTAAAAATGTAGGGCACCCTCACCAAACGAAAACAGGCTACCGGCCCCTCGGGACCATCGCCTGCCTAAAAAAACAAAAGTCCCGAGACATTTGGATTGTCGATCGGGACCTATATGTTCTGTGTCTAGTGATGCTTCGTCAGCAGTTCGACACAAGGTTGAATTGTTTTATTATTACGAAAAAGTCAATTTATCTCGTTTGAAGCGTTGTCTCTTCATCTTAGTCGCTATATTGACTGACCAAAATCCAAAAAGTTTAATGGGATTGTAATATTTAACGCTCATTAACATTTAACCCCATTAAACCTCCCCCACCGCTCACAAATATCCCCATAAATGGGGATAAAATGCCGCAAAAAATGTAAAATTTAGGGATTGTGGTAGTGCCGAGTGCATAGTAATTTTGCAGATTGAAAAATTATATACTCAAGATATGTCAACAGATCAACATAAAAAAGATAATAAAGAGCGACTGCTGGACAACGAGCCCGTGGGCATGACGGTCCAGGTGGTGCGCGTGATGGGCGACGGCGCTTTCAGGCAGCGGTTGCTGGAGATGGGTTTCGTGCGCGGGGCCAGAGTGACTGTGCTGAAGAATGCGCCTCTGCAGGACCCCGTGGAATATATGATTCTGGGCTCCCACATCTCGTTGCGACACAGCGAGGCCGCCCAGGTCGAGGTCACCGACAAGGATGCGGAGTTCTGTGACATGGAGGACGCGTTCAACGGCATCGTCGAGACTACCGTGGCCGGCGTTGACCCGATGGCCGACAATGTGTTGCGCGTGGCCCTTATCGGCAATCCCAACTGCGGCAAGACCTCGCTGTTCAACAACGTGACCGGGGCCAAAGAGAAGGTGGGCAACTACGGCGGTGTGACCGTCGACAGCAAGGAAGGCTGGTTCTCCATCGGCGGGCGCAAAGTGCAACTGGTGGACCTGCCCGGCACCTACTCGCTGACGGAGTACTCCCCCGAGGAGATGTATGTGCGCACCTATATCCGCGACAACCATCCCGACGCCATCCTCAACATCGTGGATGCCGGCAACCTGGAGCGTAACCTGTACCTCACCACCCAGATCATGGATATGAACATCCCGATGGTGGTAGCGCTGAACATGTGGGACGAACTGGAGAAAAGCGGCGACCATCTCGACATCGAGATGATGAGCCGCCTGCTGGGTGCCCGCATGGTGCCGATGACAGCCCACAACGGGCACGGGGTGAAGGAGGTGCTGCAAGCCGTGATGGATGCCATCGACGAGAGCGAGCACCAGACACAGCACCACAACGTGAACTACGGCCCACTCATCGAGGACTGCCTGAATGAACTGGGCACCATGTGCCCCGACCTGGACCGCTATACCGTGCTGAAAATCATCGAGAATGACCAGCACGCCATCGACCTGCTCAACGGCCAGGACAATGCCGACGAGGTGAAAAGCCATGCGGCCGAGATGCGCCAGCGCATCGAGCGCGATTACAACGACGACATCGCCAGCATCATCAGCGATCTGAAATACGGCTTCGTGCGTGGTGCCCTGGCCGAAGCACTAACCCCTAACCCCGAACGCGCCACAGGCGACACCAAGCCCGGCTATTCGCTGGACCGCCTGCTGACAAACCGCTGGCTGGCACTGCCCATCCTGCTGGTGTTGATGTGGCTGATGTTTGAGGTGACCTTCACTTTGGGCGCTTATCCCCAGGAGTGGATTGAGAGCGGCATAGCCTGGTTCGGTGATTGGATTGGCAATGTGATGCCTGAGGGCATTCTCAAGGACTTGATTGTTGACGGCATCATCGGCGGCGTGGGCGGCGTGCTTGTGTTCCTGCCGCAGATTTTGATCCTGTTCTTCTTCATCTCGCTGCTGGAGGACAGCGGATACATGGCCCGCGCGGCCTTTATCGTGGACCGCATCATGCACCGCGTGGGACTGCACGGCAAGTCGTTCATCCCCTACCTCATCGGATTCGGCTGCGGCGTGCCCGCCATCATGGCCACCCGCACGCTGGAAAATCGGCGAGACCGCCTGGTCACTATCCTGACCATTCCGTTCATGTCATGCTCGGCGCGCCTGCCGGCCTACCTGTTGCTGGTAGCAGCCTTCTTCACGGCAAACCAAGGCCTGATTCTGATGAGCATCTATCTGGTAGGCATTCTGGTTGCGGCCATCACCGCCATTGTCATGAGCAAGACCATCCTGAAGCATGACAAGACACAGTTTGTGATGGAACTGCCACCCTACCGCAAACCCACTGCCCGCAACGCGACCATCCACATGTGGAGCAAGGGTAAGCAGTACCTGCAGAAGATGGCGACCATCATCCTCGCCGCCTCGATCATCGTGTGGGCGCTGGGCTACTTCCCCCGCCACGACGGGCAGACACCGCAGGAGCAGATCGAGAACTCCTATATGGGAAAGATGGGTAAAGCCATCGAGCCCGTCGTGGAGCCGCTCGGTTTCAACTGGCAGATGGGCGTCAGCGTGCTCACCGGTGCCGCTGCCAAGGAGATTGTCGTCTCGACAATGGGTGTGCTCTACACCGGCGAGACCGATGCCGACGAAGAGTCGACAACGCTGAAGGAGAAACTGCAGACTGCCACCAAGCCCAACGGCGAACACGTCTTTAACCCGATAGTGGCCTACTCGTTCATGCTGTTCATTCTGCTCTACTTCCCGTGTATCGCGGCCCTGGCAGCCATCAAGCGGGAAGCAGGCTGGAAGTGGGTCGCCTTTGAGGTAATTTACACCACAGGCGTGGCATGGCTAGTATCGTTCATCTTCTATCAGATTGCCACCAGGCTATAAATTGAGCGCATCATGACAAGATCCACATTATTAGAAACGATTGTCGTGCTTGGCATCGTGGCCATTGCACTGCTGTACGTGCTATGGCGCGTCGTCAAAACGGCACGAGGAAAAGGCGATTGCGGCTGCGGTTGCGGCAAGAATTGCCAATGCAAGAAAAAAACCGGCAAGGATTTTTAGCGACTCTATCAGGCAATGAACAACGTGTGGCACGAGAACTTGTCTCGTGCCACATGATTTTTGGCAATGATATAGATAATTTTTAACCGCCTTGCGGACGGGAAATGAGAAGAAAATTTAATTAAGAATTTGATGAATTTCCCGCCCGCAGGGCGGTTAAGGTGTTAGGCGAGTCCATGATGACACACCCACATAATTATTATCCGAACAGGTGGCGGAATGCGTCCTCGACGCGGGCGACCTCGACGACAGTGATGGTCCAGTCGTCGCGTTTCACGCCCTTGAGGTTGTTCTTGGGGATGATGATGGTGTCGAAACCGAGTTTCTGGGCCTCGGTGACGCGCTGCTCGCAGCGGGTGACCTGACGTATCTCGCCTGACAGGCCGACCTCACCCGCAAAGCAGATACCGCTGTTGATGGCCATGTCAACGTTGGACGACAGGATGGCGCTGATGACAGCCAGGTCCAATGCCGGGTCGTTGACCTTGATACCGCCCACGATGTTGAGGAAGACGTCTTTCTGCGCCAATTTAAAGCCCAAGCGTTTCTCGAGCACGGCAAGCAGCATGTTCATGCGCCGTTGCTCAAAGCCCGTGACCGAGCGTTGTGCGGTGCCATAGGCCGCGGTGCTCACCAGGGCCTGCACCTCGATGAGGAAGGGCCGCATGCCGTCGATGGTGACGCCGATGGCCGCTCCAGACAATTCGCTGTCCCGTTCACTGAGCAACAGTTCGCTGGGATTGGTCACTTCCCTCAGGCCGTCCTGTTTCATCTCGTAGATGCCGATTTCGCTCGTGTTGCCGAAACGGTTCTTGATGGGCCGCAGGATACGGTACAGGTAGTTGCGGTCGCCCTCGAACTGGATAACGGCATCGACAATGTGCTCCAAGACCTTGGGACCGGCGATGCTGCCCTCCTTGTTGATGTGTCCGATGAGGATGACCGGGGTGTTCGTCTCCTTGGCATAGCGCTGGAAAGCAGCGGCACACTCGCGCACCTGGGTCACACTGCCCGGCGCGCTCTCGAGTTGCTCGTTGGCGATGGTCTGGATGGAATCCACAATGATGAGCGCGGGCTGGAAGGAGCGGATGCTGGCAAAGATATTGTCAAGTGAGGTCTCGCACAACAGGTAACACTCGCAGTCCATGTGGCCGCCGGCAATGCGGTCGGCACGCATGCGCAACTGCTGCGGGCTCTCCTCGCCCGAGACATACAGCACACGGCGCGAACGGATGCGCAGCACGTTCTGCAGCACCAGCGTGGACTTGCCGATGCCCGGCTCACCACCCAGCAGCACGATGCTCCCCTGCACCAGTCCGCCACCGAGCACACGGTTGAGTTCGTTGCTGGGCAGATGGATGCGGGGTTGGTCCTCGGCGCGGATCTCTGAAATCTTGACAGGTTCGGCACCCTTGCGACCACCCTCTCCCACTCCAGGATAACGTGCGGCAGCCGACTTGGGAGCCTTGGGCTCCTCGATATAGGTGTTCCACTCGCCGCAGGCGGGGCACTTGCCGAGCCACTTGGGCGACTCGTTGCCGCAGTTCTTGCAGAAGAAGGTGGTCTTGACTTGTTGTTTGGCCATGAGGTGCTGATTTAACGGGATAGGGAATGAGATGATGGATTCAACGACGGAAGAATTCGCTGATTGTGATGGCGGCGGCGACGCCCACGTTGAGCGACTCGCTGCCGGCAGTTTTGGCTTTGGGGATGAGCAGACGCTGGTTCACATGCTTGGCGACCTTGGCCGTGATGCCTTGGCCCTCGTTGCCAAAGATGACAAAACCCGCTTTGCCCAATTCGCTGCGATAGATGTCCTCGCCGTCCAGGAAGGTGCCGTAGACAGGCAAGTCGGGATAAGTCTCAAAGAGTTCCTCGAGATCCCCGTAGTGTACCTTGACACGGGCGATGGCGCCCATGGTGGCCTGAACCACCTTGTGGTTATAGACATCGACCGTGGTCTTGCTGGCAAAGATGTCGCGGATGCCGAACCAGTCGGCAAGCCTGATGATGGTGCCCAGGTTGCCGGGGTCCTGGATATTGTCAAGCACGATGTTCAGGCTAGCGGCGACGCGCCCGGTGTCGATGGTGTCGACGGGTTTCTCATAGACAGCAATGACATCGCTGGGGTTTTCAAATTGCGAGATGCGCGCCATCTGCTGGCTGTTGGCGAACACTATCTTGTCATAGTGCTCGGCCGTGCCACACTGGTCATACCACGAGCGCTTGGCGATGAGCCAACGGCAGTTGAAGTGCTGCCACGTGTCGCGCACACACTTGGTTCCCTCGGCGACAAACAGTCCCTCGTCGTCACGGTATTTCTTGGCAGCCAGGCTTTTTACCACCTTGAGGATGCCGTTGTTCATGTCCATCATAAGGCTTCCTGCTCTCGTTGTGCCACCAGTTCGTTGAAGCGCAGCAACGTCGTGCAGAACTCTTCGCTCAACAAGGCGATGGCAGGTTGTGAAATCTCGTTGGGGACCTCGTCGACGGCCGATGAGATGGAGCCGGCAATGGCAGCAATCGTGTCGGCATCGCCCGCAAGAGCCACCGACAGGCGCACAACGTCCTCGTAGTCCTTACCCTCCATGAAGCAGGTGATGGCCTCGGGCACCGTGTGCTGGCAGGTCTCGTCGAAGGTGAACGTCGGACGGATCTCTTCGAGTGTTCTGGACAGGTCGTAGTGGAAAGTCTTCTCTATATAGTCGCGGATTTCCTTCTTCGACTGTCCCTTGCGTGCCATGAAGATGGCGGCGGCAGTGGCTTGGGCGCCCTTGATGCCCTCGGGGTGGTTGTGGGTCACCTCGGCCGAAATCTTGGCCAGTTCAAGGGCTTCGTCGAGCGTCTGGGCATAGTAACCCACGGGGCTCACGCGCATCGCCGACCCGTTTCCAAACGAGTTGTAGGGCTGGGGGTCAGCATCACGAATCCAATGCGCAAAGCGGCCACCATACCCTCTGTCGGGATATTTCCAGCACATGTCCAGCATCATCTCGACCAATTTCTCGGGCGTGTGCTGCTTGTCGTCGAGCAGCCACAAGGCATTAGCCATGGTAAGCACGGTGTCGTCGGTGAAAGTGCTCTGGGGCGTGAACAACTCAAAGTCGTGGTCACGTGTAGGGTTAAATTCATAGGCCGACCCAATGATGTCGCCGGCAATGGCTCCAATAATTCCTTTCATGTTATATATTATATTTAATGTATTGTTTGTTTGAGTTTACAAATATACTACTTATTCACCATTCATCACACACATTGCGCTACAATAATTTTTCACGAAGCCCACGGAATAAGGTATTGAGCGCCCACGCGGGGAGCAGCCGCAGCGGCAGGTTGCTCAACGAGCACGGGACGCCGCATCGTGGCCATTGCGCTCACGTTGCGCCAACCGCTCGTACAGTTGCGCACGGTCAGCACGGCCATGCCGGCAAAACTGCCTGCAATCTCCAGCAGAGCCCGCTTCACAGCCTCAAGGCTGGCAAAACCAGAGCCGTTCACACTGGCCAAACGACGGCCGTTGCACTCGAGGGTGGCACAGATGCGGTCACCCTGATTCACGATGTTGTTGAAGTTGTTGTTCATAGTCATTCCTCCTTGTTCTTTTATTTTACACTGCAAAGATAGAATGACGCAGTGCCAAAACTTGGCACCCTAAATACAATAAAGCATAAATTGCAAATCACTCGCTTGACTATCCCTAGAAATACTTAACAGATTTGAGAGCGATTAACTAAGTTGGTTTACACTATTTTTATCGTTCGCCTAAACTGGGTTGACAGTTTTGCGGTTTTATCACTGAATGGGTTTACATCTCTCGAGGTATCCCTGATTGGGTTTACAGCGCAAAGGTAAAAGCATTTCTGAAGCAAAGCCAATCAAGTCCAAATCCAAAAGAAAGCGGGTGTTTAGCAAAATAATCGCTACCTTTGCGTGATTATTTGTGGTCGACTATGATAAAGAACATTGTCTTTGATTTAGGTGGCGTTATCTTTAAGATAGATAAGCACCAAGCCATCAGGCGTTTTAACGAGGTGGGATTTGCCGATGCCGCATCTTACCTCGATGCGTTTGCCCAGGTAGGCATCTTCGGCGATCTCGAGAGCGGCAAGATAAGCGCTGAGCAGTTCCGTTGCCAACTGAGTGAAATGGCAGGAAAGAACCTGACGCTTGAGGATTGCGCTTATGGCTGGCAAGGCTATAAGGTAGACTTGCCACAACGCAACCTTGACAAACTCATCGAGTTGCGCCAGCGCGGCTTCAGGCTCAGCCTGCTGAGCAACACCAATCCGTTCATGATGCAGTGGGCACGCAGCAGCGCCTTCGATGGCCGCGGGCATGGGCTCGACCACTACTTTGATGCGCTTTATCTCAGTTACGAGATGGGTATCATGAAGCCTGAAAGGCGCATCTTCGAAATGATGCTCCAGGGCGAAAAAGCGAAGCCTGAAGAGACGGTTTTTATAGATGATAGCGAGCACAACACCGCGGCGGCCGCTTCTCTGGGAATGCATGTGCTGCAGCCCGACAATGGCGCTGACTGGCACGGGATGCTTGAAGACTTGATAACTCAGTGCAACGACGGGGAATAGACCGTTGCGCTGGGCCCATAACGCAAGACGACACTGTTGATTCAAAACTCCGGACGAGTACTACCGTCTCATGAAAAAACAGTTCACCATCATCGAAAAAAAGTAACGTTAAGCCTGAACTTCGCTTTCCCAATGACTATATGATAAAGCATCAGAAAAACAAGTTTAAGATAATGATGTTAGTGGTGTTAGCCGTTGTGACTATCATCACCTATATCGATCCCGTTTTCCCTCAAGAGCAATTCCTGCAGCAAGCAGGGACCATCCTGTTAGTCGCCCTCATGCTAACGGACCTGCGAAAGCATTGGTTCAGCAATCTGGCTTTTCTTGGAATTGCACTTTTCACCGTGCTTCACCTGATTGGCGCCAGATACATCTATTCCTATGTACCTTATCAGGAGTGGCTGCAATGTCTGGGCGATTGGGGATGGCTGCATTCGACGCGCAACCACTACGACCGCCTGGTACACCTGCTTTTCGGCTTGTTTCTGTTCCCTGCACTGGTGGAATACTCGCGCCGTCGCATCACATCTCGTCAGGTGATGGCAGTTCTCGTGGCGTGGCTGATGGTGCAAGCGGGCAGTCTGATTTATGAATTGTTTGAATGGTCGCTCACACTTGTGCTCTCGCCCGAGGATGCCGAGGGATATAATGGCCAGCAAGGCGACATGTTTGATGCACAAAAAGATATGGCCTTGGCGACGCTGGGCTCCACTATCGCCGCTATTTCATATTTGATTACATGGTGGCTTCAGAAAAAGTTGAAATAAGCATTATCCACGCTCGTCTTCTCAAATCAAACGCGGTTGATTTGCCATTAAGGTAAATCAACCGCTATTTCTTTTGACAGCATCGGCCGTGAGAGCCCTATGCCGCGACTTTTTTAACACCACCGAGACACCATGCGGCTACTGCTATTTGCAGCACCAACCACAGGGACGGCGACGCATGGATTTGGCTTTCTCGTAGGATACTTCACGAATCGAAGCCTTGCAGGCGTTCAAGCCACGGCAATTACGCCTGATGTGGTAACACTCTGAACTATTACCTGTACAGATATAGACTGTCCCGCTTGATGCCGGAGCGGAAACAACACTCATGGCGGGAGTGGCAACTTATTTTTACGCCCCAGATTGGAGAAGTGCCAGTAGTTGCCACAATAAAAGGAAAGCATTGACGGGCAAGGTCTGCCCTCAATGCTTTCAAAACCCTGAGCGGTAAACGGGACTCGAACCCGCGGCCCTCAGCTTGGGAAGCTGAAGCTCTACCAACTGAGCTACTACCGCATTGCCGGTTATGCCTCTCGTGTTGATGAGGCATCACCGTTGTTGCTATTGCTATGTCTTGCTCAAGCGCTCTTGTTGACGACGGAAGTGACGCTGTCTCCACTCTCGGTCTCGACGTAACGCACGGTGACAGTGTCGTTGATGTCCCATGTGTCGCGATTTTCGCTCTCGAGATCGGGATAGGAGAAATCGACTGTATCCTCACCGACCTTGAGTGAGATGCTGTTCATCGCACCATCGACAGCCACTCCGGTCACCTCCACGTCGGTTGGCACATTGGCCGTGAGTTCAACTTTGGTGGTGTCGGCCTGCTCTTTGTTCTGTGCATTCTCCTCGCTGAAACACGAGGTCAATGAGAGCGCGAACAATAACCCGAAGGCTAAAATCAATTTCTTCATAGTCCTTAAAAAATGGTTTCTGTTTTACGGCAACAAAATTACTTGTTTTTGCCGATGCCACAAAATAAATGCCTGATTTTTTGCAAATCGAGCCGTGCCGGTAGCATACTGGCACGGCTTGACGTTATATCTGTCTGGTTTGTTGCCTTTCAGAACTTGTAGTTGTCGCTGTCGAGGCTATCCATCTCATCGAAGTCGGAAATCTCGTCTTCGTTGTATTCCTCGTCGCCATAGAATTCGCTCTTGTCGATGGGCTCAATGTTGTTGGCATCGGGAATCTTGGGGATGGTGATAAAGTCGCTGATGTCGACATTCTCGGCAGGCGGTGTTCCGATCTTGCTCTCGCACAAGGGGTCATGCAGGTTCTTGCCGGGAATGATTTCCTTGAGTTTCACCTTGAAGAAACGCTCGGTCATATAGTCGAACACGAACTTCATGCGCTGTCCTTCCTCGTCGAGGAGTTCGTCGAGTTGGGTGTCGTCCATGATCCAGATATCCTCGTCGGAGTCGGAGCCCATATCCATGCAGGTGACTTCCTTTTCCTTGTTCCACTCGTCATCACAGATGTAGAAAGAATCCATCTGGTCCTTACCGTAGCCAGCGGAATCAAGAATAATGTTGCGCAGTTGCATAAAAACTGCCGTTGAATCAATCGCGATGTGCAGTTTGAAGTTATCGGCCTCGTCAGAGACTATCACAAATTTGTAAATCATATCAGCCTTGTTCTTTAGGTTTGACGATGCGAAATTACTAATACATTTTTATCAGACAAGTGTTTTTTGGATTTTTTTTAGCGAAAGGCACGAAAAAGAAAGGGTTTGCTGGCGCTTGGCCGCCTAAACGATGAAGCCGCGCTGGTTGGGCACGGCTTCACACATTATATTAAAAAAAATCAAATCGCTGATTCAAGCCCTCAGGGCACAAGACCGTAGGCACGGAAAACCTTCTGGATCTTCTCCAACGCAACGGTCACCTGCTCGTGGGTGTGCGTTGCCATGAGGCTGAAGCGGATGAGGGTGTCGTTGGGTGCCACGGCGGGCGAAACGACGGGATTCACAAAGATGCCCTCGTTCAAGAGGTCGCGCGTGATGGCGAACGTCTTGTTGTTGTCACGGATGAACAGGGGGATGATGGGCGTCTCGGTGTGGCCGATCTCGCATCCCATGTCGCGGAATCCCTGCAGTGCCTCGTGGGTGAGTTTCCACAGGTGCTCCTGGCGCTCGGGCTCCTCGATGAGGATATCAATGGCCTTCATGGCCGCTGCCGTCGACGCTGGGGTGATGCTGGCGGTGAAGATGTAACTGCGCGAGTGGTGGCGCAGGTAATTGGTGATGATCTTGGAGGTGGCGATGAAACCGCCCAGCGAAGCGAACGACTTGGAGAAGGTACCCATGATGAGGTCTACCTCGTCGCGCAGTCCGAAGTGGTCGCACACGCCACGGCCGCCCTCGCCGAAGACGCCGATGCCGTGGGCCTCGTCGACCATCACGTTGGCATTGTACTTGTGGGCCAGGTCCACGATGTCGGGGAGTTTGCAGACGTCACCTTCCATCGAGAAGACGCCATCGGTAACAATGAGTTTGACACGGTCGGGCTCGCACTTCTTGAGTTGGGCCTCGAGCGATGCCATATCGTTGTGCTTGTACTTGAGCGAGTTGGAGAACGAGAGGCGGCGGCCCTCGATGATGGAGGCATGGTCCTGTTCGTCCCACAGGATGTAGTCGTCACGTCCAGTGAGTGTGGAAATCACGCCGAGGTTCACGCCGAAGCCCGTGCTGTAGATCATCGCGTCTTCCTTGCCCTCGTAATCGGCGAGTTTGCGCTCGAGTTGCTTGTGCAGGTCGAGCGTGCCGTTGAGGAAGGGAGAACCGGCACATCCGGTACCGTATTTCTGGGTTGCCTCGATGGCTGCTTGCTTGATGCGCTCATCATTGACAAGGCCGGAATAGCAGTTGGAACCAAACATCAGCACCTTCTTGCCATTCATGAGCACCTCGGTGTCCTGTTCGCTTGAGATGGCGCGGAAATAAGGATAGATTCCTGCGGCTTTGGCCTTCTGCGGCTCATCGTAGCGCACTAACTTATTTTCTAATAAGTTCATATTCAATAGTTTAATATCAATATTCGTCATCAACGGCAACGCCACCAACGACTTTCAATTTAAATTGGCTGCAAATATATAAAAATAATCCTTAACAAAATGTTAAAAAGACATCAAAAGTGACACCTTGACTAATATGCAAACATATTTAATGGTCTATTGTACATAGACTCCCGCCCTGTTAATATTTTTTAAATCGCCATTTAGCCACCTCACGGCCGCCAGTCGAGGCATCACGTGCTGGCCTATCGCGAGGGGGCGTCAATTGCGGTCGACGTCGTCCATTTCGACTTCGGCATTGTGCATGAGGTCGTAGTCCGAGAACTCCATCCCGTCGAATTCGCCGTCCTCAAAAATCAGCATATCCTGGCGCAAGCACCCCGAGGACATCACGGCGAACCCCGCCGCAACGATAACCAGCAACAGATATTTGATGACTTTTCTCATATACTTCAACATTGGTAATGATTAATAGCAACTGCAAAAATAAGCAAAAATGGAATCGGCAGTCGCATTTTTTCAAAAAAAAACACTAATTTAGCGCAATAAACGACCAACAATCACCCTAGAGATGGACCTATTTGAACAGCGAATCAAGGAATTGCGGGAAATCATCAACCGCCACAACCACAACTACTACGTGCTGAACGCCCCCACGGTGAGCGACCAGGAATTTGATGCCCTGCTGCGCGAACTGCAGGACCTGGAACGGGATTATCCCCAATACCAGGACCCGCTGTCCCCCACCCAACGCGTGGGCAGCGACATCAGCAAGGGTTTCACCCAAGTGCGCCACGAGCGGCCCATGATGTCCCTGTCCAACAGTTACAGCATCGAGGAGGTACAGGATTTCCTGCGGCGGGCCCAGGAAGGCCTGGGCGGCGAGCCGAGCGAGATTGTGGGCGAGATGAAGTATGACGGTACGTCCATCTCGGTGACCTATGAACACGGGCGGCTGGTGCGCGCCGTGACCCGCGGCGACGGCGTGCAGGGCGACGACGTGACCGCCAATGTCATCACCATCAAGTCGGTGCCGCTGGAAATCTCGGGGTTCATCGACCTGCCCGACAAGTTTGAGGTGCGTGGCGAGATTGTCCTGCCGTGGAAGAGTTTTGAGAAACTGAACGAGGAGCGCCAGTTCAACGAGGAGCCCCTGTTTGCCAACCCGCGCAACGCTGCCGCCGGCACGCTCAAGTTGCAGAACAGCGCCGAGGTTTCACGCCGCGGCCTGGATGCGATTTTCTATTTCCTGCTGGGCGACAACCTGCCGTTCGACACCCACTACGACAACATCATGGCGCTCAAGCGCTGGGGCTTCAAAACAGGCGAGATGTCCATCCTGCCCAGCATAGAAGCCGTGAAGGACTTTATCGGTCACTGGGACGTGGAGCGCAAGCATCTGCCTGTCGCCACCGATGGTCTGGTGTTCAAAATCAATTCCCTGCACCAGCAACTCAACCTGGGAGCCACTGCCAAGTCGCCACGCTGGGCGATAGCCTACAAGTTCGCTCCCGAGCGCGAATGCACACGGCTGCAGTCGGTATCGTTTGAGGTGGGCCGCTCGGGTGTCATCACCCCCGTGGCCAATCTGGACCCGGTGCTGCTGAGCGGCACCATCGTCAAGCGCGCCTCGCTGCACAATGCCGACATCATCGCGCAACTTGACATCCACGAGGGCGACATGCTCTATGTGGAGAAGGGCGGTGAAATCATTCCCAAGATTGTGGGCGTTGACAAGAAACAGCGCCAGCCGGGCAGCAGTCCCATCGCCTTTGTGACACATTGCCCATCGTGCGGCACGGCGTTGCAGCGCATCGAGGGCGAGGCCGCCTGGGTGTGCCCCAACAAGTGGGGCTGCGGACCGCAAATCTGCGGGCGCATCGAACATTTCGTGGGCCGCCACGCAATGGACATCGACGGCATCGGCGAGGAGGTGGCCATTATGCTCAACAAGAGCGGCCTGGTCAACGACGTTGCCGACCTGTATGACCTGACACAAGAAAAACTCGTCGCCCTCGAACGATTCCAGGAGCGCAGCGCCCAGCGCATCCTGCGCGGACTCGAGGCGAGTCGCCAGGTACCCTATGCACGGGTTATTTTCGCGTTGTCCATCCCCTTTGTGGGCGAGACGACAGGCAAGGTGCTGGCACGCCACACGCACGACATGGACACGCTGATGAGCCTCCCTGCCGAAGACCTTGCCGCCATCCCCGAAATCGGCCCCAAGATTGCCCAATCGATTGTCGACTTCTTTGCCGACGAGCGCAACCGCACGATTGTCGAGCGCCTGCGTGCCGCGGGACTGCAGATGTCACTGACCGAGGAAGAAACAGCCGGACAAACCGACAAACTGCTGGGCAAGAAGGTCGTCATCAGCGGCGTGTTTGCCAAGCACTCACGCGAGGAATACAAGGCGATGATTGAACAAAACGGCGGCAAGAACGTGAGCAGCATCTCCAGTGCCACAAGTTTTGTCCTTGCCGGCGAGAACATGGGTCCCGCCAAACTCGAGAAAGCGCGCAAATTGGGCATCCAGATCCTGAACGAGGACGAATTCCTGGCAATGATCCAATAACGTCTGCCCAGTAAACCGACATTCAAGTTATGAAAAGAATCATGAGTATCATCTTGACAGCCGCGTGCTTCACGGCCATGTGGGGACAGGAAGTGGAGACTTGGGTAGGCAGCCTGCTGGAACAGTACCCCAAGGCCCGCCTGCTCGACATCTATAAATCCAGTTTCCAGGACTATATGGGCGCAGAGCACCTGGTGGGCGACACAGCGAGTGTGAGGGGCTATCTGGAGCAGGAACTGGCAACAACCGACATCGACGACCTGCAGCCATGGTACTATGAGCCGTGCGGCGTGGGCGGGAGATATGTGCGTGTGAGCCTGAGGGCTGTCATCGAGGGCCATATCGATGCCGAAACGCTGATTGCCGCCTTTATCGCCAGCGCCAACGGCACAGAGCGCCCGGCAGTGGAAGACTGGGCGGCCCGCTGGCAGGACATCCAGGACGTGATTGACCGGATGGGGCTTACCCTACCCTGTTATGACCAGGACAAGCAATTCGTCCAGCAGGTGCTGGAGCAGGGACAATATGCCATCAGCCACTCTCCGGATTACCGCGAAGCCTACGCTCCTCACTACCGCATCGTCCGACGCGACATCTTTGACCGGGAAATCAAGCCGTTGCTTCAGTGTGGGTGTCGTCGCTGACCTCGACCCCGTGTTTTTCATTCCTGAACGAGCGCGCTGCCCATAGGGCAATGGCAATGCTCAGCACCAGGCTTGCTGTCGCCATCCATGGGAAAGCGCCATCGGCCGGCAATCCGAGATTGTCGCCGAAGCCTTCAGGCACAACGCCCTTGCCCGCCAGATAACTCATGACCACCACGGTGCTGTTGTTCAGGGTATGGGCGATGATGGGCACCCACAGGCTGCGTGTCCACACAAACAAATAACCCAACCAAGCACCCAGCAACATGCGCGGCAAGAAGCCAAAAAACTGCATGTGAAAAGCGCTGAACACGATGGCCGTCACCCAAATTGCGGTATGCGCACCCAGCCGGCTGTCCTGCATCGTGCGTTGCATAGCGCCGCGAAAGAGCATTTCCTCACTGAGTCCCGCCATCAGTCCGACCACAAACAAGCAAAAGAGCAGTTGCGGGATGGTGTTGATATCCAGTATCTGCTTGGTAGCATCGGCAGCCATATCCTCGGCCTGCCTCATCACCTCTTCAACACCGCTCATCCACGACGGCAACACCATCGAGCCGTTGAAGTCGACCAGCCAGTTCATGGCGGGCAACGACACCAGATAGAATACGACTACCACGGCCAGCGCTTTAAGCGAGGGCATGCGGTCCAAGCCCATCACGTGAAGCGGACGCAGATAGAAGAGAGCCATTGCCACCACCGCCGGCAGGATGAAGGCAAAAATATCCTGTATCGTCAACATGGCCAGCATGCCCTGCTTTATCACCAACAACGTCGCGACCGAGGCGACAATAAGCCCGAAGCCCATGATGCACAGCAACAAGAGCAGACGGGTGCCCAATTTGAGTTGAGTTCTTCTTTCCATCGGTTTGCTAGTTTTTTTCATCGGCAAAATTAAACATTTTTTTCTTTAATTAGTCTAAAGGGTGAACAATAACTTCAAAAACCTCAACCGACAATGAAAAATATCCTACTGACAATTAGTGCGTTACTGACGATGAGCCTATGTGCTGCGGCCCAGGACACGCCAGATGTAGACATCGAGACCAGCGATGTTGAATTGCAGATGATTACTCCGGCCGAGCCCGTGCAGGAGAGCAAAGAGGAAATCAAGGAACGCGAGAAAAAACTGCGCGAACTGACCGACGACGTGGCGTTTGCCAAGGCTTCCAACTCGATGCGCCGCGGCTACTTTGTCCTCGTTGCCGACAACATCCAGTTGGGCAACATGGGATACCGCCACTATGATATCTCCCCCAACGCCAACTTCATCCTTGTTCAGGCCGAAGACGGTATCATCCAGTATGCGCTGAACACGGGAAATCCCGGCAACAACGGCCTGGGAGGCTGGACCGGCAAGGGCAACGTGACCAACAAGCGCATCTCCTATAGCGACAACGGTGACATGCACATGCAGTTCCACATCCTGAGCGGCAAGGTCAACGTCGATGTGTTCATCACCCTGTACCACAACAGCAAACGTGCAGTGGCAACTATCATGGGTGGCCGCGAAATCACCATGTACGGTGAGATCCTGCCCTATCGTGACAACAAGCACCGCTAACCAGCGCAACCCCTATAAAATGTAATCTTATAAACGTCCGGTAAATTGATGGTGGCTCCCAGTGAGCGAGAAACCATGCGCCCCGCCCGAGAGATTCGGCGGGGTTTATTTTTCACGGCCATGAACGCCAACCGCCCGAAGGCACGGAACGATGCCTCTACCGCGGCGATAATGGGTGGTTTCGGCTACTTTTAAGCATAGATTTTGACCGGCGAGATGTGCAACTATCATTTTTTACATTAACTTTGTCACCGCGTAACTATTCAGCCATTTCCCTCACGCTAAGGTGCTAAGTCGCTAAGAGTTTAATATTTAATACGTTACGTGATTTGTTTACGAATGTCAGACGAAATGGAATGCTTCAATCTATCAAAATGCTTCCCTGTTTTGAATATGATAATTGTCTGAAAATCAAAAAACTTAGCGTCTTTGCGACTTAGCGTGATATTTGACGGCGGGTTTTGGGCTGAAAAGTTACTGTCACCGCAAAAAACTACACGACAATATGAGCGAATACGACATCAACAACCAGACCCGTGAGGAAAATCCCATCCCCGCAGACGAAAGGGGTCATCAGCAGCAAGACTTTTATCTTGGCCAAACCCAACCATCGCCAGAACCCAAGGACGAAAACGATAGTGACTTGACCTTCGATTTCGGCCAACTCATCTTCGGAGTGGTCCTCCTGCTCCTGTTATTCCATGGGGACAGTGGCCTCTTCGGCGAATGGACCTTCTACATCTACCTCGCCATCGCCATCATCATCCACGAGTTAGGGCATGTCATCGTCGGCAAGTCATTCGGCTGCGCTATCAAGGAGATGCAGGTGTTTTTTCTTGCCTTCATGAGTTACAAGCCCAAACAGATTCCGGGCGGCAGTTCTTGGCGTGATATCACCTGGAGCCTTGGTCTTCTGCCCTTTGGCGGCGTCACGGTGTTTAAGTCCCGTGGAGCCGAAGAACAGGAAAAAGGCCAGTGGTATTACCAGGAACCAGAAAATCGGGGCATGGAACTGACAGCCGCCACGTCGCCCTATATCGATGACAAACCCGCATGGCAACGGCTGCTGATCTCGGCAGCAGGTGTGCTGTTCAATTTTGCCACCTTCCTCATTTTGTATGTCATCATGTCGTTCACAACGCCGGGCTTGCGTCATATCGTCAGTCCCTTGGCACAGTTGTCACTGATTCTTGCTGTTCTGAACATCCTGCCCATCTATCCGCTGGACGGCGGGGCAGCCGTGTTCGCCCTCTATGAAATAGTCACTGGCAAGAAACCCTCACCCATGTTTACTAAAGTGTGCGGATGGGTTGGCTTTGTCGTTATCATCCTGCTGTTCTGGGTGTTCCCTGAAGCATTGAACGGCATCCTGAACAGTGTTTTCAGGGCATTTTTCTGATTCTTACACTTCATCTGAAGCCCACATCATTGCTGTCTGCTCATCGTAGCGGACAGTTTTGATATACCCCCACAACATACCGATGGGTTTGGCTTTAGAGTCTCCGCTAAAAAAAAACGCGAAAAAGGCGGTGTTTCTGATGTTTTGTCACGAAAATGCGTTACCTTTGTAGTTTGGAGAAAAAGCAGTGGCGGCATTGTAGAGGCTTGTGGCCTGCAACTTTTTGTCCACAAACAAGTTAGAATAACAAAAACAAATAAATACGTTACAAGGTTATGATGAAGAAATTTATCCTTATCGTGTGCGGCTCGTTTGTCGGCGCGTTTCTTGCATTCCTGTTTTTCATGTTTGCAGCCATGATCATGAGCATTGGCATTATGGGCTCGATGAATACGGGCAAAGGTACAGCAAACATCTCCAAGCACTCTATCCTGAAACTCGACTTGGGCACAGAAATCTGTGAACGCGGTGGTGACGAACCCATCGACCTGATGTCGATGATGATGGGCGGCGGCAACATGACCCCGAGTCTGGGCCTCAACACCCTGTTGTCGGCCATCGACAATGCCGCCAACAACAACAAGATTGAGGGTATCTACATCGAATGCAACGGGGTGAGCGCCGCTCCTGCAACGCTCGAGACCCTGCGCCGCGCGCTCATGGATTTCAAGGGCAGCGGCAAGTGGATTGTGGCCTATGGTCACGAGGGCATCAACCAAGCCGACTATTATCTGGCCAGTGTTGCCGACAGCATCTACCTGAATCCCGTGGGTTCGGTTGACCTGCACGGTATGGCCTCGGTAACGCCCTACATGAAGAAACTGTTCGACAAGATAGGCGTCGAGATGCAGGTTGTCCGCGTGGGCTCGTTCAAGAGTGCCGTCGAGCCTTATATCCTCGAAGACATGAGCGATGCCAACCGCCTGCAACAGGAACACTACCTGGGTTCCATCTGGAACGAATTGCGTGACAGCATTGCCGCCAGCCGCAAGTTGCAGTCACCGGCGCTGAACACGCTGTGCGACAGTGTCCTCGTCACCTTTGAAGCCAGCCAACTCCTGAAAGAGAAACTGGTCGACAAACTGGTCTACTACAACGAGATGGAAAACATCCTGCGCTCACGCACCAAAATCGACAAGGATGACGACCTGAAGTTTGTGGGTCCTGAAGACCTGGCCAGCGACCTCGAATCATCTGTAACGGGCGGCCACATTGCCGTGGTCTATGCCGTGGGCGAGATTGACGGCAGCGGCAGTTTCGCCTCGACCGAAGAGGGCATCAACAGCGAGAAACTCTGCAAGACCATCTACGACCTCATGAAGGACGACAAGGTCAAGGGTATGGTCTTCAGGGTGAACTCCCCTGGCGGCAGCGCCTTTGGCAGCGAGCAAATTTGGAAGGCCGTCATGGACTTCAAGGCATCGGGCAAGCCCGTTGCCGTGTCGATGGGCGACTATGCCGCTTCGGGCGGTTACTACATCTCGTGCTGCGCCGACCACATCTTTGCCGAGCGCACGACCATTACGGGCTCTATCGGTATCTTTGGCCTCATCCCCAGCACCAACGAACTGTTTGAAAACAAACTTGGCGTTCACATGGCAACGGTCAAGACCAACGAGAATGCTGACCTCGGTGCCATGGGCCTGAAACTGACACCGTCCCAGAAGAACGCCCTCCAGAATATGGTCAACCAGGGCTACGAACTGTTCACCAAGCGCTGTGCCGACGGCCGCCACATGAGCCAGGACTCCATCAAGCAGATTGCCGAGGGCCGCGTGTGGGACGCCGTCACGGCTAAGCAGATCGGCCTGGTGGACGATTTCGGCGGCATCCGCGAGGCCGTGGCATGGGTAGCCCAGAAAGCCGGCCTTGCCGAAGATTGCCCGACGCAGAACTACCCTGCCCTCGAGGATCCCTTCCAGGTGATGCTCGATAAGTATATGGTAACCCGTTACGAGTCGCGCCTGCAGGGCGAGATGGGCGTGCTGTATGAGTGGCACAAAGAGTTGCAGCGCATTATGGGCCGTGACCACGTGCTGTGCCTGATGCCCACCGAGGAAATCAGTTTCTGAACCGAGAGATTAACACCATTGAACTGACAGACAGACAAGAGTCAAAGAATGGACTTGTCCAAAATACTGAATAAAGACCAGCGCAAATCCATCATGGACGCACTGCTGACGCCGTTTGCCTGGGGCTATGGCGCGGGAGTGTGGCTGCGCAATGCGGCCTTTAACATCGGTGTGTTGCCGCAAGAGGAGTTTGACGTGCCCGTGGTCTCGGTGGGTAACATCACCGTGGGCGGCACCGGCAAGACTCCCCATGTGGAATACATTATCGAGAAGTTGTACAGCCGCTACCACATCGCGGTGCTGAGCCGCGGCTACAAGCGCAAGACCAAGGGTTTCATCCTGGCGAGCAACAACTCGACGCCCCGCGACATCGGCGACGAGCCCTATCAGATCTACCGCAAGTACAGCGGCCTGATCACGCTCGCCGTGTGCGAGAGCCGCCGCAAGGGCATCCGCGAACTCATGCGCATCGACCCCAACATCAACCTGATTCTGATGGACGACGGCTTCCAGCACCGCTATGTCAAGCCCAAGGTGAATGTGGTGCTGGTGGACTACAACCACCCCCCCTACGACGACAGGATGATGCCATTGGGCACCCTGCGCGAACCGGCCCGCAACGTGTTGCGCGGCGACATCGTGGTGGTGACCAAGTGCCCGACCGACATCACGGCCATGGACATCAGGATGGTGAAGAAGAACCTGGCACTGTTCCCCTATCAGGGCCTTTTCTTCAGCAACATCCGCTATGCCGACCCGATTCCCGTGTTCCCGGTGCAGTCGCCCCAACTGACTTCGCTGCAGTGGCTACACGACGACGATGCCGTGCTGTGCCTGACGGGCATTGCCACGCCGAAGCCTCTGGTGCGCTACCTGCGCCAGTTCTCCACCCATCTCAAGGTGATGCACTTCGATGACCATCACTTCTTCACGCGCAGGGATTTCAACGACATCTTCAAGGTGTACAACCAGTTGGAGGGGAAGCGCAAATTCATCATCACGACCGAGAAAGATGCTGTGCGCATCATGAACAACCCCTACTACCCTCCCACCAAGCGCAACTGCATCTACTATATTCCCATGAAGGTGGGATTCCTGGAACTTGAAGGTTCCAACTTCATCGATAACCTGGTCAAAGGCATCGACGACCAGGGCGATGTGTGACAAATCTAATTCATCAACTAAAAGAAAGGACTTTACTATGGCCAACGAAACCAATCTGCTGGACATGATTCAGGAAACCAGCAACTTTATCAAGAAACGTGTCAACAACAAGTTGCCCAAGACCACCATCATTCTGGGTACCGGCCTGGGCGCCGTGGTCGACCACATCGATATCGAGGTGGAAATCCCCTACAGCGAGGTTCCCAACTTCCCCGTCTCGACGGTACAGGGCCACAAGGGCCGCCTCATCTTCGGCACCCTGGGCAACAAATACATCATGGCCATGCAGGGCCGCTTCCACTATTATGAGGGCTACACCATGCAGCAGGTCACCTTCCCCATCAGGGTGATGAAGGCCATCGGCATCAAGACCGTGTTTGTCTCCAACGCCTCGGGCGGCATGAACCCCGACTTCAAGGTGGGCGACCTGATGGTCATCACCGACCACATCAACGTCTTTCCCGAGCATCCGCTGCACGGCAAGAACATCGACGAGTTGGGTCCCCGCTTCCCGGCCATGGTCGACGCCTATAGCCCCCGCCTCATCCAGATGGCCCGCGACATCGCCAAGGAGAAAGGCATCCGCCTGATGGAGGGTGTGTATGTGGGCACCCAGGGCCCGACGTTTGAGACGCCTGCCGAATACCGCTACTTCTGGCGCATCGGCGGCGACGCCGTGGGCATGAGCACCGTTCCCGAGGTCATCGTGGCCCGCCATGGCGACATGGAGGTGTTCGGCATCTCGATCATTACCGACCTGGGTGTCGAGGGTGCTGTCGAGGAAGCCTCACACGAGGAAGTGCAGAAGGCCGCTGCCGCTGCCCAGCCCATCATGGCGATGCTCGTGCGCGAGATGATCAACCGCTTCGAGGAACTGTAATTGCCCTAGACCATCTGGATTTCATCTAGAATATCCAGACCATCTAGAATATCTAGACTACAATAATTAGGACTAATGAAAGAAACCGAGATTTCGACACTGGGCGAGTTTGGGCTCATTGAGCACCTCACCAAGTCTTTTCCCGTGCGCAACGCCTCCACCCACCGCGGCGTGGGCGACGACTGCGCCGTCATCAACTACGGCAATGACCGAGAGACATTGGTCACCACCGACCTGCTGCTCGAGGGCATCCACTTCGACCTGACCTATGTGCCCCTGATGCACTTGGGCTACAAAGCCATCGTGGTCAACCTGAGCGACGTGTATGCCATGAACGGCACGCCACGCCAGGTGACCGTGTCGCTGGGCATCAGCAAGCGGTTCACGCTCGAGCACATCGAGCAGTTGTACGAGGGCATGCGCATCGCCTGCGAGCACTATGGTGTGGACCTCGTGGGTGGCGACACCAGCGCGTCGGTCACGGGACTGATCATCAGCGTGACCTGCCTGGGCGAGGCGGCTAAGGACGACATCATCTACCGCTCGGGAGCCAAGGACACCGACCTCATCTGCGTGAGCGGCAACCTGGGCGCCGCCTATATGGGGCTGCAACTGCTGGAACGCGAGCGCCGCGTGAGCGCCGAGATGCGGGACAAGGATTTCCAGCCCGATTTCTCAGGTAAGGAATACATCATTGAACGACAACTCAAGCCCGAGGCCCGACGCGACGTGCTCGAAGAAATGCGCGAACTGGGCATCCGCCCCACAGCGATGATGGATGTGAGCGACGGCCTGTCGAGCGAACTGCTGCACATCTGCAAGGCTTCAGGCACGGGATGCCGGGTGTTTGAGGAACGCATCCCCATCGACTACCAGACAGCCCTCATGGCCGAGGAACTGAACATGAACTTGGTCACCGCAGCCATGAACGGCGGCGAGGACTATGAACTGCTGTTCACCGTGCCACTGGCCGACCACGACAAGGTGGCGCGCATGAAGACCGCCCGCCTCATCGGCCACATCACCAAGCCCGACCTGGGCGCCTATATGGTGACACGCGACAATCAGGAAATGGAAATCCGTGCCCAGGGCTGGAACGCCTTCACTCCTGACAGCGACAAGTAAACAGCGAAGCACTGTCTTTAAAGAACTACGAATTCCACCAATAAACAGGGCCACACTCGAGTGCGGCCCTTTATCGTCTTTAATATTCTTGCAGTGTACTAATTCGCACGCACAGGACGGACAGAAAATCCGAAATAGCGCTCGTTGCCATTACCGCCGTTCTTAAACTGCGAATAGAAATACAGGTTGTAAGCGGCATAGGAGGTATTATTGATGTCGTTATAGAGGTCACGCGACCAATACATGCCAAAACCCACATCACCATGCGTACTGTTGTAGCGGTCGCCTGCGGCAGGCAAGAACATGGTGTTCCCGTTGGGACCGGTAATCAAATAACCATCCACTCCATTTCTTGCCGTCCACTGCCAAGTACAGGATTCGCAAAGTTCAACACACTGCACCAGAGAGGGCATCCGCCACGACGGGCCCCAATTGACATAGGCGGCATCATCGGTGGGGTCCAATTCGGTCTTGCCGTCGACATTGCCGAACGCGCTGTTTGTGCAGTACTTCGTCAAAGTGCTTCTGGAGCCGTTACACCACTTGTAGGTTTCCCATGTGTAAACCTCCTTGGGTGCGGTCTCGCCCCATGAGAAATAGTTGCCATAGTCCTCGGGATTGCTGGCTCCCAAATTCGTTGTTGCCCACAGCGTTCCACTGGGCAAGCCCAAGTTGACATATTCATGATTAGAAGGAGCGGGGCCGCCGCCGAAAATGATGTCGATAACCGCATTCACATCGGCAATGTTAACCTCGTGGTCACCGTTCACATCAGCAGCCGTGAGATTACCACTACCGCTCAAGATGATGTCAATGACAGCATTTATATCGGCAATATTGACTTCGCCGTCACTGTTCACATCGCCAGTTATGCTACTACCACCATTTCGCGAGATAATGATGTGAGTGGCACGATTTCCATCTCCTTGAGCGATGAAGTAGCCATATTCCTCGTGTTCGATATAGGCATCCTCCGGAAAAGTGATAGCGCAGTTCTGGAACGTAATGGATTCACCGAATCTTTCTACTACACCATTGATGTCTGCTTGTACGTTGTCAAACTTTAGAGCACACAGCACTGCATCTCCATTATTAATGCCTTTGGTTGTCTGCAGAGTGATGTCTTTGATGGTCAGGCGAGTGCATTTGCAATAAATGCTACGCATAATGCTGGAGAGGTAGAGGCTGCCATCGCCTTGAATGGTCACGTTTTTACTATTAGTGCCTTCAAAACCTATAGCGACAAAGCCCGTTGTGGTCAGTTTACATTCTCCTTGGATGACAATGGTCGCCTCATCTTCAGTAAGACGGATAGGATAAACGTAATCGTAGGGAGACTCGCTTGTGTATTCAACGACTGCATTATTCAGTGTGAGTGTGCGGTTGTCTTGGTCCCAGATGATGCTTCCGTTCTTGATATAAGGGCAGTCAAAATGTCCGTTAGCATTGGGGCTCACGTCGCAAACGGTTATCTCGGCGACAGCACCTAAGGCTGCTACAAGTGACAGACAAAGTAAGAATAGTTTCTTCATATCGTATAGTTTTAATGGGTTAACAGGCTAACTGATACCCCGCCAGGCAGCGGGCCGCCAAGACAAGGTAATAAATTTGGATATGCAAAATTAGCAAAAATCTGCCAATCAAGCAATCGCAAAAGCATTTATCCGCTTCATTCTGCCACGAAGGGCAAAACCGAATCATTCAGACAACTGATTATTCTGATTGCTCTGATAAGCATTCGCTCTGACACTTTTCAGACAACAGAAACAAGTTATCAGACAACACCAGCGACCTGATGTCAGCCATTCTTTCTAAAAAGATCTTGCAAGTGGAAGTTGATTGGGGTTTGTGGAAAATTTCGGGTTTCGAAATGATATTTTTAAGTGGTTTTATCTGTTATATCGGCGATTTTTGGGCCATTTTTGCAAATTTGTGTTAAAAACGGTCATTTTTTTGATGAAAAATTAGGTTGATAAAAAGAATTGGCTTTAAATTTGCAATGGTTTTCATGGTATTAGTTTTTAAGATTGAGGAAAACGGAGCGTCGTGAGGCCAGTAAGTTTTCCAATATGTTTAAGGTTTATGTTAATGGTATTAGAAGGTTAATTAGTTAAAACAAGTCCCTGACGCTGAGTCAGGGACTTGCTGTTTTCTGGTACCAGCCGATGTGAGGCCAGGGCCTCCCCTATCGGCTAACGGGTTGACGGATTAATCCTCGGGGGCCTCGTCGATGAGTTCAAGGAACTCTTCGAGTTTGGGCGTGATGATAATCTGGGTGCGGCGGTTGCGCTGCTTGCCCACGGCGGTGGTGTTGGCAGCCACAGGATTGTATTCGCCACGTCCACCGGCGGTCAAGCGCTTGGGATTAACGCCGTAGTCGTTCTGCAGGGCCTGTACCACCGACGATGCGCGCAGACAGGAGAGGTCCCAGTTGTTGCGAATGTTCTCGCGGCGGATGGGCACGTCATCGGTATTGCCCTCGATGAGCACGTCATAGTCCTCGTAGTCGTTGATGATCTTGGCAATCTTGGACAGCGTCTCGGCGGCGCGCTCGTTGATCTCGTATGAGCCGCTCTTGTAAAGCATGTTGTCGGCCAGTGAGATGTAGACAACGCCCTTGAGCACCTGGACGTCAACATCCTTGAGTTCCTCCTTAGAGAGTGAACGGGTGAGTTTGTTGGTCAGTGCCAGGTTGAGCGAGTCGCTCTTGGTCTTGAGGTCGGTCAGATGGCGGATATACTGGTTGCTCTCGTTGATCTGGTCGACGAGTTTCTCGATCGAGACGTTGCTCTGGCTGGAGTTAACCAGGCTCTTGTCGAGCGATTGCTGCAGGCGCTCATAGGCGGCCTTGGACTCAGCCAGTTGCTCCTCGAGCGAAGCGACACGCGTGTTGGCGGCAGCCAGTTGTTCCTTGGCCTCCTGGTAACTGATGTTGAGTTCCTTGTGCGACTGCAACAGTCCCATGCTGCGCTGCCTGCACTCTTCCAATTCCTTCTTGCTGGCACAACTGCTCACGAGCATAAGACCTGCCAGCAGGGTCATCATCAAAACAATCTTCTTCATAATCTGTATAATGAATTTTATGGTGATATATCGTCGTTACAATTCATTGATTTCATATTAGACGTAAAAAATGCAAGAATGTTGCATGCGTTTGAATGTTTTAACCAAAAATAGTGCGTTTGTGACACTTTTTTACAGTCGGCTGAATCCTCCTGAACAGCGCTTTTGCCGTGCCTGGCAGACAAAAACAAAAAAATAATCCCATTTTCCAAGAGAAAAAACGACAGCCGATGCATTGGTAGTAAAAAAATAACTAATTTTGTAGATTAAAACACAAAGAAATGGACGCTCGCGAGAAAAAACAGATGCTGCTCGACTCCCGATACCTGCGCATGACGCAGATCTGGGCCGAGAATTCCTATTGCCGCCGCCGTCAGGTGGGCGCGCTGCTGGTCAAGGACAAGATGATCATCAGCGACGGTTACAACGGCACGCCGTCGGGGTTTGAGAACGTGTGTGAGGAGGATGCCGACCACACCAAGCCCTACGTGCTGCATGCCGAGGCCAACGCCATCACCAAAGTGGCCCGGAGCAACAACAGCAGCGAGGGTGCAACGCTCTATATCACGACATCGCCTTGCATGGAGTGCAGCAAACTCATCATCCAGGCAGGCATCAGGCGCGTGGTGTTCGGCGAGTATTACCGGATGCACGACGGCGTGGACCTGCTGTGCCGCGCCGGCATTGAGGTGATCCACCTGTGGGAGCGCGATGGTGACTACCACCCCGTCGCCCTCACCACCGACAACAGCGAGAGCCATTATCGTGAAGTGGCCAACTATACTGTCTCATCATCAAAATAACCCAAGCGATTCCCTTTATCGCCATGACTAATCATAAGCCCGCACGTGAACCGATCTGGTTGCCTATCGCCATATCTGTGGCGATAGTGCTGGGTTTGTTGATTGGCAACCGCATCGCCCCCGACAAGTATATCACCGACAACGACCGCAAAATCAATGCTATCCTGACGCTCATCAACCGTGACTATGTGGACTCGACCAACCTCAACGACCTGGTCGAGATGAGCATCCCCAAGATACTGAATTATCTGGACCCCCACACGGTCTACATGAGTCCCGAGGAGTTCAAGGCGTCGACCGAGAACAAGAACGGGCTGACGAGCGACGTGGGCATCCAGTGCGAGGTCATCAACGACTCGACCACCATCATCGAGGTGATGCCCGGCGGGCCGGGTGCCAAGATGGGCGTTTTGGCCGGTGACCGCATCGTGACCATCGACGACTCGACAGCGGTTGGCGAAACCATCACCAAGGCATCGGTCATGAAACGCCTGCGCGGACCTAAGGGCAGCAAGGTGAAACTAGGTGTCAAGCGTCCCGGCAACGGCAAGATGCTCACCTTCATCATTACCCGCGGCACGATTCCCATGAATGCCGTGGACGCCCACTACATGCTCGACAAGAACACGGGATACCTCAAGGTCAACCAGTTCAGCCGCAACACCTACAAGGAATTCATGTCGGCCATGACGAGCCTGCAGGACGAGGGCGCCAAGCGCTTTGTGATTGACTTGCGCGGCAATGGAGGAGGTTTTATGGAGATTGCCGTGCGCATGGTCAACGAGTTCCTGCCCGCCAACAAACTGATTGTCCGCACCCATGGCCGCTACAAGCGCGACGACAGCGAGGCATGGAGCGACGGCACGGGCAAGTTCCAGAATGTCGAGGTCGCCGTGCTCATCGACGAGTTCAGCGCCAGCGCCAGCGAAATCTTTGCCGGTGCACTGCAGGACAACGACCGTGGACTGATCATCGGACGCCGCTCCTATGGCAAGGCACTGGTGCAGAAAGAGTTTGTCCTGCCCGACAGCAGCGCCATACGCCTGACCGTAGCCCGTTATTACACGCCCAGCGGCCGCTGTATCCAGAAGGATTACAAGCGGGGCTATATCGAGGAATATGCCAACGAACTTGCCGACCGCTACCGCCACGGAGAGATGGACTACAGCGACAGCATCAAGATCGACAAGAACCAGAAGTTCACCACAGCCAACGGCCGCACCGTGTATGGCGGCGGTGGCATCGTGCCCGACATCTTCGTGCCCCGCGACACCAGCGGCGTGACGGGCTATTACAACGAGGTCTACAATGCGGGACTGTTACAGCAGTTCGCGCTCGACTACAGCAGCAACAACCAGGAGTCGCTGAGCAAGATGAGCGACTACAAGCAGTTCCTGCGCATGACTCCCAGCGACGAGGAACTGATTGACATGTTTGTCGACTATGCCGCCGACAACGGGGTTACTCCTCGCTGGTATTACATCAACCTGTCGCGTGACCTCATCTTGACCAACATCAAGGCGATGATAGCGCGTGACATCTTTGGCGGCGAGGCCTATTACCCGATCCTCAACCGCAACGACCAGACCGTGCAGCAGGCCCTCAAGGCGCTGAACAAACACAAGGCTGTGTTCCCGATTACCGAGAACCTGAAACTGTCGTCAGTCATCCACCACGAGCAAGGCCTCCTCGCCGAAATCAAGAGGCGCTGGCTGATATAAACCATCATAGGACCCTGTAACAACAATGATATGAACAAGAAGCCCACATATCAACCCCTCTGGATTCCCGTCGTCTTGGCAGCGGCGGTGATTGTGGGCATGTTCTTCGGCCTGCGCTTCCCCAACAACAACAAGGTTGCCGAGAATGACCGGAAACTCAATGCCATCCTCAACCTCATAGCCCAAAACTATGTGGACACCACCAACCTGAATGACCTCATCGAACTCAGCATCCCCGAGATATTGGGTTATCTGGACCCCCACACCACCTACTTCACCGCCGAGGACCTGCAAGCGGCCAATGATGACCTGAACGGCTCGTTCAGCGGGATAGGCATCTCGTTTGTCATGGTCAACGACACCATCGGCGTGGTGGAAGTCATTTCGGGCGGTCCCAGCGAGAAAGTCGGCCTGATGGCAGGAGACAAAATCGTCACGATTGACGACTCGGTAGCCACAGGCTCCACAATGACCAACAGCGAGGTGATGAAACGCCTGCGCGGCTCCAAGGGCAGCAAGGTGAAACTGGGCATTAAGCGCCAGAATACCGCCAAGACGCTCACCTTCACGGTGACACGCGGCGACATTCCCGTCAACTCGGTAGACGCCTACTACATGATTGACAAGACGACAGGCTATGTCAAGGTCAATCAGTTCGGACGCCAAACCTATGACGAGTTCATCACAGCCATGGCCAGCCTCAATGAAGAAGGGGCTGAACGCTACATCATCGACCTGCGCGGCAACGGCGGCGGTTTTATGGAAATTGCCGCGCTGATGGTCAACGAATTCCTGCCCATCGACCAGCCTATCGTCTTCACCAAGGGCCGCGACAAGCGCAAGGATACCGAATTGTGGAGCGACGGCAATGGGTCCTTCCAGGATGCCGAGGTGGCCGTACTCATCGACGAGTTCAGCGCCAGTGCGAGTGAAATCTTTGCCGGAGCCTTGCAGGACAATGACCGCGGCCTGATTGTGGGTTGCCGTTCGTTTGGCAAGGGCCTGGTACAGAATGAGTTCATGCTGCCCGACCAGAGTGCCATCCGCCTGACCATCGCCCGCTATTACACGCCCAGCGGACGCTGCATCCAGAAGGATTACAAGGAGGGCATGCTCAACTACGAGAAAGAGGTGCTGGAACGCTACATGAACGGCGAACTCTACAGCCGCGACAGCATGAAGATTGACAAGAGCCAGGTGTTCACCACCAAGTTTGGCCGCACCGTGTATGGCGGCGGTGGCATTGTGCCCGACATCTTTGTTGCACGCGACACCACGGGGATCACCAGTTACTATATTGACATCGCCAATGCCGGCCTGCTCCAGCGCTATGCCTTCAACTACTGCAACGAACACCGCAAATCGCTGAGCAACATGAAGGACTATAACGAATTCCTGAACACGGCGCCCAGCGACGAGGCCCTGCTCAAGGACTTTGCCGACTATGCTTCACGCAACGGCATCGCCCCACGCTGGTACTACATCAACCTGTCACGCGACGTCATCGTGACCAACCTCAAAGCCCTGATTGCCCGCGACACATTCGGCAGCCAGGCATTCTATCCCATCGTCAATCGCCAGGACAACACCGTGCTGGCGGCCCTCAAAGCGCTGAACCAGCACAAGGCCGCCTATCCCATCAGCGATTGAGACGGCCATCAAGAAGAATCAGATAAAACGTAAATGACGAGGCAGAGGTTATCTGTCCCGTCATCTACATTTCTTTTAAGATCTTTTAATCCGCGGTGCTCAATGTTTCTTGCGAATAGTGACCGCACCGTTACGGAAATTGTACTTGTCTCCTCTTGGAGTGAGGAAGTCGATGCGCTTGCGCAGGCGCTTGCCCATCTTGTCTTTTACTACCCATTCGCCATTGATGGCCGGGGTTGACTCACTCTCCACAATAATCACGTCACCCATTTTGAATCCATGTTGCGAGAACATGTCAGGTGAGAGGGCGACCCATCGAATCTGATAGTTTTTCAACTTATCATAATTGATTCGGTCTCCGCTTGCTGTTACCCAACCAGCACCACCCTGTCCCGGGTGATATTTGGTAGCGTGTAACTTAAAATCCTGCCCCATGGCAGACACAGCAATCACAACAGCAAGCGCTAAAAATAATCGTCTTAGCATAAGTTGTTAGTAATTGGTTCGTACTGCAAAGGTATGATAATCATTTGAATTGACCAAATAATCAGGCCACAAAATGACCCTCGCAGACGGTGCAAAATGCCTCCAAAGCCAGTGACCACGGGCGTTTGCGGCACATGGGACAAGATGGTGAAAAAAAGGGGCAAATTTGGGAAAATCGGCCGATTTTAGCCATTTTTCGCCTTTTACGATGGCATCGCCAAGACACGAAAAAACGGCAAAATTCCTATCAGAAAGAGTAGTCCAAAATCTGCGGATTGAAATGGATTTCGCGGTTTTCAAAGAGGCGGTTCATCGCTCCCTCGTCAACCAGTTGCCGGGTGGTGCCTGTGAGCACCTGCCTGTCGGTCGTGATGAGCCACAATTCATCGGCGAGCATCAACGACTGAGAGATGTCGTGGCTGGAAAGCAACACCGCCTTGCCGCGGTCGTGTGCGAGGTTTTGCAGCAGGCGCATCGTCTCGATGCGGCTGGCCACGTCGAGGAACGCGGTGGGTTCGTCAAGGATGATGATGGGCGTCTGCTGTGCCAGGGCACGGGCAATCATCGCCTTCTGCCGCTCACCATCGCTCAGCGAAGCCATATACTCGTCGGCCTTGGCGATGATGCCGGCATCGGTCATGGACTGCCTGACGATCTCACGGTCCTCGTCATCGAGGCGGCCCAGGAATCCCGTATGGGGTTGACGCCCGAGTCCCACAAGTTCGGTAACGGTGAGGGCTCCGGCCTGGATGCGCTCGGTCGATACGAGGCCGATGAGCCGCGAACGGTCTTTCTGGCTCATCTCCAGCAGGTTCTTGCCGTCGGCCATAATCGTTCCGCCAATGGGACGCTCGTCACAGGTGAGCGCACGCAGCAAGGTCGATTTACCTGCTCCGTTCTGTCCCAGCAACGCGACAAGTTTACCTCTCTCGAGAGCAAGGTTCAGGTCCTTGAGCAAAACTGTTTCCTGTTTACCGTTACGGTAACCTACTGCCAAGTCACAAGTCGATAAAATAGTGTTGTCGGTCATCGTCAGTTAAAGTATTGGATGCGTCGGCGATTGATAATGATGTAAAGAATGATGGGCACACCGATGACGGGTGTAATGGCATTGATGGGAATGATGCCGTGAGGATTGCACACGCTCGCCAGAGAGCACAACAGGGCAATCACGGCGCCGGCAAGGACGGTCGCCGGCAACAGGCGGCTGTGGTTGCTCGTTCCCAACGACATGCGGGCGATGTGGGGCACCACCAGGCCGATGAAGCCGATAGGGCCGCAATAGGCCGTCACGACGGCCGTCAGCACACCGGTGATGATGAGCAGGATGTTACGCGTGCGCGACACATTGATGCCCAGATTGCGGGCATAGCGCGCTCCCAGCAGCAGGGCGTTCAGCGGCTTGACCATCAACAGCGAGGCGATGAGGGCCAACACAATGGTCCCGGCATAAACAGGCATCTGGTCGGCACCGACACCCGAGAAGTTGCCGAAGCCCCAGGAGACGTAGTTGTGCACGCCCTCCTCGGTAGCCACCGAGTTGAGCAACTGCACCACGCTCGACGTGAGGTAACTCACGAGGATACCGATAATGAGCAGCATCGTGTTGCTGCGCACGATGGCCGAGAAAGCGATGAGCACAACGAGCACCGCCCCGGCACCCAACAGAGCACCCACAAGGATGGCGATGTAACTACCGACATTCTCGCCCAGCAGCCCGCCCAAGGAGCCGCCCATGGCCAGAATCACGATGGCGACACCCAGTCCGGCGCCTGACGAGACACCCAGAATCGATGGTCCCGCCAGCGGGTTGTTGAAAGTAGTCTGCAATAGCAGGCCCGACACCGACAGCGCGGCTCCGGCCAGCGCCGCCGTGATGATCATGGGGATGCGTGACTGCAGGATAATGATGTCCCATGCCTTGTTGCCGCTGCCCTTGCCCGTGACGATGTCGATGATGCGGTCAACGGGAATGTCCACCGAGCCGAAGACGAGACAGGCCAGTGCCAGCAGCACCAGCAGCAGCGTCAAGGCAATCAATGTGATGACATAACGGCTGTGAGACATAACGGCTTAATCGATATGGTGATACATCTGCTGCTTGTAGTCGGGGAACAATCCGGGATGCATGATGGCAGCAAACTCACGCAACAGCACATCGGGATGGAACGGAATGCGGTCAAAGAAACGGGTCTTGTCGGTATCGCACACATAGACGCGCTTGTTCTGGAAGGCCGCCATCTCCTTGTTCAGGTCATAGGCTCCCTGAAGGTCTTTCAGCGAGTTGATGTTGGTCCACTTGATGAACCAGTAGTCGGCGTTCTGGGCTTTGGCGAGAACCTGGTTGAAATCCAGCGCCAGGGAACCCGTATTCTCATCATCGGCCCACAGGTAGTCGCCACCGGCATCACTGATGATACGCGCCATGTAACTCTGTCCACCAGGCACATTCCACACGCCGCTGATGACCATCTCGGTCACGACAGTGGGACGCGACTTGGCGCCCGCAGCGGCCTCGCGCACCTGGTTATAGTCATTGGTCACGACATTGTAGAGACTGTCGGCCTCGGCCTGCCTGCCCACGAGTTCGCCATAGAACTTCATCCACTCGGCCCTGCCCAGCGGGTCATACTCCAGATAGTCGGCACACTCGATGATGGGGATGTCCATATTGGCAATCTGGCCGTAACTGGCATCCTGATAGGGAGAGAGCAGGATGGCATCGGGTTGCATGTCGATGACCTTTTCGACGGTAGGGTTCATCGAGTTGCCGCAATCGGCGATAGCACCGTCAGCCACACCCTTGACAATGGTTGAGTCAATGAAATATTGGCTATCGACAACACCACGCACCGCGTCGATGGCACCGAGTTCGCCCAACAGGCTCGTGTGCACCGACGAATAGACCAAGGCACGCTGCACCGGCGTACGCACCACAGTCCCTTCGGGCAGGTTATCGGGCAACACCGAGTCGCGCGGCACCAGCACATAGCGGTGCAGCTCCCCACCCTTCCACGGGTCGGCGACAGTGACCAGGGTATATCCCGCTTCGCGCTGCATCGAGAGCAGCCTGGCATGGGTAATCACCGAGTCCTGCTGCTCAAGGACCTTGCCAGCACTATGACCGCTGCGCAAACAGGCAGTCAGCACCAGTGTAAAGAGGAGGAGGGTTAACAGATTCCGTTTATAAGTCATTTTTATCTTATCTATTGTTTCATTGTTCATCATCAACAACATCCAGTATATCAGGCCGCATGGCATCTAACGAAGCGCGTTCTATGAACTGGAGGAAATAATCCTCGATGACCTTGTCTTTCTTGTAGTCCTTCATGCCCTTGTAGCGCATCTGCAGGTCATGGTAGTCCTTGAGCAGGTTGCTCAGCACATTGTGATTCACTTTGAGGACCATGTGGTGCTCAGAATCAATATAATAGTAGTTCCAATTTATCTGAATAAGGGACCGTTCTTGACCAATTCTGGACATCTCATAATGCAACTCTCCATTATAATAACTTTCTTCAGAATAATCTCTATAGGGATAACCTCCGTATGTGAAATAGGCCACTTTCTCATTAAAAAACAGCGGTATATAGCCTTTTAAGAGGTTGACATCCCCATCAAAATGCTTATTTAGATAGTTACTGTTAACATACCAGATGCTATCACCTATTGATGCCCCCATAAAGTCGTGCTCGATTACGCTGTTCCATTTCTCATCTTCAATCTCAAAAAATATTTGCAACGGAGTTTGCGCATAGATAAACGGATCGCGCAACATGCTCACTGGTTCAAAATACAACATCTGATCCCATGTATTATAGAAATAGACCGTGTCGTGTTGCACTTCTTCGGCTTGTGACAGTAACGGTGCAACCGCGAGCATCATGGCAGCGATATGTCGTAATAAGTATTTCACTGGATAGTGCTGGTTTTGTCAATAAACTCTGTGATGTCGGGGCGCATGGGGTCATCGGCAGCCCTGTCCACAAACTGGAGGGAAAAATCGTTGATGATAGCGGACTTATTGCTATTGCTCATGCTCTCATACCGCATCCTCAAGTCATGATAATCAGCCAACAGATTGCCTAGTGTCTTTTCATTGACCTTTATCACCTTGTGTCGTTTGAAATCAATGTAGTAATTGTAAGTCGAAACCACATTGAATGCGATGTCTCCCAACTCGGCATAGGAATACTCCTCGGCCACCGCATAGGCCACTTTCTTGCTGAAGAACACGGGCACATAGCCATGCAGATTCTTGCTGTCACCCTTAAAATACTCCCTGAGATAATTACTGTTGATGAGCCATGTGCTGTCGCCCAGGGTGGCGGCGATGTATTCCTTCTTGATTCTCTTATTGGCCTTTTTGTCGCTCGACTCAAAATACAGTTCGAACGGCGAAAAATAGTCAATTGCAAGGTCAATAATCATCGTGTCGGGCACCGCTTGCATCATCTGCTCCCAAGAGTTGTAGAAGTATACCGTATCTCTCTCGATACACTCATCGGCAGCGCAATGCAATGAGCAGAACGCCAACATAAGAGCAGCAATAAAGTGCAACCTGTTCAGCATATCATTTATTAATCACTCTACCAAGTCCAGAATATTAGGGTGCATAAAATCTTCGGTGGCACGGTCGATATACTTGAAGAAATAATCCTCGATGATATAGCGCTTCTTGTAGTCCTTCATGCCCTCGTAACGCATCTGCAGGTCATGGTAGTCCTCAAGCAAATGGCTCAGGTATTCGTTTGTTACCCTGTGCACCGTGCTGGTCACAAAGTCAATGTAGAAGTAATCCATATTGCTCAAGGTTGTTCCATCATCGGAGTTGCCAAAAAGGACTTCCTTCACGCTCACAGGACCATAGGAAATGATAAAAGCCGTCTTGTCATTGAAGTACACAGGGACAAATCCCTGATGCCCCCGCACATCGCCACTGAAATTCTTCTTGAGATATTTACTGTTGAGGAGCCATACAGAATTATCGCATGAGAAGGCGATGTATTCGTCTTCTATCAACTTGTTGGTCTCTTCATCTCCAGTCTCGATATAGATTTCACAGTCAGAATAGACATCGATGAATGGGTTGACAATATAGGCTGACGGCGCAAAATTAAGCATCTCGGCCCATGACCTATAGAAGTAGACGGTGTCTAAGGGCTCGGTCTGAGCCTCTACAGTCAGTGACACACTGCAGACAACCATCAACATAATATTCCTTAAATGATTTTTCATCTTATCCTTGATTTAAAATGTTTTCAGCAATTGGTAGAGTTTGCGTGTGGGCAGGCCCATCACATTATAGAAATCGCCGCTGATGCCCGAGATGCCGATATTGCCGATCCATTCCTGGATGCCGTAGGCTCCGGCCTTGTCCAGCGGGCGGTAATGCTTAATATAGTAGTCAATCTCGTCATCGGTTAGTTCAGCAAAGTGGACGATGCTCGTGTCGGCAAACGACTCGACACGCTCAGCCGTGGTGACACACACGCCACTGATGACGCGATGGGCACGCCCCGAGAGGGCGCGCAGCATGCGGTGGGCATCGGCCTCACCGACGGGTTTGCCCAGCACCTCTTCGTCGAGCACGACAACGGTGTCGGCAGTGATCAGCAGTTCGCTGTCCTTCAAGGGATGTCCCTCGGCTTTGATGCGGGCGAGATAGACGGGAATCTTCTCGACAGGCAGGTTGGCGGGATAGGCTTCGTCGATGCCCTTGATGGCCTCGACACGAAACTTGACACCCATGTCGTTGAGCAGTTCCCGACGCCTGGGCGAATTGCTGCCCAGCACCACATCATATTTCTCAAGATTATTAAGCATTGTCATCTAGCGGGTTACGGTTCATAATGGATTGCGACAACAGGTCATAAATCTCGCGTTTATCGCCATCGAGCATGGACAGATGGTTGGCAACAACCTTAAGGTCGTGGCGCACCGCAGGCCCGGTCTGGGACTGGGCGGGCGACAGGCGGTCGAGTTTGTCGACGGTGGTGCGGATGAGCGGCAGCATCGCCTCGAACGGCAATCCGGCCTCGTCGAGCACCTCGTGGGCCAGCGTCCACATGTGATTGGCAAAATTGCAGGAGAACACCGATGCCACATGCAACTGCAAGCGCTGGCGGCTGTCGGCCACGACCACATGACGGGATAACATGTGCCCCAGGTCTATCAACGCATCGAGAGCGGCATCATTATTGGCTTCGGCAAAGAAATGCACCTCGTCGAGCGGCACGACCATCTCGCGCGAGAAGGACTGCATGGGCCACAACACGCCACAGCGGGCACGGCGGCCCGCAAACAGGTCTATCGGCTTGCTGCCCGAGGTGTGCACCCACAGGGCGCCGTTGTCGGGCGTGGCTGCGATGACCTGGGCAATGGCGTCGTCGCGCACGGCAATAATGTAGGCATCGGCATCGGGTACGAGAGCGAGCAGGTCGTCGGTGACATCAAGGCACCCGACAGCCGTCGCCAATGCCTGGGCATGAGACAACTGGCGGCTATAAATCTGAGCCACCTCACAACATGTGGCCAAGCCATGTGCCAGACTGGTCGCCACATTACCGGAACCGATAATCACTACTCGTTTCATCGACATCGCAATAACTCGTGCAAAGTTACATTTAAGACTCGAAACAGCCAAGAAAGTTTAAGCAAAATGGTTGCACAAGGCAATGGAGCTGGCCGCTGTACAAGCCACAGGCTTGCAATACTCGACAATAACCGCGCCTCAACAATGGGCAAATAAATTTGCCATTGTACTCGGCTTGCACACTTTGACTGCGTCGAAGACAGGCGGTGCCTCAACAATGGGCAAATAAATTTGCCATTGTACTCGGCTTGCACTATCTTTGTCCATTATTTAGAATTGATTGTTATGAAGGAAATCTATTTTGCTGGAGGATGCTTCTGGGGTACAGAACATTACTTAAAACTGGTGAATGGCGTGGTTGAGACTCAAGTGGGCTATGCCAACGGTCATACCGAGAACCCGACCTATCAGGATGTGTGTACCGACAAGACGGGATTTGCCGAGACGGTGCGCATCGTCTATGATTCTGAGGTCATCTCGCTGGAATTCCTGACCGAGATGTACTTCAAGGCCATCGACCCGACAAGCGTCAACCAACAAGGCCACGACAAGGGCACCCAGTACCGCACGGGCATCTACTTTACCGACGAGGCCGACATACCGACGCTGCAGGCTGTGTACAACCGCGTGCAAGCCGAGGTAAAACTGCGCCTGGCGGTGGAACTGCTGCCGCTCAAGAACTTCTACCCTGCCGAGGACTATCATCAGGACTATCTGGACAAGAACCCCGATGGATATTGCCATCTGCCACTGGAACTGTTCGAGATGGCCAAGCGCGCCAACCGAAAATAACCCGACCTCATGCGGCAGACAGTCAAAACGGTCGAGAAATGGATTGCAGAGCACTGGAAACAGTGGACTTCCACCGACAACCGATGGTTGACGGTGCCTGTTACTGTCGCCTCGCTGTTGGTGCTACTGGTTCTCGTCAAGAGTTGCCAGGGAATTGTCTACGGCAAGAGCAAGGAGTGCAGAATCCTGCGGCTGGGTTACCCCATTGAGGAGGCCCGCACGCTGGCTGCCGTGCTGAGTGACGAGCAAGCCGACTCGCTGATAGCCAGCAACATGCACGACACCATTGCCTACTGCTTGACACAAGACCGCTATTTCATCGTCGACAATTTTGTGCGCTATCTTTCCTATCATCATCGTGACACCACAGCCAGTGCCCAGGATATCATTGCAGCGGTCAATGTCGGTGCCGACCGCAAGTGGTATGAGGCAGCATCACCATGCGACACCAGCCTGGACATGCTGATGCTGGTCAACAAGTTCCATTACCTGCCTGAGGACTACCAGCGCAACGACATGGTTGACTTTGAGAAAAAGCTGTCCTACGGCAAGAACAAAGCTGCCAAACCTGCCGTTGAAGCCTTTTACAAGATGCAAAAAGAGTGTAAAGATAAGACTGACAAACAACTGATTATCAGTTCGGCCTACCGTTCCCACGATGACCAAAAGGCTGAATTCAAGCATTATCACGATAAACTGGTGGCACGAGCAGGTTACAGCGAGCACCAAACGGGATTGAGTCTGGATATCGTGTCACTGGAACACCCCGGGAAATGGGATTTCGGCAAAGCCGAGGAGGGAATCTGGATGCGGGAAAACTGCCACCGGTTCGGCTTCATCCTGCGTTATCCTGAGGGCAAGTCACGCATTACCGGCTATGATTACGAGCCATGGCATCTGCGCTATGTGGGTGTTGAAGCCGCTACTCGCTTGCACGATGAGGGTATCACCCTCGACGAGTACCATGCTTATTACCTCGAGAGGGAAACGCGATAACGGGAATTGTCACAAACAATTGAGAACATGCCGCGCAAGCCGTGACGGTCACCCATGGCGGCAGTAACCATGCCCATCGTCATGCGCAGATTGATTTCGACACAAGGGTTTAAAGCAATGTGGCCATCGGGGTGCCGGTAGAGCATCATGTCGACGCCCAACGGGCCGTTGTAGTGCGGAGCGATAATCTCCTCCAGTGCTTTTAACACACCATCCACGACCATGTCAAGGTCAGGGTATTGTGCCAGCAGGGAGTGATGCAGTTCTTCCCTGGGTGCTACCCTACCCGTTGAGAATTGACTGTGGAAATCGCTGTCAAAGACCGAATAGCCCGTCAACAGGGTCTTGCCGTCACGGCACTCACACTCCACCGCGAAATCATGCACCCTGTTCAGACCCACCTCACACAAGAGCGAGCCTTGACGGCGCAACGCTCCTTCAATCCAATGCAGCACATGCTTGTCACCATGCGGGTCGATAACGCGGTAGATGCCCTTGCCGCTGCCCGACCACGGCATCTTGAGATAACAGCCGGGATGCCTGTTCATGAACGCGACGATATCCTGCAACGAGGCAAGTTCGACAGGGCAAGGCACGGCGGGCATGTCCAGTGCCTCATGCGCCTGGATAGTGACGCGGCGGTGTGACAGGCGGCGAATCCAGTCCAAATCCTCCTCAGTGGGCAGGAAATCACTTGAGACGCCACACGCCAGCAACTGGTGACGCAAGGTCGCATCCCATCCCCACGGATGGATGCGGCAAGGGCCCAAGTCGGCAATCCCGCTGATGGGAATAGGGGTAATATCAAGATGATGGTCGAGCAGCCAACGGCGGTCCTCTTCAATCGGGGCATCATCGGGCACAGCGATAAATGACCCTGCCGATGCCATCCATGCGGGCAGCAGCCGCAGGTCATAACGGAACTGGCGTGCAAACGGCGGCGCAGTGTAGTTGTGCGCCCCGTGTGCCAACGCCAAGTCATGTTCGGGATTGAAAAGGTATATGTCAACCATTATAAATTAGGAATTAGAAGTTAGGAATTAGAAGTTAGCATCCGCATTCCTAAAGCCTAAAGCCTATTTCACGGTGATATTGACACTGGATTTCATGCCTGTAGCGGGATCCTTGACCGTCAAGGTCATCACGCCTGGCTTTTTGCCGGCCTGGCAAACGACCACCAACTGGCCGTGGAATAGGCTCATCTGTGGCTGGGTGAACGGCTCGAGCGAGGTGGCATCGCCATTGCAGGCAGCCTTGTAGGTACCCGCTCCCGTGACACTGAACTCAAGCCTATTGGCCGCATCAGGGCACAGGGTGCCGTTCTTGTCCACAAGGCTCACGGTGACATAGACCAGGTCGTTGCCGTCGGCCTTGATGGTCTTGCGCTCGGGCTCCAACAAGAGGCTTTTGGGCTTGCCGGCGGTGCGGACAATCTGCTGCCCTGCCTTGTTGCCCTGCTCGTCATAAACGACCACTTTCAACTCACCCGGCTGATAGACGACATCGCGCCAACGCAGGCGGTAGCGGTCCAGACGCGTGGTGTCATTCTTGGTGATGCGGCCCTGGCTCTTGCCGTTGACAAAGAGTTCGGCGCTGGGATAGTCGGTGTAGCAATATACCGGTGTCACCTTGCCCTTGCGGTCGGGCCAGGTCCAGTGCGGCAGCAGGTGGATGGTGTGCTCCGTCTTGTTCCAGTGGCTGCGGTACAGATAGTAGCGGTCCTTGGGCAGACCTGCGAGGTCGCAGATGCCGAAGTAACTGCTGCGCGAGGGCCAGTATTCATCGTATGGTGTCGGTTCGCCCAGATAGTCATAACCTGTCCAGACAAACTCACCGACCGTCCAGTCGAAGTCGTCCTGCATCTTCCAGTCATCGTCGGGCAGGTTGCTCCACCAGCAATATTCCACATCATAGCCCGAGCACTGGCCGTCGGGCCAAGCCTTGTTGGTGGCCACGGTGTCGGGGAAACAGTAGTGACCGCGGGTGCTCACGGTAGATGCCGTCTCGCTGCCCAGGATGAAGCCCTGCGGCAGACGCTCTATCATCTCCTCATACTTGTGGACGCGGTAGTTATAGCCCGGCACATCGGCCACTTGGGCAAAGCCACACCAGATGGTGCCGTCGGGCTGGTCCATGCCGCAAGTCACCATGCGGCTGGGGTCATACTTGTGGCACAGGGCAATCAGGTCCTTGTAGCGCTTCACGCCCTCGGGTTTCCACTGTTCGGGAATCTCGTTGCCCACGCTCCACATGATGATGCTGGGATGGTTGCGGTGGTTGAGCACCAGGTTGCGGATGTCCTTCTGCCACCATTCGTCCCAATAACTGCCGTAGCCGTTGCGCACCTTGGGCTCCTTCCACCCGTCGAAACTCTCGGCCATGACCATCATACCCAGGCTGTCACAGATTTCCATCTGCATCGTCGAGGGCATGTTGTGGCTTGTGCGGATGGCATCGGCGCCCATGGCCTTCATCATCTCGATCTGGCGGATGAGCGCCGTATTATTGACGGCAGCACCCAGCGGGCCCAGATCGTGGTGCAGGCACACGCCCTTGATCTTGCGGCGCACGCCGTTGAGTTGGAAACCGCCCTCCTTGCTGAAGGAAACGGTGCGGATGCCCACTTTTTGCGACTGTCGGTCGATTTCCAGTCCCTTGTGGCGCAGTGTTGCCGTGACAGTGTACAGGTAAGGATTCTCGGGCGACCATAATGAGGGCAGATACACCTCGAGAGGCATCGCGAAATGCCCCATTCCGTCGGGGCTGGATTTTGCGCTTGCCACCACCCTTCCGGCAGCATCCGAGAGGGAAACTTCCAGTTCAAAGGCATTATCGATCACCGCACCTTCATCCAGTTGATGCTCAACCTGCAGAGTCGCCTTCTCGCCTTCAATACCCAGCGTTTGGACAAAGAGTCCCCATGTGTCGAGGGCATCCTGCTCACGGGTCATGACCAACTTGACGGGGCGGTAGATGCCGCCGCCGGGATACCAGCGGTTGCTCTCTTCCTTGTTCTCCAGAGTCACCGCCAAGTTGTTTTTCAGGCCTTTGCCATTGAGATAGGGGGTCACATCAACGATGAAGGCGTTGTAGCCGTAGGCCCAATGTCCAGCCTCATGGCCGTTGACATAGACATGCGGGTCGGCCATGGCACCGTCGAAAACCAGTTGGACATGTTTATACCCCTCGGGAACGGAGAATGTCGTCCTGTAGTAGCCCTCACCAATCCAAGGCAGGGCACCGGAGCGTCCCGACTTCTCGGTGGCGACATCCTCTCCATTCTCCTTGATGGCAACGACCTGCAGGTCCCACTTCTTGTCAAACGGCCCGTCGATAGCCCAATCGTGGGGAACGGTGACATCCTGCCAATTGATCTTGTCGCGCGAGAATTGCCAATTATCGCTCAACATCACCTCACAATGGCTTTGTGCCACTGCTACCAGAGTGGCAAGTACCGATACCAGGGTTAATATCTTTCTCATTGTTGTTTCAGTTGCTGGTTAATAGCGTCAATATATCCGAGCACCTCGTCACGGCCACGGGCATCCTCGCTCGAGGTCATGAAAATGGGCGGCAGCTCCTCCCAGGTCTTGCGCAGCACCTTCTTGTAGTCCTCGACGGCCGCGGGTCCTGCTACCTTGCCAAGCTTGTCCATCTTGGTGAAGACAATGGAAAAAGGCACGCCATGCTCGCCGAGCCACTCCATGAACTCGAGGTCTATCTTCTGCGGCTTGATGCGGCTGTCGACAAGGACAAAGAGATTGGTCATCTGCTGGCGACCCAAGACATAGCCCTGAATCATGCGCCACAACTTTTCACGGTCCTCCTTGCTGCGCTTGGCATATCCGTAACCGGGCAGGTCGACAATGTACCACTCGCCGTTGATGAGAAAGTGGTTGATAAGCATCGTTTTCCCCGGAGTGGCACTGGTCTTGGCCAAGGCCTTGCGACCCGTGAGCATATTGATGAGCGACGACTTGCCCACATTGCTGCGCCCGATGAAGGCATACTCGGGCATGGTCGTTTCGGGACACTTGCGGGCGTCACTGTTGCTGATTTGGAATTCGGCTGACTTGATGTTCATAGTGGTTGGGTTTTATACTAGGTGTTCAAGATGCACTAGATAAACTAGATGATGGTTTCTAAATAGAATGAGACGGGACGGAAGCCGTCGTTGCACGAAATCATGGCCGACTGGGGATTCTGCATCCAGCCGTCGTAGAAGTTGCCCTCGCCGCGTGCCAGGGCTTGGACAAACGGCCTCATCGACTCCCATGCGCTCTCGCACAGCCCCTCGGGACGCTTGCCGTCGACCGAAATGAATGACTGCCCCACCCTGATGTCACAGGTGTGCTCGATGGGATTCTCGTAACGCTCCATCAGGTCGCGATAGACGGTCTGGCGCATAGCGGTAATTCGCACTTGCTTTAATGCTTCCTTGTCATTGTTCATGTGTGCAAAAGTACAAAAAATCCATCAATATCACAAAAAGACGAGACGGGGAACCTTCTATCAGGCTCCCCGTCTCTTCAGGTAATAGATGATATGTTAAGAAACTGTAATTATACTCAGTTTGAAAATATCACTATTGTGAATGATTACATGTTGAGGATGATGTCGATGAGGTTGTTCACATCGGCAAGAGTGGTCTCGCCGTCACCGTTAACATCCGAGCGGCCCTCACTGGTGTCTTCAGCACCCAGGATGATAGAGATGAGCATGTTCACATCGGCAATGCTTACCTCACCGTCGCCGTTAACATCACCCTTGATGTAAGGCTGAGGCTCGGGCTTGGTACCCTGCATGAAAGTGTAATCAAGGTAGTTGCCAGGAATCTCGAAGCGAACGATAGCCTCGCGATACGGTACACCCTCGGGCAGAGGCTCGGCGGTAACAACAGCATTCACCAGACCGCTGAACTCGCCACCGCTCATCTGGTCCTCAAGCTCGATGTTGAGCCACTCGGGAACCTCCTCGTCGTTGCAGGAGATGTACCAAGCGTCATCGGCGCTGGGAACCCATGACCAGAACTCGATGCTGCGGCTAGTGTGGCTACCGAACTGTTTCTCCATCACGCCACCCTCATCGGGGAAGGTGTACTTACCATCCTCGGCAGTGTAGTTGTAGGTCAGATAAGGATTCTCGGTGCTCAGGAAGATGGAAAGACCGGTCTTCATTTGACCGCTCGAGAAGAAGTTGTTCAGACCTTCCCAGTAGTAGTAGTCTACATCACCATTCTCATCGGCATAACCGAACTTGAGGTATGCCAACTCACCGAAGCCCTCATCAACCTCGTCATCGGTAGAGATCATTGCCGAGAATTCTTTCAGATTCTCCATGCCGGGATCGTTGTAGCCATCAATCACAACGAGGATAGCGCAGTCGATAGTCGGGGTGATGTCATACTCCAGACCGTCCTCCTCACCGAAGAGGGTGAAGAATACCATACCGCCAGTAGCAGCATCGGTCTCGGGGGTAACAGTTGCACGACCCATAGCGATGAGTTCACCGGGCTCCTCGGGCAATACAACAGAGGTAGTATCGTTGTAAGCAGGAATCTCATCGAGCTTGTAGATGCGGCAGGTCATGTCTACTTGACCCTCCACCTCGAGAGCAGAAGTCATCACAGCAACCTGCTTGAGCAGATAAGGAGCAGAGGGCTTCTCAAATGCCTGTGCGATACCGTCGACAAAATACCTGGGATTAGCTACCTGGTGGTATCCATTGGTACCAAACCAGTAGCCTTCACCATTAGGCTCTGCACCGGTATAAGTGATGAACGGGTAGCGCTGGGTACCATTGAGGCCACCATAGCAGAAGTTCTTACTTGACTTGAGGAAGTCGGTCTCCCAGATTTCCATCGTGCTGGGCACTGAAAGGATATCAGAGAAATAGGAATTTACAATCTGGGGGGCTTCTGATGTTCCACCCATCTCGTAACCCGTCAAAGTGAACATATTGAACGCATCACCATCCTCTACATAGAAAAATGGTACAGTATCGGTCTCATAACCATACTGAACAGTCAGGTCAGGACCGTCCTCGGTAAACCACATCTGCTCGGTATCGGTACCGTCCTCGTTAGGAGCCCAAGCCTGATACTCCCAGAACAAGTGTGCATCGGGACTTGCACCGTCAACAAAGCCGTTGAAAGTATAGTCTACATAAGGCGTAACTGCGATGTAGGGAGCATACAGAACACCAGCATAGGCACCATCTTCAATTACGATGCTTGCGGGGAAGGCACCAGCAGGACGACGGTACCAGCACTCGATGTTGGCAGCCTTCTTGGGGGCATTGACAACGGGAGTGCCCGGAGTGCGCATCTGCTTCACTTCCTTCTTAACTTCAGGCTTCATCAACTGCATTTGAGGGCGTGCAGGGGCATGAGTAGCCTCAGAGCGCTTGAGCTGTGCATTGGCAGACGACACCAGGAGTGCGGCTGCGGCTAAAAGTAAAATCTTTTTCATAAATGCTTGTTAAAAAATTATGTGAATAAAAATTATTGAATTACTACTGTTTAAAAAACACATCCGGGGAATTTCCACGGGGATGTTCCCCGGATGGTTTATCATCATTGACCTGGTTAAAGCCTCCAAGTTATATATGTAGCAGAGTTACCGCTATCGGTCATCTTCATATCAACGGGTGCCAGCAATGAACTGGTCGTCAGCGTGAAGGTACTGGAGTTGAGCAACTGTACAATGCTATTCATCGACGGGCACTTCTCGCCATAGATGACAGCAGCATCGCTGAGCTCACCAGTGTAGTGGAACTTGATCTGGTTGTCACCGACAGCTTCGGCGGTGAAGTAATAGTTGGCATAGAATGTCCTCTTCTGGTACAAGCAGCCGAAAGAGATGGCATAGCGTGAGAGCGAATTGTCATAGTACATCTGGACCGACGAGAGCTTGCGCTTGCCATAGTCATTCAACTCAGTTTTCAGGGAACGAATGAAGTTGGCGAACTCTCCACCAGACTGGACCGTATCAGCCTTCCAATTGAAGGTCTGGGTCATGAACACATTACTCAGAATGTCGGCAGTGATGGTGGTCGTATTGTCATCACGGCAGAGAAGTGAGCCATCGGCCTGACGGATGAAGTTCTGGATCGTATAGCCATCGAGGGTGATGGGATTCATGAACGAGAGGCCGTCGTGGGTGATGATGACATTGTGGGTCTCGGCAGTCGAGATTTCATCGGCTCCCTCACGGAACATCTTCAGGATGCTGGAAGCACCGTTCTTGACAACCCAGCGGGTGTCGTTCGGCAGGTTGATGTAGACCTGAGGAATCTTGGCGTTGAAGAAAGAGTCGGCCATAGCAACCACCTCGTCCATGTAGACATGGTCGTCGACATTGGCGTCAACACGGGTCATAATCATATCAATGCCGTACTTCTTGCCCGAGATATAGAGCGTATCGTTAGAGTACCTCATCAGGTCGAACTCGTAGTCGCCCTCGTGACCGTAACCGGTCTCGTCGGTTGCTTCCTCGTCCAAGCTGGGGATATCCTCGGGATCAGCAAACAAATGGAAGTACTTGTTGAAGCTGTTGAAAGAGAGCACGGGACCGTTATCGGTGATCACTTCCCAAAGTGAGGTCTGGCTGCCGAAGGTGGGGACCTTCAGGGACTCGCCCTCAACATAACCGATCCACTCGTTCTTACCCGAGATGGTCACCGAACCGTCGGTGCGGAAAGTCATCAGATAGACATAGCCAGGCTCGTTGGCATTGGCATAATACTCCATCTGCCACTTGCCACCGTTGCTGGTGAGAATTTCGGTAAATTCAGCTTTGGCCTTGTCCAAGCGTGCAACGGCGTCCTCGTCAAAGATTTCATCGATCTCGTTTTTGCAGGAACCCAGCGTGAGCGAGGAAAGAACGACGAGGGACAAGAGAGAAATATTTAAAAACTTCTTCATTTTATTTTCATCGTTATTAAAGGTGAAACACATTTAATGAATATCGGTGACCTGCTTGCGCAACTCGTTGATGTCATAGTGAGACTGGCGGTACTGAACCTCCTCGCGGAGCTGGTCCAGATCGATGCCCCAAGACTCCTTGAGCCAGGTGCGTGCAATCTGCACCTTCTGGAGGATAGCCTCAACACCGTCGATGCCGTCCTTATCCTCGACATCATAGACAACGATGCGGTTGCCTTCACTGTCCTTGTTGTTACGCCAGTACTTGTGCACGGTACCATCCTCGTCAACCTCGGTGAACACATTCCACTCGCTCACATAAACGAGGTCCTGGGTCACATCGTTGTTGGGATAATAGTAGTAACAGAAGAATTGGCTGGTCACATCGTCCTCGTCACCCGAAGCCCAACCACGGCTTGCCAGGTCAAGGATGTAGTTCCACTGCTCATCGGTCTTAACGATGTAGTTGGCGATGGTCTCGGCGAAGTCCTCACGGAACTCACTCGAAGCATAGGTGGTCACGAATCCCAGAGAAGCCACCTGACCCTCGCTGCGGTCCTGCCAGTTGTTGCTGTCGTAGTGACCGATCGAGATGGTGTTGAACTCGTTGGGATAGGTCTTGGTCTGATGCAGAATGTGGGCAAACTCATGGTGCATGGTCTTGAAGTAATACTCGTTCATCATGTTGAAGTCATTGATGCGCATAGCATTAACCTTGAACAACGACACCTTGATACCACCCTCGGCAAGACCGACAATCTCGGTACCCGAAGTGGGGTTGTAGGCGGGAGAACCGATCAGGAGGATGATGCGGGGTCCGTAGGACTTGAGGAAGTCCTCACCACCAACCTTGTCATACACATCGAACCACAAGTACTTGCAGAGGACTGCCAAGTCGATGGAGTTCTCGTAGGTAGCAGGTACCAGGTTGTAGTTCATGTTGGTGCTGACATCCGGCATCTTATAGAGGAATGTCAAGTTGTATTTCTTGAGATAGTTGTCCTCAAGGAACTTATCAAGCTGATAAGTGTAGGACGATGGGTCGAGCGTCTCATCAACATCAGGGAAGATGGTGGGTCCCAACTTGTCCTCACTGCACGAGGAGAGCGACATGGCCGCTACTGCCACGAGCAATAATGCAGAGATAAAATATTGAATCTTTTTCATAGTCTAATAATGTGATGAGATTTAATCAGAAACACGAACATAGTCACTGCTGTTGACAACATAGCCGCCCTCGGCCCTGTTAGTCTCACGCGGGTTGGGCTCGAGACCGGCACCGATAACCTCGTTGGGAATCTGGATGGCGTAACGCGGGTCGAGCACCTCAAGGGTGTAGACATCGCTGATGCCCATCTTGTGCTTGATGCTGAAGCCGAAACGCTTGATGTCGAACCAGCGGTTACCCATGTGTACCAACTGGATGCGGCGGAAGTGCTGAACGCACTGCATGTAAGGCTCGATCTCATTGGTCATGTGGTACTTATCGCTGGGGCAAACCTCGTCGATGTGGAACTTCATGACGATGTTGTAGCCCGGATCCTTGCGGTTGGGATCGTCATAGTAGCTATAGAAGGACAGAATCTGGTCCTTGGTCAGCTCAACATGGTTGTAGTTGCGCGACTCGTCCTCGGAGAGGTGCTCCTGGTTCCAAATGTAGAGGTCGTCGAACGCTGCATCGATGTTGCCCAGGAACAGGTTAGCCTCGGCACGCATGAGCAGGGTCTCCTCGGTGGTGAACTCGGGACGGATCTCGTGGCAGTAGCCGATGCCCGAAATCTTGTCGGTGTACTCGAACTGCTCGAAGCAGGTGCCGGCAAAGTAGGCACCGTACTCCTGACCACCTGCACTACCGCAGACGCCATTGAAGCAAGGCATCATCGCGAATTTCTCCTTGGTCTTGGTGTTCTGGTACTGGCAACGCGCCCAGGACGGACCGGGGCCCTGGATGGTACCGCGCTTAGCATCACGGTTGCAAGTGAAGCGGTAACCCAGGAAGCGGCGCCACCATGTGCTGTAGTTAGTGAACAGCTGCATGTTGCTGGGACGATCGATACTGGTGAAGTAACGGCCGATATCGCTGATGTAGTAGAAGTCGTCCTGCCACCAGCCATCGTTAAGCATGGTCTTGGGGTCATTGCCCTTGAATGCGGCAGTAGCATACTCTACGACCTTGTCATATTCACGCTTGGTGAGATAGAAACGAGCGGCAAACGAGTTGGAAGAAGCCACATTGAAGTGGTTCTTGGGCACCTCGTAGTACTCGTCGGTGATATACTTCAGACCCAACTGCAGGTCGGCCTCGATCTTGTCGTAGGTCTCCTGGAGGGTACCACGGTCATACTTCGGGTCGAGCTCCTTCTCGGGAGCAGTGGCATAGGGGATACCGGGCAGCGAAGCGCTGAGGCTGGCACCACGGTAAGGCATGCAGAAGATCTGGGCCAGGATGAAGTGGTGATAGGCACGAATCATGTAGGCCTCACCCTTGATGGCGTCCAAGCGGGCCTGGTCGGCGGGGGTGATGGGCTCATCCTCGATCATACCAGCAGCCTCAAACTCGTCAACCTTCTCAAGAACGGCATTGGCCACGGCGATAGCGCCATAGCATCCGCCCCACACACCCGAGGGTGTGTCACTGCTGGAGATGTCGAGGTCGACATCCTGCCAAGCGTAGACCTGCTCGTCGGCTTGGCTGTAGTAGCTCAAGTGGTAACGCACACCGTCATCGCTGGGTGAATTGTTATCGATGACATTGTCGCTCGACAACTCGCCCACGAGGGCATAGTTGGCATCTGTGTAACCCGTCACGAGAAGCTGCTCCAACTGATCCAGGTTCACCAGATATACGCGGGTATCGGGCACCTTGTCAAGGAAGTCCTTGCAAGAGCTAAGACCGATCAGCGCCACAGCGATAAATAATATTTTATATCTTAATTTCATAATCTTTATATTATATATAATGTGTAACAACTATCGATTACATACCCAGACGCAGGGTGAGGGTGAACTGCTTGGGGTTGGGCGAAGCTACACCACCACTGTTGAAGAACTCGGGATCCTGGCCGTTCAACTTCTTGTCGGCATAAAGCAGGCAGATGTTGGTAGCGGCAAACTTGATCGAAGCGGTGTTCAGGCGCAGGTGCGAAATCAGCGACTTGGGCACATCGTAGGTGAGCGAAACCTCCTTGAGGCGGATGAAGTCACCATTGGCGATGCGTGCGGTGCTGTAGTTGTAGGCATTGTAAGCCATGCTCAGGTAGTTGTTGGAATAAACCTGACGACGCGAGGCAATAGCGGGAATGTCGGTATAGGCCTCGTCACCGGGGAGAGCCCAGCGGTTCTTGAAGTCCTTGGTAAAGGAGGTCAGGTCGCTGTAGCCTGCCGAGAAGACGGGATCGAGACGGAGCTTGTTGCCAAACGAATAGGTCATGAAGACATTCAGGTGGAATCCCTTGAAGTCAAACATGTTACCGAAACCTCCGGTGTAGGGAGGATCAACGGGACCCTCATACTTGAGGAAGCCCAGGTTCTCATACTCCTGGAAGTTAACACCCACATTGGAAATCTCACCGGTCTCATCATAGACCAGAGGCAGACCGTGGCTGTCAAGACCAGCGAAGGGGATCGAGAAGATAGCACGGTGGGGATAACCCTGCAAGGGGAAACCGCTACCGGTTACCAGGTCGATAACGCGTGAACGCGACTGGAGCTTGGAAATCTCGGTTACGGCATAGGAGAAGGTCAAGTCGGTGCTCCATGCGAAACCGCCGGGACGCGAGGGCTCGATATTGTGCGACGAGATAGTGAACTCGACACCATGCGACTTCATCTCGGCCACATTACCGTACTTGGTGGTGATACCACCGACACCCTGGGTGCGGATCAGACCAATCAGGTCAAAGTTGTTACGGAAGTACCAGTCGAACACGAGGTTGATGCGGTTGTAGAGGAAACCGAGGTCAACACCAAGGTCAAACTCGTGCTTCTTCTCATAGGTGAGCTCGCTGTTACCCAAACCGGCGATGTAAAGACCAGTCTCATAGGCATCGGTCTCCTGGCGCCAGGGACGAGTGGGATAATAGAGGGCCTCGGCATTGGCATAGCCCGAGGGGCCGCTCTCACCAGTCAGTGAGTAGCTCAAGCGCAGCTTAGCATAGGAAAGGGCACCCTTCTGGTAAATGGGCATGTTCTGGAAGAACGGCTCGTCATAGAGGTTCCATGCAGCCGAAATGTTCCAGGTGGGGAGCCAGCGGCTCTGCTCGGTCTTACCCATCAGGTTAGAACCCTCGTAGCGCACGGTACCGTTAATTACATAGCGGCCCAGGAGCGCGTAGTTGGCGTTGGCAAAGTAAGCCATGTTGCGGCGATGGGTCTTGCCCACGCTGTAGTAAGCACCGTTCTCTTCCTGCATCTGCTTGAAGAGCTTGTAGTTCAGGGCGGGGATATTACCGTTGTCATAAACGACACCCCATGCCTCGAAGGACTCATAGAAGCGGTCAACGCGGCTGGCCTCCATACCTGCGTACAGGTTGATCAAGTGTTGGCCACTGTTGAAGTCTTTCTGGTACTGACCCGTCAGACGGAAGTCGAAAGTCTTCAGGCTGTTCTTGGAGAAGAACAACATACCACCCTCCTTCATAACCGACTCGGGAAGTGCGTTGGGCACATCGATATCGGTATAGAGGTAGGAGTTGGATGCACGAATCGAAGCGTTCTCGGGAATGATACCGGCACGGTATGCATTGGCCTGGTTACTGTTCTCGAGCACATAGTGGTTCTGCTCAGAGTTCACGGCACGCATCGAACCCAACAGGTTGAACTCGAGGCTCTGGTCCTGCTTGATGATGGGCTTGATGTTAAGTTCGCCCTGGAACTTGAGGTCGGTCACCTCAACATCGATGTAGTTGGACTGCAACTCATCAAAGATGTTGAAGCTGGTGTAGTTGCGGACATAGCGCCTTTGGGGATCAAGGGTGCGCGCTGTGTTCAACGCAAAGCTATAGGGGTTGATATCGAAGTCACGCTTCACCTCACCATAAACAACATCCACATTCTGGCTCAAGGTACCCGGAGCCTTCTGGTCACGGAAGCTGTTGCTGTTCAAAATCTTGATTTTGATCTTGTCGGTCAGGTTGTAGATTGCGTTGGCATTGAAGGTGTAACGCTCAACGCGGCTGCTCTTGTACCATCCCGGGTCGGCCATTACCGAAGCCGAGGTGTAGAACGAGCCCTTATCGGTACCGCCCGACACGCTGACAGCGTGGTTCTGCATGATGTTGTTATTGAACAGGAGGTCAAACCAGTCGGTGTTGCGAAGCTCAGCCTCACGCAAGTACTGGTTGCGAGCGTTCTGGGTGTTGGGCAAGCCATAGGTTCCGGTAGTCGGATCATAGGTGTCCATCAAGGTGTACATCTGGCCATAGATACCAGAGGTGGTGCTGTTCACCAAGCTAGCATACTCCAGCCAACCCTTCTGCTCCATCTCGCGCAAGATACTCATCTGCTCCTGAGAGTTGCAGATGTTGAAGTCGCGGTAGTTGGGCTTGAGGCGGTAGGTAAACTCGCCGGTGTAGTTGATCGAAGTCGAGCCCTTGCGGCCAGTCTTGGTGGTGATCACAATCACACCAGCGTTAGCCTTGGCACCATAAATAGAGGTAGCTGAACCATCCTTCAGGATCTGGAAGCTCTCGATATCGTCGGCGTTAAGACCAGCGACAGCCGAGGCGATCAGTGTGGTAGCGTCACCCGACGAGAGGTCGTCGGCGCTGATGTCCACATTGTCCTCCAGAATCACACCATCCACAACCCACAGGGGCTTGGAGCTACCGTAGATTGAGGTAGCACCGCGCACGCGGATCTTAGGTGCCGTACCAAAAGTACCAGACACATTCTGCACCTGCACACCCGAGACGCGGCCTTCAAGACCACGGCTGACATCGGCGACACCCGAGAGTTTTGTCTTCTCGGCATCGACGCTCTGGGTTGCACCGGTGAAGAGTCGCTTGTCCACCTTCTGGTAACCAGTGACAACGACTTCACCAATCACATTACCCTTAGGCTGCAGAGTGATCGTCATGCCGTTCTTGGCAGCAACGACAGCATCCTCGTAACCCACATAGGTAACTTTAATCTTGGTGCCTGCTGGCACATTCAAAGTAAAATGACCGTCAAAATCGGTTGCCACGCCGTTCTTAGGATTGTTCTGCTGAACGACCGAGGCGCCGATGACAGGTTCGTTGTTCTCGTCCAACACAGTACCCGTCACTTGGGCCGAAACACCAAGCGTAGCAAGTGCCATGACTAAGAACAAGAGTAAATGTTTAAGACTCATAAATTTTAGTTTAATTGATTAATTATAAATGTTTTACAAGTTTACACAAATTACACCTACCTTAAATCACATCAAATGGCTTCAAAACTATATATGCTTCACAGTCCGCCACAGGGTCTTTATATTAGGCTTGACTTAATTGGTTTAGGTTTAACCCTTTTAACGGGACAGACTAATTACAGTTTCTTAGTTTCTTAACACCACATCTGAAATAGATAGGCTTGCAAAGTTAATTGTTTTTTTTTAATATAATGTAAAAGTGTGTAAAACTTTTTTGTTTTTTTTATCAAAATGCCATACAATTTAGAACAATCACCTAATAATCAGAAAGTTAACTATCTTAACAATATAATTCACTGAATTACAATAAATTACTCAGTCCAAGCCCTAAAACGGCTTAATTTATCCTAAAGCCATAGGGGCAACGGCACCATTACGCCAGACCCGGCCGCGGCAACCGGCAGACAAGGCAAGGGCGTTTTTTTTGACGCGGAGGACATCCATTTTGGAAGAAAGTGAGTAACTTTGCACCGCAGCCAATGGCAGGCTGCAAGACAACATCGACAGGACAACTCATGGAAGTGGTATATGAAGACAACCACATCATCATCGTCAACAAGGCGGCTGGTGAGCTGGTGCAGGGCGACCGCACCGGCGATGTCACGCTTATCGACACGGTGAAGGCGTGGATCAAGGAGAAACATGACAAGCCCGGCAATGTGTTCCTGGGCGTGACCCACCGCATCGACCGTCCCACATGCGGCCTGGTGGTAATGGCCAAGACCAGCAAGGGGCTATCGCGCATGAACGAGCTCTTCCGCAAGGGTGAAGTCCACAAAACCTACTGGGCAGTGGTCGGCAATGAGCCACCCGAAGCCGAAGGCACCCTCACCCACTACCTCAAAAGCGTGGAACAGAACAACAAAACCCGCGTGAGCATCGTGCCTCGAGAGGGTCACCAGAAAGCCGTGCTGAAGTACCGCATCATCCAGGCCAGCCAGCGTTACTGGCTACTCGAGGTGGACCTGATCACAGGACGCAAGCACCAGATCAGGGCCCAGCTGTCGGCCATCGGCTGCCCCATCAAGGGCGACCTGAAATACGGCGCGCCGCGCAGCAACCCCGACGGGGGCATCTCGCTGCAGGCCCACCGCATCCGTTTCACCCATCCCGTCAGCGGTAAAGAAATCGACATCACGGCTCCCCTACCCGATGACTTCAAGCGCCTGGGATTTGACGACACCGCCGGCACATGAAACCCGTGACAAAAGCGCCGTCGTGGCCGTCACGATTTGGAGCTTTGGAGAATTACCTATAAATTTGCAGCACAAAAACCAATTATCATCAACAATAACTCAAGACTAGATTATGGCAAACAACCCTGAATTCCGTTATGCGCCCATGTTCCAGCTGGGCGAAGACAACACTGAATACTACAAGCTGACCAGCGACTATGTGTCGGTGGGCGAGTTTGAGGGCAAACCTATCCTCAAAATCCAACCCGAGGCGCTGACGATGCTTGCACAACAGGCATTCCGCGATGTGAACTTCCTGCTGCGCCGCTCCCACAACGAGCAGGTGGCCAAAATCCTTCGCGACCCCGAGGCCAGCGATAACGACAAGTATGTGGCACTGACCTTCCTGCGCAACGCCGAGGTTGCCGCCAAGGGCCAGCTGCCCTTGTGCCAGGACACCGGCACCGCCATCATCCACGGCGAAAAAGGCCAGCAGGTGTGGACCGGTTTTTGTGACGAGGAGGCCCTCGCCCGCGGTGTCTACAACACCTACACCCAGGAGAACCTGCGCTACTCCCAGAATGCCCCGCTGAGCATGTATGAGGAGGTAAACACCCGTTGCAACCTGCCCGCCCAGATTGACCTGGAGTGTGCCGAGGGCATGGAGTACCACTTCTTGTGCGTCACCAAGGGTGGCGGCAGCGCCAACAAGACCTATCTGTACCAGATGACCAAGGCCGTGCTCAATCCCGGCACGCTGGTACCCTTCCTGGTAGAGAAGATGCGCACCCTGGGCACGGCAGCCTGCCCGCCCTACCACATCGCGTTTGTCATTGGCGGCACCAGTGCCGAGAAGAACCTGCTGACCGTCAAGTTGGCATCAACCCACTTCTATGACAATCTGCCCACTACGGGCGACGAGACCGGCCGCGCCTTCCGCGATGTGGAACTGGAGAAACAGGTGCTCGAGGAGGCCTACAAGATCGGTTTGGGCGCCCAGTTCGGCGGCAAATACATGGCCCACGATGTGCGCATCGTGCGTCTGCCCCGCCACGGTGCATCGTGCCCCATCGGCCTGGGCGTTAGCTGCAGTGCCGACCGCAACATCAAAGCCAAGATCAACAAGGACGGCGTGTGGATCGAGAAACTCGACGACAAGCCCACCGAACTCATTCCCGAGGAATTGCGCCAGGCTGGCGAGGGCGACGGCATCAAAATCGACCTGGACCGTCCCATGAGCGAGACGCTCGCCATCCTTGACAAGTATCCCGTATCAACCCGCGTATCGTTGAGCGGCACCATCATCGTGGGCCGTGACATCGCCCACGCCAAGTGGAAAGAGCGCTACGACCGCGGCGACGGCATTCCCCAGTACATCAAGGACCACCCCGTGCTCTATGCCGGTCCCGCCAAGACCCCGGCGGGCATGCCGTGCGGCTCGATGGGCCCGACGACAGCCAACCGCATGGACCCCTATGTTGACCTGTTCCAGAGCCTGGGCGGCAGCATGGTGATGATTGCCAAGGGCAACCGCAGCCAGGAGGTGACCGACGCCTGCAAGAAGCACGGCGGATTCTACCTGGGCAGCATCGGCGGTCCCGCTGCCATCCTGTCGCAGGAGAGCATCAAGAGCATCGAGTGTGTCGAGTATCCTGAACTGGGAATGGAGGCCGTGTGGAAAATCCGCGTCGTGGACTTCCCCGCCTTCATCCTCGTGGACAACAAGGGCAACGATTTCTTTAAGAAAATAGGCCTGTAAAGCATCCCTATTTTCCATCTCAACGACTGCACCCGTTGCGGGAAAGGCCACCCAAACGCCCCCCGCAACGGGTTTTTACCGGCCAAAATCCTACCATTTTCAGTAAAAATATGTTAAAAAGCACATTTTTGGGGGAAAAGCACTTGACAGGTAAAGAAAAAGCACTACCTTTGCACTCGCAAATTGCGGGATGGAGCAGTGGCAGCTCGTTGGGCTCATAACCCAAAGGTCGTCAGTTCGAGTCTGGCTCCCGCTACTAAATGAGGAGGTCAAGCGATGCTTGGCCTCTGATTTTTTTGTGCATGGCGACAGTGATATTTCGTTCCTTGTCTTGTCGGTGTCGGGAAAAATATGTATTTTTGCTTGATTAAAAAAGACGAGAAGACGCTATGAAACAGATTGCAGTTCTATTCGAGGGCGACATCAACCGCCGACTGGGTGTATTCAATGCAGTCATCAGCCGCGTGAAACACCTGCAGCAAGTAGCCGACTACCAGATTGATGTTTACATGTTCCAGGTCTATGACGGCTGGCTGATGCGGCGATTGCGCCACAGCAAGAAAATCGATTCACGCCCCAATGAGATCACTGCCGACGGGGTTAAAGTGCATGTCGTCTGGTTCCGCCGCCGCTGGTGCGACGCTATCCAGCACCGCCTTTTCCACAAGCCGCCACGGCAGCTGATCAACAGGCTGCACAGCCTCGGCTGGGATATGCGCGGGTATGACCTTGTGAGCGCCCATGACCGCATTGTCGGCCACACAGCCGTGTTTGCAGGCGAGAATCTGCACATTCCCTGTTTCATCACCTGGCACGGCGCCAGCATCTACACCGACCCTCCCCGTGACCCGATGATTAAGGATATGACCATCAAGCTTTTGCATGGTGCTACCTGCAACTTTTTTGTGAGCCAAGGCCTACTCGACAAGGCGCACGCCGAACTCACGACAGGCTTCCCTGCCGAAGTCCTTCTCAACGGCGCTGGCCCACAATTCCATCGCTACAGCGACGCACGCCGCCTGCAGCTGCGCAATCATTACGGAATCTCCCCAGAACAAAAGGTCGTTGCCTTTGTCGGCCGCTTCGAGCCCGTCAAGAATGTGACCCTGCTGCCCGACATTTATCAAAAGATTGAAGAACGATATGGCAAAAAGCTGGATTTCTGGGCAATAGGCGATGGCATTCAGCTTGACGAGACGCGCCGCCTGATGAGCGAGAAAGGCATCAGCTGCCATTTCACCGGCAAGGTGCCTCCCGAGGAGATTCCGGACCTGCTCAACTGCGTTGACCTGCTCGTATTGCCCAGCAGCCTGGAGGGCCTGCCGCTTGTCGTCATCGAGGCCCTGTCGTGCGGCGCCCATGTAGTCGCAACCAATGTCATCGGGACTGCCGAAGCTGTTGGCCGCGACAACGCCATCGACCTGGGTGACAACTTTGTTGAGCGCTTCACCACGCGCGCCGTCGAGTTGCTGTCAGGGGGTATCGACCAGCAGCTTCCTCCCGAAGTGAGCTGGTCGGCAACAGCAATCAAGGAAAATGACATATATCATCAATATATCTAATAGATATTAAACCAATACTTTAAATATTTGTTTTATCGCAATTTCTCATTACACTATAATAAGAAATTATTGATTTTCAATATTTTTAATACTGACATTTAAAGTGATTATCTAAATATGTCCAAATTTGCCCAAACCTTGCTTCCGTTGGCGCTGCCAGGCACCTACACCTACCGTGTTCCTGAGGGGATGACACTCTCCATCGGCATGCGAGTTTTGGTACCTTTTGGCCGCAAAAAAATCTATACAGCCATCGTCGTCATGCTGCATGACAGGGAGCCACAAGGGTATGAGGTAAAGGATATTTTAGGCACCCTTGACGACAGGCCCATCCTGCGTCATCCCCAACTGGAATTCTGGCAATGGATTGCCGACTACTACCTGTGCTCGATGGGCGAGGTCTATAAGGCAGCAGTTCCCTCGGGTCTGAAGGTCGAGAGCGAGACAACCATCAGTGTAAATCCCGACTTTGAGGAAAGCTCACCAGGACAGTTAACCGACCACGAGCGCGTCATTTTAGACTTTACAGCCCAGCGTGGACGCGTTCAGATTGCCGAAATTGCCAAGGCAACAGGATTCAAAACCGTAGAACGAAATGTCAGCCACTTGTTGGATATCGACGCACTGCATGTGAGCGAGCGTGTCGTGGACAACTATCGTCCTAAGACTGAGGCATGTGTGCGTCTTGCCATAGCCCGTGACGACGAGAAAAAACTGCATCATTTTTTTGACCAGCTCAAACGGGCACCTAAGCAGGAATCCCTGCTTCTGGCCTATCTGGACATGTCACACTGGCTGCAGAACGGTGACCTCAATGAAGTGAGCAAGGAAAACCTGCTGAAGCGTGCCGGAGTGAGCGGCGCTGTGCTCAATGAAGCCGTCAAGCGCGGCTTGTTTGAAATCTATAAAAAGGAAATCAACCGTTTCGCCGAGTTGGGGAGCATCCTTGAGGAGCCCCCCACGCTGAGTGACGAGCAAAAACGCGCTTACGGCGAGATTCATCAATCGATGCGCCAGCATGCCATCACGCTGCTGCATGGTGTGACCAGCAGCGGCAAGACTTCAGTGTACATGCATCTCATCGCCGATGCCCTGCGGTTGGGCAAACAGGTGCTCTACCTCGTGCCCGAGATTGCACTCACCACACAGCTGACCCGACGGCTGCGCCGCGTGTTTGGAGACAAGCTGTTGATATACCATTCCAAATTCAGCGACAATGAGCGCGTTGACATCTGGAAACGCTTGCTGGACACTAGCGAGCCGTGCGTGATCATCGGTGTGCGCTCATCGGTATTCCTCCCCTACTCCAACCTGGGGCTGGTCATCGTTGACGAGGAGCATGACAGCAGCTACAAGCAGCAGGACCCCGCACCACGCTACAACGGGCGCAACGCGGCACTGGTGCTGGCACAGAAACACGGAGCGAAGACCTTGCTGGGTTCGGCAACGCCCGCCATCGAGGTTTATCACCGCGCCCTGGCAGGACAATACGGGCTGGTGAAACTGTTGACGCGATACGGTGACATCCAGATGCCCGAGGTCAAGGTCATCGACACCATCGATGCCCGCAAACGCCGCGAGATGAACGGCATGTTCAGTAACGAATTGATAGCCAACTGCCGCCAAGCCCTCAAACAAGGCGAACAGGTAATCCTGTTCCAGAACCGCCGCGGCTACTCGCCAATGGTGCGATGCAAGGAATGCGGCAGCGTACCCAAGTGTGAAAACTGCGATGTGTCGCTCACCTACCACAAACACAGCAACAGCCTGGTGTGCCACTACTGCGGCTACACCATCGCGCTGCCGGACTTGTGCCCTGCTTGCCAATTACCTGGTCTTGAGATTATTGGCTATGGTACCGAGCGCATCGAGGACGACATCGACGCCCTGTTCCCCGGCGAGAGAATCTCGCGCATGGACCTGGACACCACACGCAGCAAGAACAGCTATGACCGCATCATCGACGAGTTCTCCAGCCACCGCACCAATATCCTCGTGGGCACACAGATGGTAACCAAGGGGTTGGACTTTGATGCCGTGAGCATTGTGGGTATCCTGAATGCCGACACGATGATCAATTTCCCTGACTTCCGCAGCCACGAGCGGGCGTTTGACATGCTTGAGCAGGTGTCAGGCCGTGCGGGCCGTGCCCACAAGCAAGGTCAGGTCGTCATCCAGACGAGCCAGCCCGACCATGAAGTCATCAAGTGTGTACAGGCTCATGACTACAAGGGATTCTACGAACACGAACTTGCTGACCGCAAACAGTTTGGCTATCCTCCTTTTACCAAGGTCATCAACATCTACCTTAAACACCGCGAGGATGCCACCGTAGGCGAACTGGCCGTGCGTTACAGCGGTCTGCTGCGACAGGTGTTCGGCACTCGCGTGCTTGGCCCGATGGCCCCCTTCGTGTCGAGGGTACAGAACCTCTACATCCGCCAGATAACCCTCAAGATGGAAACCGCAGCCTCGATGACCAAGGTGAAGGCCATCCTGCGCAACCTCTACGAGCAGATGCTGGCTGCTGATTCCCGCATGAAGGCGGTCAGGCTTTACTATGATGTAGACCCCGTGTAACATTTTCCCGTCCCCGTTCTCACCCGGCGCTCGCCAACATGCCACCGGTTGCAGTATTATATTATTATATTAAGATGATAAAGATGGCGGTTTTATGGAAAAATTTCTTTATTGTGGTCTGTAATTGATTTTTTTGGAGTAATTTTGTGGCTTGATATTAATAGAGCAATAAAAAACGACAAAAATAGAGATTAAGGAAGCATGAAACTGATAGACGGAAAAATGACAGCTGCTGTCATCAAGGACGAGATCAAGGCCGAGGTGGAGCAGATGATTGCCGCGGGCATGAAGCGTCCCCACCTGGCAGCAGTGCTGGTGGGCCACGATGGCGGCTCCGAGGCTTATGTAAAGAATAAAGTCATCGCTTGCGAGAAGTGTGGCTTCAAGTCCTCTCTTATCCGCATGGAAGAAGACACGACCGAGGAACAGTTGCTGGACTGCATCAAGAAGCTGAACGAGGATGCTGATGTTGACGGCTTTATCGTGCAGCTGCCTCTTCCCAAGCACATTAATGAGCAGAATGTCATCAATGCCATCGATTATCGCAAGGACGTTGACGGCATTCACCCGATGAATGCGGGCCGCATGACCTTGGGTCTGCCCAGCTTCATCTCGGCCACGCCGCTGGGCATCATCACCCTGCTGCAGCGCTACAATATCCCGACCTCGGGCAAGAAGTGTGTAGTGCTTGGCCGCAGCAATATCGTGGGCAAGCCGATGGCCCAGCTCATGCTCCAGAAAAATCACGGCGACGCCACGGTAACCATCTGCCACAGCCACTCGGCCACCCTCAAGGACGAGTGCCGTGAGGCAGACATCATCATCGCCGCCATCGGCCGTCCCAACTTTGTCACTGCCGACATGGTCAAGGAGGGAGCCGTAGTCATCGATGTGGGCACGACCCGCGTTGCCGACCCCGAGAGCAAGACCGGCTATCGCCTGAACGGCGATGTGAAGTTTGACGAGGTAGCACCCAAGTGTGAGTATATCACCCCAGTCCCCGGCGGTGTTGGCCCGATGACCATCTGCTCGCTGATGAAGAATACGCTTGCCGCAGCCAAGAAAGAGATATATTCTTGAGATAAAGGATAAGAGATAGAAAAAGCGAGGTGCCTTGACATTAGTCAAAGCACCTTGCTTTTTGTCGCAGATTGCTTATTTTGAATTGTTTTGTCTAGTTGCTATCACAGTACTTGACAAAAGTCATTTTCTAAAGCCAAACTCTCGGCCAGGCGTCTTATCTATGATTTAATCAAAAACGCCTTCTACGGCATCGTCTTGGCCACCGCCACCGCCACCACCGTCACCGGCGTCGCCACCGCCACCACCGCTGTGGTGCCAGCCTCCGCCGCCTGTTCCGGCATAACCGCCAAGCTCGTCACCACAGGCGTTGAAGCCCTTGGGGAACTCAAACTTGGTGCTCTGCTTGTAAGGCAACGCCTTGTCATCATAAATCCACTTCATGTAATATCCCAAGATGGGAAGTGCCGCTTCGGCGCCCTGTCCCATCGCCATACTGTTGAAGTGGATGTATCGCTCTTCGCCACCTACCCAGACACCTGTCACGAGTTCAGGCGTGAATCCCATGAACCAACCGTCACTATGGAAGTTGGTGGTGCCGGTCTTGCCGCCCATGTCGGCGGTGATGCCGTAGGCATAACGCAGGCGCGCGCCGGTACCGCTGTTCACAACCTCGAGGAGCATCGAGAGCATCTTGAGATAGGTGTCCTCGCTCATGATCTCGGTCTGGTTGCCCGTAAACTCGGCGAGCACATTACCACGATTATCGGTGATGCGTGACACATAAACCGGCTCAACGCGCATACCACCGTTGGCAAATGCAGAGTAGGCAGCCACCATCTCACGCAACGACACCTCACAAGAGCCCAGGCTCAATGCGGGTACCGGGTCGAGGTAGCTAGTGATACCGAAGCTGTGCATCCATCTTGCCAGCTCATCGGGGGTCATAGTGTAGTAACCGTTGCGTTCAATCCAGTTCTCACGGGTTCCACGCATGAAGCCGGCCGAGATCCAGTTCTTGGAGTAAGTCAACGCCTGCTTCAGCGACATGGCGCCGCCGCTACCCTCATTGGCAGGATTGTAGACCTCGTTGTGCCAAATGATGTTGGGAGCACCGCCAGGACGGGTCGAGCAAGGTGTCAGTCCACCGTTCTCAATGGCCTGGGAATAGACGAAGGGTTTTACCGTCGAACCAATCTGTCGGCGACCCGTCGATACCATGTCATACTTGAAGAACCTGAAGTTGGGACCGCCCACATAGGCCTTGACAAAGCCTGTCACGGGATCCATCGACATCATGGCGCAACGCAGGAAAGACTTGGTGTACAACAGGGAGTCAAGCGGAGACATTTGTGCATCAAATCCACCCTCATAGTTGAACAGGTGCATCTGTACCGGCTTCTTGAAGTTCTCCATGATTTCGGCATCGCTCATTCCCTGCTCCTTGAGGACGCGGTAACGCTCACTGTGACGGATTGCGGCATTGATGAGTGACTGCTTCCCGGCACTGGAGAGTTCCGCCCTGTTGTTGGTGTAAGGGTTCTTGGTTCCTCCTCGCTCACGCAGGAATGCGGGCTGGAGCGTCTTGCTCATATGCTTTTGTACAGCTTTCTCGGCATATTCCTGCATGCGTGAGTCGATGGTCGTATAAATCTTGAGACCATCGGTATAGATGTCATAATGTGAGCCGTCGGGTTTAGTGTTCTTGTTGCACCATCCGAACAAGGGATTCTCGGCCCACGCTACCGAATCATCAATGAAAGCCTGCTGATTCCACGAGGGATAGTCCTTGCGGTTAGGCTTCTTGGCCGACATCACTCGGCGCAGTTCCTCACGGAAGTAGGGTGCCGGTCCGTCGTTATGGTCAAGTTTTGTGAACTTGAGCACCAGCGGAAGCGTCTTGAGCTGCTCACACTCGGCCTCGCTCAAATATCCAGCCTTTACCATCTGCTCAAACACCACATTGCGGCGCTGCCGGGTGCGCTCGGTGAAACGCACGGGGTTGTAGTAGGACGGATTCTTGCACATGCCCACCAGTGTGGCAGCTTCCTGGATATTCAGGTCCTTGGGGTCCTTGTCAAAGTAGACCCTGCTAGCCATCTTGATGCCCACAGCGTTGTTCAAGAAATCGAACTGGTTGAAGTACATCTTGATGATTTCATCCTTGGTGTAATAACGCTCAAGCTTGACTGCGATAACCCACTCAACAGGTTTCTTGAGCGCGCGTTCAAAGATATTGTGAGACTCGGGTGAATACAACTGCTTGGCAAGCTGCTGTGTAATGGTACTACCGCCGCCAGCGCTCTTCTGTCCCATCATGACACGCTTGACAAGGGCTCGCCCGATAGCCTTAACATCAATACCCGAGTGCTCATCGAAACGGGCATCCTCGGTGGCAATCAGCGCGTCGGTCAAGTGCGGCGACATCTCGTCAAAGTCCACATAGATGCGATTGCTGCGGCTGCGATAGTAGCGTCCCATCTCAATACCGTCGGCGCTGTAAATAGTTGATGCAAACTTGTCGGTAGGATTCTTGAGCTGGTCGATGGGGGGCATATAGCCAATTACGCCATTGTAGATCAGCACAAACAACAGCACCAGCAATCCCACAAAGATGCCAAACCCTGTCCACATCTTGCGGACAATGTTACGGCGCCTGTTTTTCTTTTTCTTCTTTCCAGTAGTCTTTTCGCTCATATTGTGGTTCAGTTATTTACTTTAATATATTGTTTCACAGCCCATTGGGTACACCCAACGGGGTCAAACGGCTATTTACAATCTGCAAATTTAATAAATAGTTTTCAGTTGTCGGTTTTTAGTGGTCAGTTTTTTAGTATTATCTTTGCAGTCATGCAATATTTAGGTGAACTGATTTCGATAGGGGTAGCGTTCTCGTGGACAGCGACAGCACTGCTGAGTGAGTTCGGGAGCAAGCGCATGGGCAACCTGACGCTTAACCTGACACGCATGGTGATCACACTCATCTTCTCGTGCGCCCTGTTCTATATAGTTAGCGGCAATCCCCTACCCGCCGGAGCCAGCACCGAGGCTTATCTGTGGATGATGCTCTCGGGCCTGGTAGGATATGTGATTGGAGATTTCTGCTTATTCCAGTGCTATATCATCATCGGGTCCAAGTTCGGGCAACTGTTCATGACGCTGGCCCCTATAGCCGCAGCCATTACAGCATGGTTCACTCTGGGTCAGGAGATTCGCCCGCAGGCCATGTTGGCAATGATGGTCACGCTTGCAGGCATCGCCATCAGCGTATTGGGCCGTGGCGACCATCACAAGTTATCATTGAAGCTGCCGCTGGCAGGTGTGCTGTTCGCCATCGGAGCCGCCGTGTGCCAGGGAGTGGGCCTGGTGCTGAGCAAAATCGGTATGGACCACTATGAGGCATCGCTGACGGCCCCACTGGCAGGATGGCTGCTGCCGTTCCATGCCAATTTTTTCCGCTGCATCGCAGGTGTCATCGGCTTTACGCTACTGATGGCCGTGCGTGAAGGATTCACCCCGTTGGGCCGCGGGTTGCGTGACCGCAAGGGCATGGCTGCAGCCGTGGCTACCACCGTTTTCGGCCCCTTTGTCGGCGTTGGTGCATCGCTGCTAGCCGTGCAATACACCGCTGCCGGCATCGCCAGCACCCTGATGGCCTTGACGCCCATCATCATTATCCTGCCCGCGTGGTGGCTGTTCAAGCAGCCCATTACCGCCAAGAGCATCTTGGGCGCCGTCATCTCTGTCATCGGCGTGTCGCTGTTCTTTCTCCTATAAATGAAATTGTGGAGTTCCCGTCTCAAACAGAAACTCCACAAAACCGTTATGCGGTGACGGCTATTCCCGTGCCATCATCACTGTGTTACATCTTTTACTCAGTAGGTGGATATTTAGCCTTTAACTCCTCGGCGGAAAAATCCATACAAGTGAAACTCTCACCGGATTGAGCCCCTTTCATAATCAAACGAAATCCGCGATTTTCCTTGGCGCAGGCTCTATATACCTCCTTCATTTTTTCCTCATTCAAGAATCCCTCCTTGAGGGCTTCGGCAACTGCTGGCATGAATACCTGTGCCAATTCATCATCAAACCGGAATTGACTTTCATCAGAAACGAACTCAAATTCAATGCATTCTTCATTCAACGACACCTTGTCAATCTTCAAGCCCCCGCCTAAATCCTGGGGCAGATTTGACTGGAACTCGCCAACGATGTCACTTAATGTGGGGTCGGAACAGCTAACGAACATTGCTGCAAAAAGCAGCATGCACAAACTCATAAAGGTTACTCTTTTCATCTACTTCTACCCTGAATTTCGTGTCGGGCACAACTTTTATAGGATTAAACAACTCAATAACAATCAATTAGATTGTCCCACACAGGGAAACTTTGCATTATCGATTTCACCGGCCAACATGGCGATACGGCTGTTCACCGATGATGACAGCGCAAATTTACAAAAAAGTTTGTATTATTAATAAAAACTTAGAAAAAATGTATCATTATCACCAGTTTCAGAAGTATTATCACAGCTTCAGAAACTTGAGTCATTGTCATACCGGCTTACCGTTTTCAGGCGTTGTCCAGCAGGAAGCGCTTGAATGCGGTAAAGCCGTTTGTCATTTTCACAACATGCATCTTGCCGCCCATGAATCGGGCCAGCTGGGCTGGTAATGGTACAGGTTCGTTGATGATACCCTCCATGAGCGTCTTCAGCTTGGCAGGGTGGGCAGTAGCCAGCGCTATGCCCGTTTCACCTGGCTGGAGATCCTCGCCCAGAGCGCGGTAAGCCACTGCCGTGTGCGGGTCAAGCAGATAGCCCTCGCCGCGATAGGTCTGCTGGATGGTTTCGATAATCTGGTCATCATTATAGCTGTAGGCATGAATGTGACGACAGATGTTCTCGTGGCTCCCCAGCAGATCAACTACACGCGCAAAGTTGTTGGGGCAACCTGCATCCAGTGCCGGTGCAATGCTGTATTGAGTGGGTTTAGGAGTGAAGACGCCAGTTTTGACATAATTATAGAAGATGTTGTTCTGGTTCTCGACGCTGATAAAGCGCTTGACAGGCAGTCCCATCTGCTGCGCCATCAGTCCGCTGGTCAGGTTGCCCAAGTTGGAGCAAGGCACGGCAAACACGAGGTCGGAGGCCTTGTGCTCACGAAGCAACTGGGTATAAGCCCAGAAGTAATAAATCATCTGCGGCACCAGGCGGGCATAGTTGATGGACATGGCACTGGTGAGCCTCATGGCCGTATTGAGCTCAAGGTCCATGAAGGCCTCCTCGACCAACGACTTGCAGTCATCAAATGACCCGTTGACCTCGATGGCAGTCACATTGCCTCCCAGCGTGGCAAACTGTGTCTTCTGTATCTTGTTGACTGCATCCCTGGGATAGAGCACATAGACATTCACACCGGGCATTCTCCAGAAACTGTTGGCCACCGCACTGCCAGTGTCGCCACTTGTGGGCACCAACACATTTAGGGTCTTCCACTCGGGGTGGCGCGTGCGGTAATAGTTGAGCAACCGTGCCATAAAACGCGTGCCGACATCCTTGAAGGCCATAGTAGGCCCATGGAACAATTCAAGCACATAGTTTCCGGCAGCCGTCTTGACTAACGGAATATCGAAGTCAAAGGCGCTGTAAACGATATCGTGCAGCACATCCTCGGGCACATCATCCTTGAGGGCAAAAGCGGCAATGGCATAGGCCAATTCCTGCAACGACATGGCACTCATGTTGCGCAGGACAGCCTTGGGCAGATGCGGCAGGCTGTCGGGGATATACAGGCCTCCATCGGGAGCCAGGCCCTTGGTGACCGCCTGCTCCAAGCGTGCAGTGTGCTGGTAATTATTTGTACTGTGATAAAGCATAGACAATGCTTCTAATCGATGATGACTGTGCCGGTGGCAGCGGGGTTGAAAGTGTTCTTTACCCAAACGGGGATGTGCTTCATCGCAACAGGAGCTATGGTGGGCGGATAGATGACTTTGGCACCCGCGTCACACATTTCCTGTGCCTGAGCATAGGTCATCTGCGGTATAACGGTGGCATCGGGATGGGTGCGCGGGTCAGCTGTCATGAAACCGTCGACATCAGTCCAAATCTCCAGTGCCTCGGCATCGAGGAGAGTGGCGAGGATAGCGGCCGTGTAGTCGCTGCCACCTCGACCCAGATTGGTCACATCGCCAGTGGCCTTGTCGCGCGAGATAAACCCTTGTGCCACATGCACGCCATCGGCCATCGCTGCAAATTCCTCCTTGACGAGGCGGCCGGTTTCTTCCCAGTCGAGCACCCGTCCGTGCCCATCAGGAACCGTGCGCATATAGTTGAGCGACAGATGCGGGACCCCGTCATCAAACATGCCAGCGACGATGGCCGAAGAGAGTATCTCGCCATGGGCAACAATGGCATCACACATGCGCTCTATCTCGTCAACCGGCATGTGGGGATTGGTGGCAAGGGCCAGATAATATGGTTTGAGACTATCGTCAACAAAGTGGTCGATGGTAGCATGCACCTCGTCGCGCATCGACTCGACGACAACGCCGTCGATGGCATCATGGTGCCGCTTGCGTGCCGCCTCGAGTGTGTCCAGGCACGAGATGTCACGCTGCTGGGCCTGCTCGCACATGGCCAACAACTGATTGGTGAAACCACCCATAGCCGAGACCACCACGAGCACGGGCTTGGAGGAGGCATTAACTATATCTCTGAGGTTGAGTAAACTCTCGATGGAACCCACCGAGGTCCCTCCAAATTTCATCACTTTCATTGCTATCAGGTATTGTGTTTATTATATAACGAGAAAAACCGTGATTTATTGAAGTAAAAAAGACAAATATCTCACCTTGCCGGCCGACGAATTCGGGAAAGGGCGAAATTGCCCAAGACAGGCGGGGGCCCAAGACAGGCGGTGCCTCGACATTGTCAAGAAAAAATGGGTTTTTCTTGCCACTGTGCTCGGCTTGCACTATCTTTGCGACGATGAACGATTGGGACCAGGATATTTACCACCTTAACGACGACCAACCTCAGCCCTTGCGCGGCTCCCTGTTGGTGGCCAAGCCCACTGTAGGCGACTTCTTTTTCAAGCGGTCGCTGGTTCTTATTGTTGATCCCGATGAGGGTGAAGGTGCCATGGGCGTCGTCGTGAACCATTATACCGGCTACAACCTGCGTGACATCATGCCTGAAATCGAGACGGTCGAAGAGATTCCACTGTTCTTGGGAGGTCCCGTCGGCTCACAGATGATGTTCTACCTGCACACGCTGGGCCCCGACATCATTCCCGAGGCCATAGACATGGGCGACGGTGTTTTCTTCGGCGGCGACTTTGAGGCCGTCAAGCGCTATGTGGAGCTGGGCGGTCCCATCGAGGGGCGCATCAAGTTCATCGTGGGTTACAGCGGTTGGGAAAAAGACCAGTTGAGCAGCGAAATCGCCAGACATGACTGGGCCGTTCTCAATGGCGGAGGCAAAGAGCTGATGATGGGCGAAGGTGACGACGACCAGTGGCGGGAAGCTGTGGCACGCTTCGGTGACCGTTACCGCCTGTGGCTGAACCTGCCCAACGACCCTTCATTCAATTAACAATTAGTGACTTTTACCGACTGACCGATATGAGTTTAGTGATAGGCATAGATGTGGGTGGCAGCACCACCAAAATCGTAGGCATTGAAAATGGCCATGACATCAAGTCGCCCATGAACATCAGGGCCAACGACCCCATCACATCGTTGTTCGGCGCCTTTGGCAAATACATCTATGACAACGGCATAGCACTGTCGGATGTCGAGCAGATCATGCTCACGGGCGTTGGTGCCAGCGGTGTTACCACACCCATTTACGGCTTGCCGACGACCCACATCGACGAATTCAGCGCCGATGGTCTGGGTGCCCGTTTTACTACCGGCCTGCAGCAGCTCATCGTCGTGTCGATGGGCACCGGAACGACCCTGGTCAGGGTTGACGGTGATGACATCAGCCACATCGGCGGTATCTCGATGGGCGGCGGCACCCTGCAGGGCCTGTCCCGCCTGATGCTCAACACGAGCCACATCGATGAGGTCGTCTCGATGGCCGCAAAAGGCGACATAAGCCACATCAACCTGCAAATCAAGGACATCAGCAAGGGCGACATCGAAGGCCTGCCCATGCATGCTACTGCCTCGCTGTTCGGCAAGGCAGTTGAGAGCAATGCTTCGGATAATGACATTGCCAAAGGGCTCATCTGCATGGTGCTGGAAACCATCGGCTCTTGCGCAGTGCTCTCACAAGTGAATGGCGGTTTCAAGGATTTTGTCCTTATCGGCAACTTGACGCGTCTGCCCGAGTGCAGCATCATTTTCCCAATGATGGAGAGCCTGTACGGTGTGCGTTTCCACATACCCGAACATGCGCGCTACTGCACCGCGTTGGGCGCCGCGCTGTCCTATGGGTTTTAAGTTTAATGTTCCCCCGTGTAGATAAAGAGTTATAACGATATGGAATTGAGCGTTGTCATCGTCAACTATCGCGTGAAGTACCTGCTGGAGCAGACCTTGCGCTCGGTAGAGCAAGCCATGCAGGGCATGGCAGGCGAAGTCATCGTTGTCGACAACCTATCGGGTGATGACAGTATCGATTTCTCTCGCGAGCGGCACCCGCAAGTGACCTATATCGAGAATAAGGAGAATGTGGGTTTTGCCCGAGCCAACAATCAGGCCATCATGCAAGCCCGCAGCGAGTACACGCTTATCCTGAACCCCGACACCATCATCACGCCGCAATGCCTGCAAGAGGGCATTGCATGGATGAGGTCACATCCCAAGTGCGGTGCCATCGGAGCCCGCATGATGGACGGCAACGGCGTGTTCCTGCCCGAGAGCAAACGCGCCTTCCCCACCCCGTGGGTATCGTTCTGCAAAATTTTCGGCCTGTCCAAGTTCTTTCCCCGCTCCCGCTGGTTTGCCAAGTATCACCTGCGCTACCTGAGCGACCTGGAGCCGCAATGCATCGACATCCTGTCGGGCGCTTACATGTTGTGTCGCACCAGTGTGCTCCAGCAACTGGGCGGCTTTGACGAGGACTTTTTCATGTACGGCGAGGACATCGACCTGAGTTACCGCATCGTCCAAGCCGGTTATGAGAACTGGTTCCTCCCGACCCCGATGGTCCATTACAAGGGCGAGAGCACCCACAAAGACTCGATGCGGTATGTGCGGATTTTCTATGACGCAATGCTGATTTTCTACCGAAAGCATTTTCCGCGTTTCCGTGTCATCTTCTATCCCATCATCAAGCTTGGCGTGATGGTCCGCGCCAGCCTCTCGATGACCAAGAGGTTCATCAAGCGGCTGCTGCCTGCCGGCAAGGCCACAGCAACAGACTGGCCCTGGGTCATCATCAGCGACGATGCTCCCAAGGTGGCTGAACGCGCCCATATCGTCACCTACCAGGAGGAGCTGCCCGCCACGGGTCACTTCAACCTGCTCATCGATGACGGATGCCACGACTATGGCGAGATTGTCGATTACATCCGCCAGCACAGTGATAAGGGACGCATCGCGTTTCACATTTTTGCCAACCGCCACGGCATCATCATCTCACCCAAAATGTCATGAGCCAGTTATTGAGCAACGGAACCATAGCCATGCGTGCACTCGAGCCAACCGACCTCGAGACACTTTACCTCTGGGAAAACGACACGACCCTGTGGGCCGTGAGCGACACCATCGCGCCTTATTCACGCGAAGCACTATGGCATTACCTTGAGAATTATACCGGCGACCTGTATGCCCAACGGCAGCTGCGTCTGATGATAACGCTGGCCGAGGACGGCACTCCCGTGGGCACAATCGACTTCCTGAACTTCGACCCGCTGAACAACCGGTCAGAACTAGGTTTATTCATCACTAGAGAGCACCGCGGCAAGGGGCTGGGCCGCCAAGCGCTTGAGCTGCTCACATCCTACGCTTGCAAGCACATCGGGCTGCGGCAACTCTATGTCTATATCGCTCTCGACAACGAGGTGTGCCTCAAGTTGTTTGAGAGTTACGGCTACCGCCGAGTGGGCATACTGCAATCCTGGGTGAAACGCGGCAACGAATATCGTGATGTAGCTTTGCTTCAAATGGTTTTTTGAGTGTGTAATGGTCATGGCACGAGACTACCGCATCGACACCATCAAGGGCTTCCTGATCATCCTGGTCATCATGGGCCATGTGATCACATCTCTCGACAATGTGAACATCGTCAATCACGCTGTCATGGGTCTCATCTATGTATTCCACATGCCCTTGTTCATCCTGCTGTCGGGCTACCTGACCAAACCGCCCGAGCAACAGTCGGCCCACGACATGTGGCGCGGTGTGATCAACACCTTTATCATCGCCATTGTTTTCCACCTGATCACCACCTTGAGGATGTATGCCATCGGTGGAGACCCCATGGTCGTGCTGCAATCCTTCCCGCAGGGTGTGCTGTGGTATCTTGTCAGCCTGGGTTATTGGAGAATCATTCACTATTATTCCCCTCGATGGCTGCTGCGCAATCCGGTGCTTTACCTTTCCATTGCCCTAGTGATATCAATCCTGTGCGGACTGACCCATCTAGGGAAACTGTTGTCAATCCAGCGCACACTCAACTTCTATGTATTCTTCCTGCTGGGTTATTACTACAGGCAAGGTATGATCAGCCAGCGCTGGTGGCGCAACAACCTGCTCCACGGCATTGCAGCCGTCATATTATTACCGCTCATTTTCTGGCTCTATCCCCATTGCGGCAATGTGATGAACGGTGCTGACCATTATCCCATCGCCGGCATCCCCCAGAAGGTGCTCATCCTCTCGTGCTCTATTGCCCTGTCGCTGCTTGTCTTCAACCTCGCCAGGGACTTCAAGCCGCTGAGGTTAATCGGCCAAGAAAGCCTGTTCTACTATGTATACCATTACTTTATCATCATCGACATTATTGTAAACGCTGTCGGCCTGCTGCACCTGCCTAAGTCATTCCCGTTTGTCGTGCTCTACACGGCCGCCACAGTAGCGATGTTGTGGGTGATGAGCAAGATCCCGATATTCAAATGGGCGCTACAACCTGTGTTAAACAAGCGCCGTTGACACAGCAAGAGGCCGGGCTCTTTTTTAAAGGACCCGGCCTCTTGTAATGTGGTGTTAAAAAGATGAATTACTTGATTCTGGCAAGCATCGCCTCGTCAGGATCCACAGCGGCGATTTTGCCATCGGCATCAATCAGGAAACTGTGATAGCCTTCATCAAGCCTCCAGTTTTTGATAATGGATTTCTGTGCTGCAACCGAAGTGCCGAAATGGGCTGAACGGTCGAGGTTGTCAATATCGACCACGCCGTTAAACACGCTCTCGCTGCGGTCAAGATTGACCGAAACATGGATGAATGCTGTACCCTCCTGCCTGGAAAGGCGGTCATACCGCATGTTGTCCAAACGAGATGAGGCATCGGCCGAAGACCAGAAAGTGAGCAGAACCATTTCGCCACGATGCTGCTGCAAGGGCGAGAGATCATTGTTATTGCCAAGTACGAGCGACGGAGCCCTGTAACCGATGCGGCTGTCGGCGGGAGCAGTATAATAGGCCGACGATAACAAGGCAAGCAGCAACACGATGGCAATTGTCAATAATGTCTTATTCATTCATTCTCAATGTTGGTTCATCGTTGAGAAAGCGAGTGCAGCGTTGAGGCCGACACGGCTTCCTTGTCGAGTTTCGACATCCCTAATCCGTAGCAACGGATACATTTTTGGGTGTGCAAAGTTAAGCAAACAAAAGTTATTAACAAGGGAATTTCTTGTTTTTTTGCACTTTTTGGGCTTTTTATGCCTAATTACTAGCGAGAATGCAGCCAATCCCATCTCATAAGTCCATGAAATCATGGTCATTTCTCCAGAACCATATTTTTTACCATTTACTTGCCCAGTCACAGAAAAAGGATTAATTTTGCAGTCAATATACACTCAATTATCTTTTAATATCCAAGATGAAACAGATTTTCAATTATGCGCTTGCGTTAGTGTGTATGATTATTACTTCTGCTGCTTTCACATCATGCGAGTGGGACACCAGCCCTGAGCCCGATCATCCCATGTATGTGACATATACCCTGTCGGCAGGCAGTGTATCGTTCAGTGGTCCTGACCAATTACTTGATGATATCGAGATGTGGATCAAGACCAACAGCATCGCCTATGACACCCCCGTGAACTACTCTAGCGGTGACGCATCGGAGTTCACGACTTCAGACGCCGAAGCCGTCAAGAGATATAATAACGAGTTTCTTCCCAAATTCAAGTCCTTCCTGAACGAGGTGAACAGCAAGTTGGCCTCGGGCACTTACGGCAAAGGCATCAGCGTCAAAGGCACATTCTATACCTACGCCAAGCGTGGTCAAGGTCAGCAGCGTGACTTGAAGTACGACCAGTTTGAGTACTCCTATCCTGCACACACCGACTAATGGCTAAACTACACATCAGCGACGACTGGTGGACCGCACCTGCCGAGAGCGAAAACGGCAACCTGATACTGGTTACCGGACGCCGCTCTCTCGACAATGTCATCTCCACCGGGTTCTACCGCTATCGTGTCGAAGTCACATGGCCCTATGAGTGTGATGACAAAGGGTTGCCATCCTATGCCGACAGCAAGGTGATGGAAGAAGTCACCGATGCGCTTAACGCATGTTTCAACCGCGACCCTATTGCCGTGATGACCGGCATCTATACTGGCGACGGCCAGCGCAATTGGGTGTTCTACACCCGTAGCCTTCACATTTTCCAGCGCAAGTTCAACGAGGTGATGGCCCCCTTCCCCGCCCTGCCCTTGCAATTTGAGGCCGAGGAAGACCCCGACTGGCAGGAATACCATGAGATGTGCCAGTGTGAAGTTGCCGACAGCAACGATTAATGCCACAGCACGGCCACAGGCCTCAGTTTGAGTCAAATTGAACGAAATAAACATAGTTGCGCCCCAAGAGCCAAGTACTCTTGGGGCGCAGCGTATTGCCCCCTGTGCTTCAGCGGGCGCTGATTATCATGCGGATGAGGATACCCAAAGGCTCACCTTCAAGCGACACCAAACATGTCGGCTACTTATTCCTTGCCATTAACGCATTTTTACCGGAAATCAATAGATTATACTAATGACAAAAGACAGTGGGGACGCAAGTAATTGCATCCCCACTCAGTGAATATCCTAATAGCTGAAAGCTAATGGCTTATTTCAGATAGGTGTAGCGGTAGTCGGTAGGCGGCACGAGGGTCTCCTTGATGACGCGCGGGATGATCCAGCGGATGAGGTTGAACTCACCACCGGCCTTGTCGTTGGTACCGCTGGCACGGGCACCGCCGAAGGGCTGCATGCCTACAACAGCACCGGTCGGCTTGTCGTTGATGTAGAAGTTACCGGCTGCGTAGCACAGTTTGTCGGTCAACTTCTCGACCTC
>Ga0256407_10000685_pt1 | contig 77084 bp, 70 predicted proteins | sample RumenRJG_04DNA_FD_193489 | JGI IMG/M metagenome (GOLD analysis project Ga0256407, IMG submission 193489) | Bovine rumen microbial communities from Lethbridge, Alberta, Canada - RJG_04 | ecosystem: Host-associated > Mammals > Digestive system > Stomach > Rumen | place: Canada: Alberta... | reverse complement strand
GTTATCCTTCAGGGGCTGAATTATCTGGTACCATTGTTTGTATGGCCCTATTTGATGGTGGTATTGGGAGCAGAAGGATTCGGCAAAATAGGTTTCTCGCTGCAACTGCTGCAATTTATGATGCTGATGGTGGATTTTGGTTTTAATCTCTCCGCCACCAAGCAGATAGCCACGGCTCTTAATCAGGAGACGATAGACAGGATAGCCACCGATACATTATGGGCCAAGATTGTGTTGTTTGCCCTATGCACGCTGATTACCATAGGTTTGCTCTTGCTGCCGCGTTATGCGCCCTACAGATGGGTGGCGATAGTGATGTTCCCCATGTTGATAGGCAACGTCTTCTCCTTCCAATGGCTATTCCAGGGTCTTGGCAAGATACGTCCCATGAGTATGGTGACCTGCGTATGTCGTTTGCTGCTCTTGCCGCTGACCTTCTGGATGGTTAAGAGCGCTGACGATGTATTATTAGCCGCAGCCATATTGGCTTCGACCTACGTGCTGTCGGGATTGATATTGACCGGTTGGGCCATTGGCGGGCGTCTCTTCCGCATGGTAGGCACCAATATGGCGCGCATACGCGAGGCTCTGAAGAGCAGTCTGCCACTATTTATCTCCACAGCCACCAGCAGTATATATGCTGTATTGTTTGTAGTTATTCTGGGCTATTTTGCTTCCCCCTATGAGGTAGGCTGTTATTCGGCGGTAGAGAAAATCATGCGCGTAGGGTGTTATCTGATGTTGTTACCGGCTATTCAGGTTTTCTATCCTAAGATCAGTAAATTGTACAGCGAGGACAGATTAGCTGCACAAAAGATGGTGCGTTGGGTGCTGGTAGCTATTATGGGTATGATGGTAGTATGGGGATTGGTGTTGTTCATGGGAGGCAGCACGATAGTAAGGCTGTTAGGCAAAGACTATATGGGCACGGAGCCCCTATTCCATATCATGGCCTTCATCCCATTGATGATAGCTATGAGCGGTATATGCGGTCAATTGGGACTGGTTGCTATGGGCGAGAGTAAGCAATATAGTCAATTCAGAAATGTCTATCTGACCGGTGCCATCGTGGCGTTGGTGATGGTAGGCGCATTGTCGGTAATACTCAACGCCCAATGGGCAGCTATCTGTCTATTGTGTGCCGAGACGATAGTGGGATTAGGAATGTATATATGCTATAAACGGATATGACGGGAGCGATTATCATATTGATTGTGTTGCTCATAGCATCCTATCTGTTGTCGGGCCGAAATATCTTCAGTCCGGGTGTGCTGACAGGTAGTATATTTGCCTTCTGCCTATTGACCTTTGTGGTCCTGCCCCATCAAATGCCGCCCCTGCACAAGCAATGTCTGACAGGCATTATACTATGGAGCAGTTGTTTTATTGTATCTGCTCTACTAATGCAATCGTTCCGTTATACGCGGATAGAGAAGCATAGCAGTTATGCCATCGTGGATTTGTATTTCTGGCTGAGTATCGCATGTATTCCGTTGCTGATGCGTTTTGCCTATCTGGCTATTACCACAGGTAGCAGCGCCAATTTCGCCACCAACTTGCGTATGGCTGCGGTACACGGTTTACCTAATGGCACGCCGGAACCCTATACGCCGTTCTATTATATGTTATGGTTGGCCACCTATCTGCTATACTTGAAGGATATCAGTAAGGAGAAATGGCGCAGGACAGTTATTATGAGTGCCTTGGTGCTGGCTTTCGGATTGGTCACCATGTCCAAGACATTCATACTGACGTGGGGTGTCATCACCTTGTTCATACTGTTTCATAAGAAGATGATTGCTGCCAGACATATTCTCATAGGCGTATCAATACTGATTGCCGGTATGGTAGGTATGCAGATTATTCGACAACATATGGCGGTAGACGAGGAACATATGTCCTCGATGTTCGAGCTATATGTCATGGCTAATTTTAATGCCTTCGATACTCTTCATCCCTGCTCGGCAGAACATTGGGGAGAACATGTATTTAGATTGTATTACGTCTTGGCTCAAAAATTAGGTCTGTCGGCTGTGGAGCCGGTCAATCCTATCTTGCCATGGGTATATACACCGGTTGCTACCAACACGTATACGGTATTGTATCCTTTCTTCCTGGATTTCGGTTATCCGGGCATAGCCGTCTTCGGAGTATTGTTGGGTGGCGGTATCGGTTGGCTATATTCGCATTGTAGACAAAATGAGGAGATTTTTGTATTGCTATACGCCTATTTCTGCGTCCTGTTGATTACGCAGTATAGCGGAGAAGCCTTCTTTACTAACTTAGCCGGCAATATAAAATTTATATTGGTATTATTGGTGCCGTATTTGACATTTCCGATAAAACGAGTTGCTGCACATGAATAAGGATATATTGTACATAGTAGTCATTTACGGCATTGCCAAAGAGGAGAGTTCCGCTTGGCAGAGTCTGCAGCAGCATCTCACGAAAGAGGAAATGACGCAGCAGGTGTATGTACATGATAACAGTGAGCATAATGTATATCTGGCTGAGGCTTATAATCAAGGTTTGGCATATGCTACTCAGCACGGCTTCCGCTATATCGTTCTATTGGACGACGATGCCTGTCTCACAGAGGAATATATAACTGCAATACGCCGCATAGCCGCATCAGGCGATACACGAGTTGTATGGGCTCCCCTATTGGAGAATAAAGACGGACAGCGCTTGTCTCCACGCCACCGATTGGGTATGAAAGTGGCATTCAACTCCGGTCTGTTATTGCCCGTCCATGTCATCAGGGAGATAGGCGGCTTCGATACCGATTATCCCATGGATTACCTGGATTACCGCATATGCTATCAATTGCAGCAACAGGGTATAAAACTATGCACCCTGCCCGTTAGGATGCGTCATGATTTATCACTAAACGATTATTCGCATATATCCCGCGAGCGCTATTTGGCGTTGCTTCAGGCTGAAAGACGCTTTGCTCAAGACAGCCATCATATGTGTCGCTATCGTCTGTTGCTGACGGCACGGCTGATAAAATGGGTCCTGACCGGACATCCGTATGTAAAAGACACCTATCAAGCACTTATGAAAAGATGATTTCGGTTTGTATAGCGACATATAATGGCGAGAAATACATCACGGAGCAGTTACAGTCTATCCTTATGCAGTTAGCCCCGCAGGATGAAGTCATCGTATCGGATGACGGGTCAACGGATGGGACATTAGATTGTATAGCCACCATAGCGGATGCGCGTGTACACATTATACGCCATGCGCACATAGGAGGCACACAGAGTTTTTATAGGGCACTGGATAAGGCTCAAGGCGAAATCATCTTTCTGGCCGACCAAGATGATGTATGGTTACCGGGCAAGGTAAGGCGTTGTATGGAGATACTGAAAGACTACGATTTGGTCGTGTCGGATGCGCAGGTGACCGATGCCTCGCTGAAGCCCATGGGCGCTACACTCTTCCAATTGGTAGGAAGCAGAGAGGGATTATGGAAGAACTGGATAGTATGCACTTTTTACGGCTCAACGATGGCCTTCAAACGTACAATATTGGATGCTGCTAAGCCTTTTCCGCAGGCTAAATACATAGCTCACGATTGGTGGATAGGCATAGTGGCCCAGATGACCGGAAGAGTATGTTTTATGCCGGAACCCCTTATCCTATACCGACGCCATGAAACCACGGTAACACAATTGCATAAGGGCGGTTTATTAACGCGTAGTCCGCGACCATTATACGTAAAAATAGCAGCACGGCTACAAATGGCATACCACATCATCCGATACCTGATAACACATTAAACAGAGTATGAAAAAAGTATTACATATATCCAAATTTTACTATCCGTATTTTGGCGGCATAGAAGATGTTGTTCATTCTATTGTGACAGAGATGGAATCCGATTACGAACAACATATTATCTGTTTCAATCATGAGAATAGCGGAACGATTCGCACGACCAATAACGGGATAGAAATAATTCGCGTTAACGCACCTCTCACTATTGCCTCCCAACCCCTCTCACTGTCGTACTATCGCGTTTTGCGCAATGAAATAGCCACCTTTAAACCGGATATTATACATATCCACTTCCCCAACCCGTTAATAGGCATCTATTTGATGATGATTCCTGTCAAGGCCAAAATAGTGGTTCATTGGCATTCGGATATTATTGGTAAGAAGTGTTTGTATTGGCTGTATCGCCGTGAAGAAAAACGCATACTGGATCGTGCAAACGCTATTATTGCTACCAGTAAACAATATATCGAGCAATCTTTACCCCTACAGCAACACAAGGACAAGATTCATATCCTGCCTAATGTGGTAAACGAAGAGAAATTGCAACTCCGAGACGGTGACGAGAGTGTCATCGAAAATATTCGCAGCAGGTATGCGGGCAAGAAGATAGTACTCTTCATCGGTCGTCATGTACCTTACAAAGGTATTGATATATTGATTCAAGCAGCCTCCTATCTGCCGGACGATTGCGTTATCCTAATCGGAGGAACAGGTGAACAAACGGCCAACTTACAAAAGCAAGCTGCTCCATTAGGTGATAAGATTCAGTTTATCGGTCGCGTACAAGATAAAGACATGCGTTGTTATCTACACGCAGCCTCGGTCTTTGCCTTCCCATCCATCGATCGTCGTGAGGCGTTTGGTGTAGCTCTGGCCGAAGCCTTATATTGCGGTCTTCCGGCTATATCATTTAATATTGCCGGATCCGGAAGTATTTGGGTAAATCAAGACCGTAAAACAGGCCTTGTAGTGCAAAATATCGATGCTGAGGAATATGCCGCAGCAATCCGTCAGATAATAGACGATGAGCAATTACGTGCCCAATATAGTGCTGCAGCCATAGAATGGGTGAAGAAACACTTCCTAAAAGATCAAATTCATATCTTGCCTACTGTCTACAATAAATGCTGAACGTATCCATTGTCCTATATTATCCCGATTGGCAACAGGTAGAAAACTTGTGCCGAGAGTTGTCGCGCGCGCGTTGTGTGCACAATATATATATAGAGGACAATTCGCCCAAAGGTACGGATCCATTACCTTTCTACCTTCCTTCGGTAACCTATCATTGGAACCAAGGCAATAATCTCGGATACGGAGCAGCCCATAATATAGCCATCCGCGAGAGTATATATTGGAAAAAACCTTACCATCTGGTCATCAATCCGGATGTCAAAATACAAGCCCCAGACCTGGAATACCTGCACGATGTGATGGAACAATTCCCACATATCGGATGTCTGATGCCTAAAGTAGTATACCCCAACGGAGAATTGCAATATCTGTGCAAACTCCTGCCGACACCTTTAGATGTTTTTGGCAGAAGATTTCTTCCGTCATGGATGATGAAGAAGCGTAATGAACGGTATGAGTTACGCCTTTCCGGATACGACAAGCCTATGAATATTCCTTATCTGAGCGGCTGTTTCATGCTCCTGCGTACCGAAGCGGTACAGAAAGCCAGGCTGTTTGATGAGCGGTATTTTATGTATCCGGAAGATATAGACCTAACACGCACTATCCATCGCGATTATTACACCATGTATATCCCGGATGTAACTATTGTGCACGACCATCAGCAAGCCTCCTACCACTCATGGCGCATGACATGGATACATATCGTCAATATGTGTCGTTATTTCAATAAATGGGGTTGGTTCTTCGACTCCGAACGTCGTCGCTTCAATCGTGAGACCCTTCAGCATGTATTCGGCGCGGATTGAGACGAGCCGTGAGCAGCACGATGACGGCCGTAATAGCCGAGAGAGTATCACTAACCGGAATAGACCACCACACGCCATCTAAGGGGTCTGTGAAAAGCATAGGCAACCACAAGGCTAAAGGTATAAGATATAGCACCTGACGCGTGAGACTCAAGAAGATAGCCCTACCGGCTTTTCCTGTAGAGGTAAACAGATTACCCGTTACCATCTGAAAACCGATAATCAGCATCGACGAACAAATAATCCGCATGGGGCGAATCGTTAAATCCAGCAGAACAGAATCGTGCGTAAACATCTGAGTTACCAACCGCGGGAAACACTCGCCTAAGATAAAGACCACACCCATTACGGCAGTAGCATAGAGACAAGTCAGGTAGAACGAGCGCAACATGCGGTCGTATTTCTTAGCTCCGTAGTTGTAACCGGCAATAGGTTGCATTCCCTGATTCAATCCCATCACCATCATAGCAAAAACGAAGGTTAAACGGTTGATGACACCATAAGAAGCTATTGCCATATCACCACCAAAATTCTTCAGCTGGTTGTTAATAATAATCACCACAAAACAGTGAGCTATATTATACAGGAATGGCGACATACCAATAGCTAAAGCACGATGTGTAATATGACGATTGAGACGCCAAATACCTCGATGGAATCGAACTAATTCGTTCTTATCCATAAACTTGGTCAATTGCCATACTACTGCCACGGCCTGGCTGATAACCGTAGCAATAGCTGCTCCGCGAACACCCATATCGCAACCGAAAATAAGGATAGGATCCAAAATAATATTGACCGTTACTGCGACAATAGTAGCCACCATCGAGAAACGCGGGTGTCCGGCCGAACGCAATAAGGCATTCAAACCAAAATAGATATGCGTAAGGATATTACCATATAAGATAATCTCCATATACTCATGCGCATACGTCAAGGTATCCGGACTGGCTCCAAAAGCCATCAAGATAGGATTGAGCCATATCAAACCGACTATCATCACGATAGCGGAGAGGATGACATTCATAACGATGACATTGCCTAAGACGCGATTGGCACGGTCATAATCTTTCTCCCCCAAATAGATAGCTAATAACGACGAAGCTCCTACTCCCACCAAACTACCAAAAGCGGCACAGATATCCATAAACGGTTTAGCCACCGTTAAGGCGCCTAAAGCTAATGCTCCACAACCATGACCGATATATATCGAGTCAACGATATTGTAGAGCGAAGTAGCCGTCATGGCGATGATGGCAGGCAAGGCATACTTCCAGAGCAGTTTATGTACAGGCTCCGTACCTAACTCATATGTGCGAGACGATGTCATCAAAAATGGCTGCGGCAGGATGACCTTTTTGTAACGCAATAGGTTTACCCTCATCACCACCTTCCCGAACAGATTGAACTAAGGGTATCTGCCCCAACAGAGGTACTTCCAATTCTTCTGCCAATTGTTTTCCTCCATCTTGTCCAAAGATATAATACTTATGATTCGGTAATTCGGCCGGAGTAAACCAAGACATATTTTCTATGAGTCCGAGAATAGGCACATTCACCTTTTCATTACGGAACATCTCCACGCCTTTACGGGCATCTACCAGGGCTACCGGTTGAGGGGTGGTAACCACGATAACACCGGTCAAATGAAGGGTAGAGATAAGCGTAAGATGTATATCACTTGTACCTGGAGGCAAGTCGATAAGGAAATAATCCAATTCGCCCCAATGGGCATCTTCAATCAGTTGTTTTATGGCATTGCTTGCCATTCCTCCACGCCAAATAACGGCTTGCTCAGGACTGACAAAGAAACCGATAGACAGCATCTTAACGCCATATTGTTCAATAGGTTCGATAAGCGTACGCCCCTGCTCTTCTACAGATACCGGACGGCAATCTTCCGTATGAAACATCTTAGGCATAGATGGCCCATGAATATCCGCATCCAACAAACCTACACGATACCCTTTATTAGCCAGAGCTATAGCCACATTAGCTGCTACTGTTGACTTACCTACTCCACCCTTACCGCTATGAATAGCTATGATATGCTTAGCATGTATGGGAGAGGAATGATCAGCAACGGATGATGGGATATTTTGCTTAACAAACTTAGTATGAATACGTACTGATACATTCGGATCAATATAGGTCTGCAAAGCCACTTCTGATGCCTTAATAACCGATTTCATGAACGGGTCGTTGTCTTTTTGAAAGATAAGCGAAAAAGACACTTCATATCCTGAGATACGAATATCATCTTCTAACATGCCACTCTCAATCAGGTCTTTTCCTGTTCCCGGATAACGGACATGTCGCAGGGCATCTATAACTTGCTGAGGATACATAATCGTTTTTGTTTTGGTCTGCAAAAGTATAAAAAAATTCTCACATAAGCAAATTGTGAGCCTAAAAAGCTGCAAATTTACGAAAAAGTGAAAAATTATTTGCGTATATGAGAAAAATAGACTACCTTTGCAGTCCCTTTTGAAAAATTGGGCCGCGATGTTGGAATAGGTAGACAAGAAAGACTTAAAATCTTTTGCCCAGTGATGGGCGTGCCGGTTCGACCCCGGCTCGCGGTACAAAAATAAGCGACCTCATGGCCGCTTATTTTATAGTTTCATCAGTCGGTAGGTCAGATAACCGATATATAAAATCAATAGCAGAGCTCCTGCCCATCGTTGAATCTTACGTTCACGATTCGTCTTTACTGCCAACCATACTACTATACTGCCTAAGGTGACCATCAAAGCGTCCAATCCGATACCTTCATACGCCGGCAAGGGACGGATAAGAGCACTCAAACTCAGCACAAAGAAGACATTGAAGATATTGGAACCTATCACATTTCCTAAAGCTATATCCGCATTATGTTTATAGGCTGCAATAACCGAAGTAGCCAGTTCGGGAAGCGAAGTACCTAACGCCACTACCGTCAGACCTATAACTGCTTCAGATACACCCATGCGGGAAGCAATATCGACAGCACTCTTAACAATCAACTCACCACCTACTACCAATCCTATCAACCCCACCACAATGAGTAAGATAGCTTTCCAGGCATCAATCGGTTCAGCCTTGACCGCTTCCTCTCCCTGTATATCTTCCGGATGGTCCTTGGCATGACGAAAAGTATTGTATAGGAAATAGATAAATAAAAGGAACAAAATGCCACCTCCCATACGTGTAATTCCTTTCCCATCTTCTCCCAAAGGAGACTGGACAGCTACAAAAATAAGAACCAACACACCGGCTATAATAGACAGCGGGATATCGAAGTCACGGGAACGCTTTTGCGAAACAATAGGATAAACCAAAGCTGTAAGACCAAGGATGACAAAAGTATTGATAATATTTGACCCCAGAATATTGGTGATAGCCAAATCGGTTGATTCTTCTGCTACGGATACCATGTTAACCACAAACTCCGGCATCGATGTGCCAAAAGCTACCACCGTCAAACCAATAACCAAATCGCTTATACCAAATCGTTTAGCTATAGCGGAAGCACCATCTACCAGCCAATCTGCCCCTTTAACCAAAGCAACAAAACCGATAACGATACAGATTGCACCTACCCACCAACCATATGCTAATAGTGATTCAATCATACCAAGTAGTGTTATACGTTAAACAGGAAATGCATGATATCTCCGTCCTGCACGAGGTAGTCTTTGCCTTCTACACCCAACTTACCGGCTTGACGACAGGCCGATTCGCCTCCCAGCGTGATATAGTCGTCAAACTTAATCACCTCAGCCCGAATAAATCCACGCTCAAAGTCAGTATGAATAACACCTGCACATTGGGGAGCTTTCCAACCGGCTCTAAAAGTCCAAGCACGCACCTCGTCACTACCGGCTGTAAAGAAAGTACGGAGATTGAGTAAGGCATATGCGGCCTTGATAAGACGGTTAACACCCGACTCCTCCAATCCTAATTCCGACAGGAACATTTGTCGTTCATCGTAGGTCTCCAATTCTGCTATCTCACTCTCTATCTTAGCTGCCAACACCAATACCTGCGCATCCTCATCTTTTACAGCCTCACGCACCTGTTCTACATAGGCATTGCCGGTAACAGCCGAAGCCTCGTCCACATTGCATACATACATGACCGGCTTATTGGTCAGCAGAAACATCTCACGGGCAGCCGCTTCTTCTTCCTTATTGTTCAATTCTACAGTACGGGCATTACGACCTTGGGAGAGCGCATCACGGTATCGCATCATCACCTCCAAAGCCAACTTAGCCTGTTTATCTCCACCAGCCTTAGCCTGTTTTTCGGTCTTTTGAATACGTGATTCTATCGTCTCTAAGTCCTTGAGTTGCAACTCGGCATCAATAATCTCTTTGTCACGTACAGGATTGACCGAACCGTCTACATGAACAACGTTCTCGTCATCAAAGCAACGCAAGACATGAATAATAGCGTCCGTCTCACGGATATTACTGAGAAACTTATTTCCCAATCCTTCACCACGACTGGCTCCTTTAACTAAACCGGCTATATCCACTATCTCCACCGTGGTAGGAATAACACCACGCTCCGGGTGGCATAGGTCACCTAATTTATTTAGCCGCTCGTCGGGAACCGTTATTACGCCTACATTGGGTTCTATGGTACAAAATGGAAAATTGGCCGACTGCGCTTTAGCCGAACTAAGACAATTAAAAAGGGTAGATTTGCCGACATTAGGCAACCCTACAATACCACATTGTAAAGACATAAATTACTGATTATTAATTCAAAGCATCCAGTAGCTGTTGCTTCATCTGCTCATATTCTTCATCCGACAAATATACTGCATCCGGATTCATACGGAAAGTGCCTCCATAATCCGGTCCGTCTACATACTTAGGAGCTAAGTGTACATGCAGATGAGACAGTTTATCGGAAAACATGCCATAGTTGATCTTCTCGGGATTGAAAACCTTCTTCATAGCACGTGTAACCTTTACCACATCAGCCATAAAGTAATTACGCTGATCGTCACTCAAGCAATTGAGGTCATCAATATGACCGTCATAAGCCACCAGACAACGACCGCGATAAGTTTGTTCACGGAAGATAAAAAGACGGGAAACCTGCAAATGGCAGACTTCAATCATCAGTTTATGAAGCACCTCATTATTGGTGCAATAAAGACAATCTTTCGGATCCGAATACATAGTATCAAATATTTAAAGCCATTTTTTCCATTTAAAATATCCCAGTACAGCTAAGGTAAAGCCTACCATTAAGACAATAGCAAACAAATAACCGTACTTCCAACTCAACTCGGGCATGATTTCAAAGTTCATACCGTACATAGAAGCCACAAGGGTTGGTGGCAGGAAGACTATATTGACAACGGTAAAAATCTTAATAATCTTGTTCTGCTCAATATTTACCAAACCTAAGAACGTATCCTGCAGGTAGTCAAGACGATCAAAACCAAAACGCGTATAATCGAAGAGTGAATTGATATCCTTGATAATCATCGTTAATCGCGGCTGTAGTTCCTGAGGGAAGAAATCACACTTGAGGAAATTACTGATCACACGTTGTTTATCCATAATGTTTTGACGGATGATAGTCACTTTTTCCTGCAAGTCCTTGATTTGTATCAGCACATCTTCATCTACATGATCTGTAGCATTAATCTCACCACTCAAACGGGTAATCAGATCGGTGGTATCCTCGATGATATCGGCATCTTTTTCTACACGAGTCTCCATCAAAGCTACTAACACATGAAAACCTGTCGGGAAAGAACGTGCATTAACAATCATCTTTTTAACCGTTTCCGTAAACGACTGCAACTCCACATCGCGTGTGGTCACCAATATACCGTTCTTAACGATGAAGTTAACGGGCTCCAGTTCGAAGTCTTCTTTCATAAAGTTGGAGTTGGCTACAATCGAGTCATCCGTCTGAATATAACGCGACGACATCTCAATTTCTTCCATCTCCTCATCTTCCTGAATATCAATCTTCAGGAATCCCTCCAATGTATCCTCCGTCTTATCACTTACATCCAACAGGTCAATCCAGATAATATCTTTCTTGTCCAGTTCTTTCAGCGCATTGATAGAACGGGCTACCTTGATCTTTTCAGAGTCTTTATAAAATATTTTCAGTTCGCTCATGAGTAGCAATTTTTTGGGTCAATTCAATAAATTCTTCTACACTTAACTGTTCGGGGCGGCGCGTAAAGATATTCTCTTCCAGGATGGGATTTCCCTTACCTGCCAGTTGTTGAAGAGAATTGCGCATCTGCTTTCGTCGTTGGTTAAAGGCCGTCTTCACTACCGTCTTAAACAACTGTTCATCACAGGGTAACGATTGTCTCTTGTTTCGCGTGAGCCTGATAACCGCCGACTTCACTTTAGGCGGAGGAGCAAACACATTTTCATCTACCGTAAACAGGTATTCTATGTCATACCAAGCCTGCAGCAAGACACTCAGTATGCCATATGCTTTTTTGCCGGGCTTACTGGCCAATCGCTCCGCTACTTCTTTTTGTATCATCCCAGAGCACACGGGAATACGGTCGCGATAGTCCAAGACCTTGAAAAATATCTGGGAAGATATATTGTACGGATAATTACCTATTACGCAGAACGGACCTTCCGGATACAACTCATCTAAGTTGAGCTTCAAAAAGTCCGCCTCTATCAAATGCAATTCGGGATACCATTCACGCAAATACTCAACGGACTCGTGATCGAGTTCGACTGCGGTAAGCGATATATCGGGATTTTTAAGTAAAAACTGCGTCAACACGCCCATGCCGGGTCCTACTTCCAGACACCGACCGGTACTAACAGTCTCAGCAATTCGTTGGGCGACGCCCAAATCCTTCAAGAAATGCTGACCCAGAGATTTCTTTGCTCGTACGGTATTCCCGCACGATTGCTTCTTGGCGCGTACTCTTTGCATTTTCAGGGTGATAGTCGTCCATAATTTATTTATTTAACAAATATTTTTGGCAGTTTGGTATATTTTTTGTACCTTTGCGCTCAAAATCGACTGCAAAGATACATTTTTTTTTGATACCAACAAACAAAATGCAAAAAATAGCAAAAATAATCACTCAAATTATCGATTTTTTCTATACACCCTTCAAAAAAGTGGTGCCGCAACAGCTTTTTCGCTATGCTGCATGCGGAGGAGGAAATATGATTTTTGACTGGATACTATACTTTGTATTGTATAATTTTGTAATAGGACATCAATTGGTATATATTTCACTATCCTCTTTTTATACCCTTTGCCTCACACCTCATATTGCTACTTTATGTATTGTATTTCCTATTACTTTACTGACAGGATTCTGGCTTAACAGGTACATTACTTTCTCACAATCCGCTCTGCATTGGAATAGACAACTTGTGCGCTATATATCTATTGTAGCAATTAATTTAGCCATCAATTATTTCGGATTAAAAATATGCGTAGAAATATTAGGTTGGTATCCTACACCCAGTAAAATGGTCATCACCATTATAACGGTTATAATAAGTTATTTCGGACAAAAATACTTTTCGTTCAGGTAATTAGGTATACTTATCAACAGAATTATCAACACATAAAATTCAAATTGTTAATGCAATAACATAAATCAAACTTGTCAACTCTTTTTACAAATACGTCTATTCAAACACACCCTGTTTTTACTTTTTATTCTTAATCACTTATAGAATATTTTTACACTTTCAACAACTTATTATAACCAAGGGTTTTTAAAAATTATTTGATATTTATATATATTGTCAAATGTTAGCCCTCAGGAGCAGATGAATATCTGTAATTGTGGGTTTATTTTTATTTTGTTTATTCATCCAAGAACGAGTATAGATTGTTTCACTTACTCTGAGATACAAACTGAGTTTTTCAATTATCTTCCATCGCATATTCAGATATATTCTTCCTCCTTGTCCGTATATAGCTGGAATAGAATAGGCATATAAAACATCGTTTTCATATACATAGATACGATTATTCCAATTCTGCGTATCAAACCACATACCTCTTAATTGTAAAGTTAGAGGAATTCTGAACCTATATTCTACATCTTGAAATATACACCAGCCATATGTTAATCTTGATGAATTACCATCTACTATATTGGTTTCAGCTTGTGTACGAAAATGCCAATTATTATTATTCCAATCGAAACGACCGCGCAACGAGTAAGTTCCTTGTTTAGCTTTTTCACGAGCTCTTGCACGCAAAGCTAAATAATAATTTGTTGTAGGCCGATACTCTGATAAGAACATAGCATCATATCCCCAAGACGGTTTATATGGAATACCATATTTGATGCCGCTAAAATAGAAAGCGTCTCCATACATACTGAACCGCCATTTCTTAACCAATTGAATATCCAAACCTACATATATTCCGTTTTCATCATTTATTCTACTAGTCTCCGAAAATCCGTGTCCGAGAGTATTATCAAACGTAGGTGAGTAATATCTATACAAAACAATCAATCCTAAATCATCTATAGGCGTAATACGTGTTCCTACTTGTACTGCCCCACCCCAACATTTATTTTGTGCTACGGCTGCTTCACCAAAGATATCCACTCGTCCGCTATTATACCTGAAATTAATACCTGCAACGGCTTGATTGTCTCCTCTAAAATAGTTTTGATTATACCTTGCATTTTCGTAGTAATACCGTAATGAATCAGAGTAGATATTTTCTACGGCCGTAATCCCTACTTTCCATTTTCTATATTGATACGTTAGATTAGCTCCCACTATATGTCTGTACGTACTGTCATTAGCTTTGGTAAGCGAATAAAATGCTGACACGGTTATAGAAGAGAAGTCTTGTTTCTTACCTACCGGAAAACACAAAGTCGTTCCCAATCCGTGCAAACCTTTTCCGTCTAATGAACTGTATTTGCGCAATCCTTCCGACGCCATTCCAACTGACAATACATAGTTGCTCTTACCCATCGTAAAGGGTGAACTGAGAACCAATCCCTGACCAAACTGTCCCTGGTAATTGCCGGCAACAATAGTCTTGACTACACTCACATTATTGATTTGTATATACCCGCCGTGTGAAACATGTTTGCTGTTCGGTTGGCGACGCATACTGTACCCGAATTGTACCTTATCGCTATAGTGAAATCTATACCTGCCTTGTACATACATAGGATCATGCGTGAAATCTTCTGCTTTACGCACATCCGTACGCGCTATTATTTCATGCTGTCCATATTTGAATACATCCGAGATAAGAGTCTTTCGCTTCTCACCCTCACCTATAGTGACAAAGGCCGCTAAGTTGCGAGCTTCCCACTCTTGTAAGCCGGGAATGATCTTCAATTCTTGCAAACTATATAGAGGATGATTATGCACGTACAACAATATATTCTTGATTTGTTGGGCACTCAAAAATCGTAATTGTTCCAGTTCATCTTCGTTGGTGGCATTAATATCTATAGGTTGCGAGGCCAGAGTCATCATATCTTCATATACCGATTCAAAGGATTCCTCACCCTCATCTTCCGTCAACATCTCGCATACGTCATGGATAATATCCTCTCGCGCAAAGCCGAAAATAGTATCTCTTTGCGCCCTTACCGACAGAAAAATAACGATAAAAAGTATCAATATGCCGTACTTCTTGCTCATTTTCGAGCACAAAAGTACAAAAATTTGTTCAAATGCGAAAATTTTTATACCTTTGCAGCGTGAAAAAGAGTCAAATAGTGACCGTTTTATTGTGGCTGCTGTCGTTATCCGCGATGGTATACATGGTTTATCAGTTGGCTGTGTATGACGATTATGCCGGTTTGATAACCTCCATACAATCAGCCGACACACTCTCTTGGTGTTCCCTGATGACTCTATGTATCCTTATGCCGCTTCAACTGTTGGTGGAAGCCTGGCGATGGCAGACGATGCTATTAGGATTAGCACAAGTTACTATTTATCAGTCTCTGCAACAGGTACTAATCGGTAATATGGCCGGATTTATTACTCCTTATCGCGTGGGTGATTTTCCGGCACGACTCTTACAAATAGGATATACTCTTCCTCAATGGCGTCAAGCCATAGGCGGTTGGCGTAAATGGCTCATCGATTGGCGAAAATGGTTAGCTGTCATCCTCCAGACACTATTACGCTATCTCATTTGGGGAATACAACTATGGGCTGCTTTCCGCTTTGCCGGAATAGTACTCACGCCTTTACAAGCTATTACCTCTATCGCCATCTATTATTTCCTTATCTCCGTCATGCCTTCCTTGCCTGCAGCTGATGTGGCGGTAAAAGGTGGATGGGCTGTGGTGGTTTTTGGTAAAATGACAACAAATATACCCGCAATTGCCATCGCCGTGACCCTGATATGGGTAATAAATACGCTTTTTCCGATAATTATTTGTTTTTTTCAAAAAATTGTTGTAACTTTGCGCTCAAATTCCAAATCTAATGCAATATGAAGGTAAATTTTCAAGTCAATTATCGCACTGAGTTCGGTCAGTCCTTGTGCGTAATTCAATTTGGTCAAAAACCTGTCTACACAGAGTCCAATCCCTTGAAGATGAGTTGTCAGGGGCAAGATTTTTGGTCCGTAGAGGCAGATATCAAGGGTACCTCCTTCAGTTATAAATATGCCATCATGGTCGACGGCGGCTATATCTACGAACCCGGTATGCCGCGTATGCTCAATGTCTTGGCTAAAGATAATTATGTGGTAGTTCACGACTTCTGGCAGGTAATCGATTATGAGAAATCGTTCTACTCTACCGCTTTCCTCAAGAGTCTGTTCAAACGCCATATAACAACTAAACCCAAAGCTGTCGCTCCTACCAAGAACGTCCGCTTCTCTATTGACCTACCTCAAATACTCCCCTGCCAGGGCGTAGCTATTATGGGTAATATTAAAGAACTCGGCAATTGGGATCCTGCCAAGAAAGTGGTCATGGACGATAGTGAGTTCCCCATTTGGCGAGCTGCTATTACTGTCAAAGCCAACGAGATATTTGAGTATAAATACGTAGTATACGATAAGACAACCGACCAAATCGTAGACCTTGAATACGGTGAGAACCGCCATGTATGGGGTGTGCAAGCCGGTGTTACCGTTATGCAAAACGACCGTAACTTCCGTCGTACGCAACCGCGTTGGAAAGGTGCAGGTGTGGCTGTGCCCGTCTTCTCGCTGCGTACCGAAGAAGGTTTCGGTATAGGTGAGTTCCAGGACCTCAAGAAAATGGCCGACTGGGCAGTGATGACAGGTATGAAGATGATTCAGACCTTGCCTATTAACGATACTACCCTCACCCACACCAATCGCGACTCCTATCCCTATAGTCCCGTCAGCGTCTTCGCTCTCCATCCTATTTATATCAACATAGAGAAAATGGGCAAACTGACACCGGCACAGAAGAAGAAATACCTGGCTACCAAAGAGGCTTTCAACGCTAAGACGATAGCCGACTACCAGTGCGTATACGACGAGAAGATGGTCTACTTCAAAGCGCTCTATAAGAAAGACTTTGCTGCCCTCAAAGAGACGGAGGAATATAAGGAGTTTATTAAGAAAAATAAACTATGGCTCGAGCCCTATGCCGCCTTTATGGCTAAACGCGATAAGCAGCCTAAAGACTTCTATTGCTATCTCCAATTCCATGCCGATAGCCAATTGGCTGACGCCGTGGCTTATGCTCACTCTATAGGAGTAGCTATGAAGGGCGATATACCTATTGGTATCAATCCCGACTCGGTAGATGCTTACGAGAATCCTCAACTCTTCAACCTCAACGCCTCGGCAGGTGCGCCACCTGATGACTTCGATGCTCGCGGACAGAACTGGGGATTCCCCACCTACAACTGGGATGAGATGGCTAAGGATAACTACCTATGGTGGCAACGCCGATTCCAAAAGATGCAAGACTATTTCGATGCCTATCGTATCGACCATATCCTGGGCATGTTCCGTATTTGGCAGATGCGTAAGACGGATGTATGGGGATTGTGCGGACATTTTTCACCCGCTATTCCTTACTCGCTGCAAGACCTGTGGAATATGGGTGTCAAACTCGATGAGGATCGCATGACCAAGCCCTATATACGCTCTAATTTCTTAGGCGATGTATTTGGCTTCGATACCGACTATGCTAAGGAACACTTCCTGCTTACTAACGACGGTTATGTATACTATTTCCGTCCGGAGTTTGATACCCAGGTTAAAGTACAGGAATACTTCGAGAATGGCGAAGGTGCTAACTTGCCCGAAGGACAACGCGAGAACCTCAAGAACGGACTCTTATACCTCCATTGCGAAGTTCTCTTTGTGCGCGACCAAAAGAATGAGAGTCTTCTCCACCCGCGTATCTCTATCTATCAATCGCACTCATTCAACGAACTCTACCAGGATCAACGTAATGTCATCCTAAGTATCTATAACGACTATTTCTTCCGCCGTCATACCGAGTTCTGGCGCGCCAGCGCTATGCGCAAACTGCCTACACTCATCAACTCCACCGGTATGCTCTGCTGCGGCGAAGACTTAGGTATGGTGCCCGATTGCGTACCGCAAGTAATGCACGAGTTACAGATTCTCAGCCTCGAGATACAACGCATGCCTAAAGATCCTACTATTAAGTTTGCTCATCCGGCTGATGCTCCGTATCTCTCTGTCTGCACTACCGGTACACACGATACCAATCCTTTGCGCGCTTGGTGGGAAGAGGACCGCGAGACTACCCAACGTTTCTATAACGAACAGATGGGTTGGTGGGGTGAAGCTCCTAAGGAGATGACGCCTGAGATAGCCGAGTTTATCGTCAACCAACATATGTTCAGTCCCGCTATGTGGGTTATACTGCCCTTGCAAGACTGGCTCGCTATTGACGGTAATGTACGCATCAAAGATCAGTTTGCTGACCGTATCAACCTACCCAGCAATCCGCGTCACTTCTGGAACTACCGCATGCATATCTCTATTGAGAACCTCATGCAGCAGTCCAACCTCAACGCGAAGATTAAGCACCTCACGAGCGTGAGGTAATGGCGGAAGGGTAAGTAAGTTAAACAAAGGACATACATAGGCGCAAGTGTGCGCCAAATATAGCGTAATAAGCCCAACTTGATTTTCTGAAAACTGGACACTTTTAGAAATCACTAATCATTCAAGTACGGTTTATGCACGCTCACGTCATTAGCGTGAGTTTTCCGTGCGTAAGTTTGAATGATTAGGGTTGTCCAGAACCTCAGGAAATCAAATGAAGCGAGCGTAAAGCCCACGCTTTTCGTGTGCATAGATGATACCTCAGTTCGTTAATGTCGAATTTGATTCGACAAAAAAAATGACCAGAAGAGTAGTTAACTAGAAGACTATACCACATATAATATAAAAGGAGTAAGCCGAAAATCCGATAAAGAGTAGGTGTAAAAGTTGCGCCCGACACGAATTAGGGTATTTAGTTATGGGACTATATAAAAACATTGAAGTAGACTTTGTTGAAAGAACAAGGGAGAACCTTGATTACATTGAGAGCAGCAATGTAACTCTACCACAAGAAATCACTCATTTGCTAAATTATTGTTACGGATTGTTGGTTTTGCCAGAACAAAAAATGAATGATATTATCAAAATGATGCCCCAAGACTTGTCTCTCTATGGAATAGATCCTGAAAATATTACAACAACCAAAGAAAAATGCTTTGAGAATTTTATTAGAAGTATGCGAAATGGTTTTGCTCATGCTCATATTCAATCATTAGCCGAAGATGGAAGTGAGGAGTTTGTAGCACTTTCCATCAAGGATTATGCGTCGCAACATGATATTGAAATAGGCAATCCGCATACAACGATAGAAATATCATTAGAACAACTTAAAAAATTCATTCTTAAGTTCTCGCAAAAATACATTGAATGTAAAAACATATTGGGTAAAAATCATGAAAACTAAACTCTTTACTTGCTTATTTTTTATAGTAGCAAATGTGGCTCTTTCTGTTGTCCATGCCGAAATATATTCCGGCAACTGCGGTGCTTATGGTAATAATCTTACCTGGTCGCTCAATACAGAAACATATACTCTTACTATCACTGGTTCAGGAGAAATGGCAGACTATAGCTATAGCAGTAATGAAGCACCATGGTATCAATACACTGAGTACCGAATAGGTAATGTTGTGTATAACTATATAGGGCGCATTAACTTGCCTTATGGGTTAACAACAATTGGTAATCGCGCATTTACGAATTGTGCGATTACCTCTATTGTTATTCCTAATACCGTAACATTAATAGGGGAGGATGCTTTTTATTGGTGTTCATATTTACACTCCGTAACAATACCCAATAGCGTAAAAACGATAGAAGGTGACGCATTCCTGAACTGTTCTCGTTTGGATACTGTGTACATACAAGACCTCTCCGCATGGTGTAATATTTCTTTTGAAGATATGGACTCTAATCCTCTTTGTCATGGCTGTGATTTGTATGTAAATAACGATATAATATCAGACTTGGTGATTCCTAATGGGGTGACTACCATTAAGGATTATGCTTTTTGTGGTTTTGCAGGTAAGTCGGTTACCATTCCTAGTGGTGTGAAAACTATAGGAAAAAATGCCTTTGACGGTTGTGGATATTTGACCTCTATCGTTATCCCAAATAGTGTTTCTTCTATAGACGAAGAGGCTTTTCAAAACTGCCGTAGTCTGTTATCTATCACTATCCCTGATGGCATGACAAGGATAGCATATTGCCTTTTATATGGTTGTGAAAGTCTGACATCTGTTTCAATTCCCAATAGCGTGACAGAAATCGGATGGGGGGCATTTTGCGGTGGCATAAGTTTAAACTCATTAAGAATTCCCGATGGCGTAAAACAGATAGCTTATAGTGCTTTTGATGATGTCCCCAATGTCATTTATCATGGTTCTGCAACTGGTTCTCCCTGGAGAGCCCGCTGCATAAATGGCTATGTAGAAGGAGGGTTGATATATACAGATGAATCAAAAACTGAACTATGTGCTTGTCCGGCTTCTATGGAAGGCGATATTATTATTCCTCATAGAGTCACTACAATCCGGGGTGGTGCATTTAGGTTCTGTTCCAAACTTACTACCGTAACTATACCCAATAGTGTTACAAGTATTGGGTATGGTGCTTTTACAGATGTTCCCAATATCGTTTATCAAGGCTCTGCAACTGGCTCCCCTTGGGGAGCATGTTGTGTGAATGGTTATGTAGATGGATGGTTGGTGTATACGGATGAATCCAAAACGGACTTGGTCGCTTGTTCAAAATCTGCACGAGGTGTCATAACTATTCCAAACACTGTGTGTGAAATTCGAGATAATCTATTTAATCAAATGATAGAAAATACCACATCTCCGCACTGGAATAGTAATAGTGAAAGAATTACTACTATCATTCTTCCGAATAGTATACAAAAAATTGGTTCTAAGGCTTTTCAGTGTTGTAGGGGCTTAACTTCTATTACTATTCCCAATAGTGTTACATCCATTGGAAATTCTGCTTTTCAATATTGCACGAATCTAACAAATATGACTATGTTGGGAGATAATGTTGAGATTGATCGAAGTGCCTTTGCTTCCTGTAAAAATATTAAATCTGTTACCGTATATGCAGTTACTCCGCCTGATATTAATCCTGATTTTTTATCTCGTCCATTTGATCCTGTTACCAGTGAGAGTGAAAGAATACTATATGTTCTCTCGAACTCTTTGGATGCATACAAAAATTCTTACTGGCAATATTTCTTCAATCCAATATTACCTATAGGCGCTGTATTCAATAGTGATGTGCCCAATACAATCAATATTATACCAACTGTATCAACGGCAAACATTACTTGGCCACAAATCAGCGGAGCAGCCACCTACGAATTAGTCATCAAAGATAAGGATGGTAATGTTATCTGCACGCTCGTCTTCAATGCTCAAGGTCAACTGTTGTCGATAGCCTTTGCTCCCGGTAGAGACAACGCCACCGAACAAACGCAAGCTGCAGGCTTCTCGTTTACGGTTACAGGTTTGGAGGCGGGAACGACTTATAGCTATACTTTGACGGCCAAGGATAGTGGCGGAAAAGCCTTAGATACCCAAACCGGTTCCTTCACCACAAATTCTCCGACAGGTATTGTGGGTGTGATCTCTGGTAGCAATTCGTCTAACGGCTCTAAGTTCTTCCACAACGGCCGACTCTACATCCTCCGTGACGGCAAGACTTACACCGCTACCGGTCAACAAGTAAAATAATAGAATATTATGAAAAGAAAAGTATTTTTTATGGTTTCTTTAATATGCACCATGCATTTATTGGCTGCATATGATTTTAAGAGCGGAGATTTGTGTTATAACTACGGTGCGATGGGAGAGGTGATGGTGACTTGCCAATCACTCTATTCTGACAACTATAGAGGCCTAACGGATGTAGTTATACCTGCATATGTCACACATGGGGGAAGCACTTATTATGTAACAGAGATTGGCATTTGCGCTTTTAGTAATTGCGCTACATTGAAAAACGTTATTATTTCTTCTGGAGTAAGAGAAATTGGGCAAATGGCCTTTTCGGAATGTTACAACCTAACGTCAATCACGATTCCTAGTAGTGTAAAAGTAATGGATTGGATGGCTTTCAACAATTGTACAAGTTTAAAAGCTGTGAATATTCCCAATAGTGTGACAGTAATAGCAGATGATCTTTTTTCCGGTTGTACAAGTTTAACATCTGTTACAATCCCCAATAGTGTGGATACAGTCGGTTGGTATTCGTTTCAAGGTTGCAGCAAACTTACATCACTTATTATTGGTGCGAGAGTGAAGGATATTGGTGTTGATGCTTTTAAGGGGTGCACAAGTTTGGCTTCTGTCACCAATTATGCTATTGTACCACAATATATTGATAGCTATACTTTTGCAGATAAGACGAAGGGTTGTGTCCTTTATGTACCTCAAAAATCCTTGAACGCATATAAAACAGATGAAGGATGGAGAGATTTCTCAAAAATATTACCAATATCAGCTGATAACACAAGTAGTGCTTCTAATACGGTCAATATAATTCCTTCCGTATCAACGGCAAACATTACTTGGCCGCAAATAAGCGGAGCTACTTCTTATGAATTTGTCATCAAAGATATGGATGGTAATGTTATCTGCACGCTCGTCTTCAATGCCCAAGGTCAACTATTGTCGATAGCCTTTGTTCCCGGTAGAGACAACGCCACCGAACAAACGCAAGCTGCAGGTTTCTCGTTTACGGTTACAGGTTTGGAGGTGGGAACGACTTATAGCTATACTTTGACGGCCAAGGATAGTAGCGGAAAAGCTTTAGATACTAAGCAAGGTTCCTTCACCACAAAATCTCCGACAGGTATTGTGGATGTGATCTCTGATGGCGATTCGTCTAACGGCCGTAAGTTCTTCCACAACGGCCAACTGTACATCCTCCGTGACGGAAAGACTTACACCGCTACCGGTCAAGAGGTGAGATAAGTTAGTTCTTATTTATACAAAAACAGGCGACTCGTTTGAGCCGCCTGTTCTATTATGATAACTATTTACCACAATGCCGCTACGCGCGGAATTTCGAAAGCCACGAGAGTACGCTATGGTCTTTACGAGCAGTTTGCAAAAAAGAAAAAGTCAAATGTTCGAACTTGTTTAAACGGGGCTAAAGATGCCACTGGCGCTTCTCAAACATTTGACGCTGCAAAGCGTACAACTTATTTTTTATATTCGCAAATTTTGCGAACATTTTCTTCTATTTTTCTTTATTAAGAACTTTGATCACTCTCGATGTTCCCTCGATGTTCCCTCGATAATGGCTCGATGAAGTCTCGACCACTCGCGTTCGGCAACGAGGTCGCATAAAATGCAAAAAAAATCAGATTCACAGATTCACAGATTCACACAAAATTGTATCTTCGATTTTTGCTCATAATATAAATATAATATATATATATTATATTATTATATTATGGAGATTTTTTCAACCCACACAGATGTGTGAATGTGTGAATGTGTGAATGATGCTTAAGGGGCTGATATCATCAGCAAGACGGGGAGGTGGTCGCTAAAGCCGTTGCGGTTGTAGCGGAAACCTTGGAAAGTGCGGCAGGGACGAGCGTCTAAATAGCGTGGGTCTTCTTCTAATAATAAAGGCACATCGGCGATGCGGACAGAGGAGACGGCGTTTAGAGCAGGAGATACGTAGAACTGGTCCAGACAAGTCCAAATACCGCGATAGCGATACGAACCGTATCCCTTTCGCTCCAACGACTTCATCAGATTGATCAACCCTTGTAAGTCGTTATGCGGAGAGCCATTCATATCCCCCATCACAATAATGGAAGAAGCGGCCGAAAGGGATAAGAGACTGTCCACATGGTATTGCACCACAGCTCGGGCACTACGCCGTAAAGGCTCGGAGAGACGCGCTCCGCTACGACGAGAGGGTAGGTGACAGACAAAGAGATGAAGGGTATCGCCTCTGAGGGTGCGCGCCGAGACATATAAGATATCACGAGTATGCACCTCAGGAACGGGCAGGGCTGCAGAAGAGAGGATATCTACCTGTTCAGGATCGTAGAGTAAGGCCACATCGATACCGCGACGATCGCTACTCTCGTAATGGATATATCGGTACGAACGCAGATAACGACATAAGACATCTAAGCAATGGTCGTTCTCCACCTCTTGCAAACCGATAAGAGCCGGTGAGTCATCTGTTGCGTTGACCAAAGCACGGGCAATCTGCTCCGCCTTCAAATAGAAACGGCTCGAAGTCCAGTGATAGGTTCCCTCCGGCAGAAAAGCCGAGTCGTTACGCAGACTGTCGTGATGCGCATCAAAGAAATTCTCTACGTTGTAGGAAACGACACTCAGCGGCCAGGCTTGGACATACCCAAGCGGCAACAACAGTAAGATATACCACCGGCGCCCCATCAGCTGAGCATACTGATGGCGCGATGCAGAGCCTCAATAAACGCATCTACATCGTCCCGCGTATTGTACAAAGCTAACGAAGCACGTAGCGTTCCGGGAACACCCAAGAAGTCAATAAGCGGTTCAGCACAATGATGCCCAGTACGAACAGCTACTCCCTGATGGTCGAGTAGGGTGCCTACATCGAAAGGATGGATAGAACCGACATTGAAAGAGACCACTCCCACCTTAGTCTTTCCTTCTGCATAGACATGCACATCAGGTATAGCACGTAAAGAGGATTCCATATATCGGGTCAACTCGTCCTCATAAGCCGTAATATGTTCGCGTCCGATAGCATCGATATAATCCAACGCCGCAGCAAAAGCATGCGTACCTACAAAATCCGGTGTGCCGGCCTCAAACTTATAGGGTAGGGTATTATAGGTGGTGCGCTCAAAGGTAACATGCTCAATCATCTCACCACCTCCCTCTGCCGGTGGAAGTCGATTCAACCACTCTTCCTTGCCGTACAACACACCCAAGCCCGTAGGACCGTACATCTTGTGCGCTGAGAAGACCAGGAAGTCGCAATCCAACTCCTGCACATTAACAGGCAGATGAGGCACACTCTGCGCGCCGTCTATACAAACGGCTATGCCACGCTCATGAGCCAGACGTATCATCTCCTTAACCGGCTGTATAGTTCCTAACACATTGCTCACATGCGTCACACTAACCAACCGCGTACGCTCTGACAGTAATGTACGATAGGCATCTAAGTCCAGCGTTAGGTCCTCACGCATAGAAATGACCTTTAGACGCGCTTTCTTGCGTTCGCATAGCATCTGCCAAGGGACGATATTAGAATGGTGCTCTAAGGCCGAAATAATGATTTCGTCGCCCTCGTGAATCATCGCCTCGCCAAACGAGAAAGCCAGCATGTTGATACTGTCCGTCGTCCCTTTGGTAAAGATAATCTCCGAAGCACTACGGGCTCGGATAAAGTCGGCCACACGTTGACGTGCTTGCTCATGTTTGCCCGTGGCTACCTGACTGAGATGATGTACGCCGCGGTGGATATTGGCATTCCAATGACTATACGCATCCGTAATAGCATCCAAAACCACCTGCGGTTTCTGTGTCGTAGCTGCATTGTCTAAGTATACCAACGGACGATTGTACACTGTCTCGTGCAATATGGGAAAGTCTTCTCTATTCATGGTTTATAGTACGATTGTTCTAATATCTTTTGCGCATCCCCTTCGGCCATCAGTTCCTGCAGACTAAGCTCAGGATGATGCTCCATATAACTGCGGGCAATATGCCATCCTATCCACGTGCCTACACGCCCCGGCGAGTCTTGCGATATCTCTGCCGTAAAAGGTCCGTCATTGAGGTACGAGTTGAGCACCATCGTCTCGGTCCGGAACAAGTCGCGCTTGTCCATGATATGATTCCATATAGCACGCTCGTTACGTTCGCACCATTGCCATTGTTCCTTGCTCCAGCCCATCACTTCCCATTCCTTCGCCTTATCAAACAAACGACTCAGCAGGTACATGACCTTACCTCTATACATCATCTGCTCCAACAGGCGCGACTTGCTACTCGTATAGTCGATATGACGGAATAAATAGGCACTCGTTACATCCATAGCCAGACACTCCTTGCGCATCGTTTGACGTTGGTATTGGTGAACGACCTGGTTATAGTATTTCCAATCGCTCCCCAGATACATGTCTATGCCTGCCGCCAAGTCGTCATCGACAAACAAGATAGAAGCATTGAAACCCGATATAAATAAATAGAGCTGGGGCACCGGCCATTGGGGATATAGATAATGAATACGCGTAAAGGCACCATCCAGGTCGCGCTCTATATCACGCGTATCGGCAAAGAGTTCACGAGCACGCTGGTTTGTCTCATAAAAACCATATACTGTGTCCTCCAGAAATTGGGGCAGGGTAGAGGCCAGATAAGCCGTATCGGCAACAGGAATACCCAATATATTCTCCGTCCATACAGACATAAATACCGGGTACTCATCGTATAGCAAACGGATATCATCCCAAGCGGTAGCGGCATTGACATTCATCAGGGCACGGTCAAAGCGAACCACATCGACATGCGTAGGTTCCATCTCCCGCGGGAAAAAACTCCGCGAACGTGTACAACCGGTCATCAGACCGACTGCCATCACGACAATCAACAGTTTATATCTTTCCATCTTTTATCTCCAATATACGGTCGCTGATATGTGCCAATTCGGCATCGTGGGTAACGACAATAATCGTTTGTCCGTAACGCTGGCGCAGGTCTAACAATAGGCGATGCAACTCGCGTTTATTCTCTTCGTCCAGACTGCCACTCGGCTCGTCCGCCAGGATAACATCCGGATGCATCATCAAAGCTCGCGCTGCGGCTACACGCTGACGCTCACCACCCGACAGTTGGTTGGGTTTGTGCATATACCGCTCACGCATACCTAAATCGTTCAACAGTCCCTCCGCACGCTTACGCGCCTCTTGCATACTTTCACCTCCTATCAACGCCGGCATCATCACATTCTCCAAGGCCGTAAACTCGGGCAACAACTGATGCATCTGAAAGATAAAACCGATATGGCGGTTACGGAAGGCGGCTAAATCGCGTTCGCCTAAGGTAAAGATATCCGTACCATCTATCACTACCCGTCCCCTATCCGGACGATCTAACGAACCGATAATTTGCAGCAAAGTGGTCTTACCGGCACCGCTCTTACCCATAATAGCTACAAACTCACCTTGCTGAACCGTCAGGTCTATACCTTTTAATACCTCCAAGGAACCAAAAGACTTATGTATGTTCTCTACGTTAATCATAGTGGTTAATTATTGTGAACGAGTGTTTTATTGTGAATGATTTCTATGGCTTTTTCTATAATATCATCTCGGTCAGTAGAAGTGATATTGACTTTAATATCCGGCTCTATACCGCGTTCTATACTTTGATGATAAATATCCGTCATACGGATACTCGAGAAACGCACCAACCAACCGTTGGGTATCTCATAACTGAGCGGCATACCTCCTCCGCCACCACTCTTACCGCCTACTAAAAGAGCATCATCTGCATACCGCATGATACTGACAAAGAAGTTGGCTGCCGAATAGGTGTTGCGATTGCATAATACCACTACCGGACGCAACCATTTCGACGACATATCACTACTGCGCAACTTCATCGGCTCCTCCGGCGAGAACGATTGACGGCCCGGACCCGACTTATGACACCAATAACCTACTGTTGCATCCGACGAATAAAAGGCTGCGGCTAATTGTAAAGCATAATCCAGACTTCCTCCGCCATTATTACGCACATCCACAATCATACCCTTACACTCACGGAAAGAACGGATGATGTACGACATATTGCTCGGACTGACGGCTGTCTCAAAATTGCGGCAATAGAGGTATCCTATATCCCCGGAGATGGTAGGAATGATATTATAATACGCTCCACCAGCGATACGGTAATCTTTCAAATAATGATCCTTGACAATATCCCAATCGAAGTTCTCCGGATAACCCTCATACCACGCCGAACAACGCGACACATCAAAACTCGAATATAAATTGACATGACCGTCCTCCAATAGGTTAAGCATCGAAGCTAAGGTGTCAAACAAACCTAAATAATCATTCTTATCCAATCCCTTCACCTTAGGCAGATAGGCCGCATGAACACTATCCCAGTCCACACCCTTCTCATCCAGGAAACAATATTTCTCATCTATCGTCTGCCATAGACATTCAAAATTACCTATAGGCGTGTTCTCCTGCACACCGTCAAAACGATGTGTACACGAACTGAGCCCGAGGAACAATAAAACGATATATAAGATATGTTTATGCATACTTAAAATGTAGTCAAATCATGATTGGGTCGTAAACGGTATCGGAAACATGTACCTACTACTAAGGCTACTTTCTCATCCGAGAACATCATCTTGCGCTCTCCATATTCGGTATATTCGTGACTGATACCTACACGCCAGGTGGAGTGGGGGAATTGTAAATCCAATGTCAACTCATGCCTCAGACTCCTATGATTCCACATACCTGAACAACGCACACGACCGATAACGCCCTTACTCATCTCGTAGTACGATTGCCAATAGTCCGGCATGTAATCTACACCAATCAGATTAGCACGAATCAAATACCGCAAACGATAACTGGTCTTCTTGCCCTTAAAACTCCAACTCACTCCCGTCATAGCCATTACATCTGCTGCCATATCCCCGTTAAAAGGCTTATTATAATAGCGTCCTTGCAACTTACCCGTTATATCTACATCCAAGTACGGACCTAAGATAATTTGTACTCTATTGTCCGCCAAACGCCATCCGTAATATGCTCCCCATCCTCCTCGAACTCCCAACGAGTACAACACATTGGACCGCACCGGAGTGTAGGTCCAAGCAAAACGCGTCTCAAAACGCCCCACATGAGCCCAGTTATTCAAACGCCCCGTTCTACCTAAGTGCGTCTCTTGACGGAAAGGCTGCCACCATTCATTACCTATCCCCACATGCATGCCCGTGTACAACAACGGACTTAGGTATTGGTCCTGCTGCCAACTACCGCCATATTGCACTCTAAGGATATTCTCATGCTCTACATTCTCGGCCACAACATCTCCAACCGCTATCAGCAGCCCTATCAGCATCCATATGTGCCCCCAACGCCTCATCCCAAATCAATAAGTCATCGTCAGTTGTCTGTCCCCATTATCCAATACACGAATCTGAATACGCACTACATCCTCCGGCAACAATGGCTCGATAATATCCGGCCACTCAATAAAACAATAGTTGCCCGAATAGAAATACTCCTCTGCACCAAAGTCTACCGCCTCACGGATATCTTTCAATCGATAGCAATCGAAATGGTATACCTCTCCTTCCTTCGTATCATACACATTCACGATAGCAAAGGTGGGCGAGTTGACTATATCCTCTGTACCCAACTCTTCACACAGCTGTTTGATAAAAGTGGTCTTACCGGCTCCCATAGGACCGTCAAAGGCAAACACCTTACGAGGCACCGTCTGATCCAGCAAACTGCGCAAAGCGACAGGACGAGAGTTCTCATCCATGAGCAAAAGTGCTCCGTTATCTCCTTTTTTTATCGTGTATGAGTTCATAATCGTGAAAAATATGCCATTCTCAAAGTGTTAAATGTTCGTGAAAATGATTATAAATGATTGATGCATAGTGATTTCCGATTGTTTCTTTTAATTCGTCCATTTCGGCGTTCTTAACACGACTCACGCTCTTGAAATGCTGCAGCAATTTAGTCTTCGTAATGCTTCCAATTCCTTGAATATCATCTAGTTCACTCTTCGTTTGATGTTTGCTGCGGCTTTTTTTGTGGTACGCAATGGCAAAACGATGCACCTCATCTTGAATCTGCACCAATAATCGGAATACCTCATCCGTAACTTTCATGCTAACCTCCTGAGGAGGGAAGCCGAACAACAGCGTGTTGGTTCGATGCCGATCGTCTTTTTTCAATCCAGCAACAGGAATATGTAACCCCAGTTGGTCTTCTACAACCTCTCTGATAGCCTCCATCTGCAGTTCGCCGCCATCCGCAATAATCAAATTAGGTAAATCGCCGTTTTCATCGAGAATATCCTGATATCTCCTTCTCACAATTTCGCGCATACTTGCTAAATCGTCCGGTCCATCAACACTTTGTATCCGAAAACGCTTATAATCCCCCTTACTGGGCTTACCTTTCTTAAATACTACGCATGCCGCAACAGCATCACTTCCTTGTATATTCGAGTTATCAAAACTATCGATGAATACGGGTAAGGCTGCAAGTCCTAACATCTTCTGTAACGCGCCTAATACACGAGCCGCTCGTTGGTCAGGATTGAGTTTATCCTTTTGTTTTAAGCAGTCTAATTTGTATTGCCTTACATTTTGCATCGCTAAGTCCAACAACTTTTTCTTGTCTCCCGCTGTAGCAATATACACATGTAAGTTTTCATCGAATTCATCAGGAATAAACGGCACAATCACATCCTTAGTTTTGCTACCCAATTGCTCCCTCAACTCCATCATACCTATTGCTAATACCTCTTCCTGGCTTTCATCTAAGGTCTTGCGATACTCAATCGTCTGTCCCTGTACAATACTTCCATTATGCAGATGCAGAATACTTATGTATACCGTACTATCATGTTCATCGTATCCAAATACGTCTACATCCCCCGCACGAGAGTTGGTAATTACGGTCTTCGAGCAAAAACGTTCGATCAATTCGAGTTTTTCTTTTGCTACTGCCGCCTTCTCATACTCCATTTTGCCGGCATACATCTGCATCTCTTGTGCTATCATTTGCCGAATCTCGTGTAAGTCGCCCTTGATTATTTTCCTGGCTCCGTCGATATAGTCTCTATATTCCTCATCTGTAATATGTGCCTCACATATCCCACAGCAGTTCTTTAGATGGTATTTCAGGCATGCACGATACTTACTTTTCTTTACCCCTTGAGCAGTCATTGACATCGAACAGGTACGGATAGGGTAGAGTTTATGTATCAATTCTACCACTAAGTCTACCGTATTCCCATAACTGTAAGGTCCGAAATATTCCCCTGCCGACTTATCAATCTTGCGCGTCTTAAATATTCGCGGATAAGCTTCCTTACTAATACATATACTCGGATAAGTCTTACCATCTTTCAGCATGATATTATAATGCGGCTGATATTGTTTAATCAGGTTGTTTTCCAGCAGGAATGCGTCTTGCTCTGTATCAACCACCACATACTTGATATCAGCTATATGCGCTACCAATTGCCGCGTCTTAGCCCACTCATGTTCATGCTGAAAATAGCTGCTCACGCGCCTCTTTAGGTTCTTGGCTTTTCCAACGTAGATAATCGTCCCCTTAGAGTCAAAATATTGGTAGACTCCCGGCTTCTCCGGCAATCGATCTACAATTCCCCTAATATGTGCATTCGCGTTAGACAATATGGTTTAGTAGTGAATGAGAGTAGTAATCTCCACGTCAGGATCTATAGCGGCACGACCGTTCAAAAAGTCTAATTCGATAAGGCAATTGACATATATCTTCTTTACCCCTATCTTTTTCACCAATTTAACGGCCGCTTCCATCGTACCTCCTGTTGCTAATAAGTCGTCGTGCAATAACACTACATCGTTAGCCGTCAGAGCGTCTTTATGCAGTTGCATAGTATCTGTTCCGTATTCCTTATTGTAATCGATGGCTATTACTTCTGCTGGCAATTTTCCGGGCTTACGCTCCGGCACAAATCCGGCACCCAATTCCATAGCTACGGCAGGGCCGATTATAAATCCTCGCGACTCCAATCCTACAACTTGAGTAATACCCTTGTCCTTGTATAACGCTACCACAGCCTCTTTGAGCGTCTTCAGTGCCTCTGGATCTTTTAATGCAGTAGTAATGTCCTTAAACTGAATACCTTTCTTGGGGAAATCCGGTATATTTCTTACCAGCCCCGCTACTTGTTCAATAGTCATATAGTTGATGATTTATATATTTCGTTGTTCTATGTTCCACGTGGAACAATTTATCTTGAATCCCTCTATCTGCCTATCAACACTAACAATACACTGACGTCATTAGGACTGATACCGGGAATACGTCCTGCATCTCCTATGCTGCGCGGGCGTATACGATTAAGCTTCTGACGAGCTTCTGTACTGAGCGATTGTACGCTATTGTAATCAAAATCTGCCGGCAATTTGACGCTATCCAATCGTTTTAGTTTTTCGGCTGCCATACGCTCGCGTTCGATATATCCCTTATACTTGATATGTATCTCAGTACTCTCTATAATCTCGGCCTTTCGATCCGTTATGGTATCAATAAATGCGTGCAACTCGGGCACTATTTCTGATAGAGCCGTTATGCTTACTTGCGGGCGCATCACTAAATCCATCAAGTGCGTGCCATGTGTGAGTTTGCTCTCGCCGCGCTGTTCCAACCATGCGTTAATAATGTCGGGTTTGACGGTAGTGGTTGCGAGCATAGTAGTCAGCGCTTCTACTGCCTCTGCTTTACTGACATACAGATGATACCTTTTCTCGTCTACCAATCCTATTTGATAGGCTCGTTCTGTCAGGCGTTCGTCCGCATTATCCTGGCGTAATAAAATACGATATTCGGCGCGGGAAGTAAACATACGATACGGCTCGTCAACACCCTTGTTCACTAAATCGTCTATCAATACGCCTATATAACCCTCATCGCGACCCAAAGTGAAAGGTGCCAAACCATGGATTGCCATATGGGCATTAATACCGGCTATCAAACCTTGTCCGGCCGCCTCTTCATAGCCCGTAGTACCATTAATCTGACCGGCAAAGAAGAGATGGTGAATCTGCTTGGTCTCTAAAGTGTGCAAGAGTTGTGTAGGATCGAAGAAATCGTATTCAATAGCATACCCCGGACGATACATAACGGCATTCTCCAATCCGGGGATAGTATGTAAGGCCTCTAATTGAATCTTCCACGGCAGACTGGAACTAAACCCGTTGACATAGTATTCATTACTATCCACACCTTCCGGTTCCAAAAATAACTGATGCTGGTCTTTATCGGCAAAGGTTACAATCTTCGTCTCTATACTTGGGCAATAGCGCGGACCGATACTTTTAATCTGTCCGTTATAGAGCGGAGAATCATCCAAACCTTGCCGTAATACATCATGAGTAGCAGGATTGGTATACGTAATCCAACAACTCATTTGCTTTAGTTCACGCTGAATATCAGGAAGATATGAAAACTTGCACTCGTCCGAATCACCGGGTTGTTCCGTCATCTTATCGAAATCGATACTGCGCTTATCTAAGCGAGCCGGAGTACCCGTCTTCATTCTTGCTGCCTGAAAACCGAGATCCTTCAACTGCTCTGTCAACCCCTTTGAACAAGGCTCACTTATTCTTCCGCCGGGAAGCATCGTTCGACCAAAATGCAGTAATCCGTTCAGGAAAGTCCCGTTGGTCAAAATAACGGCTTGCGCTTCAATCTCCAATCCCAATGCCGTTCGAACACCACACACCCGGTCGTCTTGGATAACGAGTGAGGTAACGACATCTTGCCAGATGTTTAAATGATCGGTTTGTGACAATACCTCTACCCATCGCTCAATAAACCGTTTACGGTCACTTTGACTGCGGGGGCTCCACATCGCAGGACCTTTTGACCGGTTGAGCATACGAAATTGGATAGCAGACCTGTCGGTAACAATACCCATCTGACCTCCCATGGCATCTATCTCGCGTACGATTTGCCCCTTAGCAATTCCACCCACAGCCGGATTACAACTCATCTGACCAATCTTATTCATATCCATGGTAATGAGCAGGGTACGGCTTCCCAAGCGAGCAGCCGCATGAGCCGCTTCATTACCGGCATGACCGGCTCCGACAACTATAATATCGTACTTAAAATCCATGTTGTCTTCGATAACTCTTCTTATGCCATTTGTTTTGTCCGCTATACGAATACATTCCTATTGAACGAATAGGGGCAGTAAAAGCACTCTCCAAATGGGTTAATTCCAGCAAGTCTCCGGTAGCGGGATCCAATAATACCCCAATGATATCAAAACGAGCCACCCGCTCTTCATGATGAATCTTCATATAGGCATTAGCCGCGAAGAGCATATTGCGTTTTTTTTCAGGAGTAACACACTCTTCCGGTGAACCCGCAAACATGGAGGTACGGCATTTAACTTCTGCAAAAACAACGGTTGTCTTGTCAGCAGCGATAATATCTACCTCCTTAGGCCCCAACTTCCAATTGCGTTCTAAGATAGTGAATCCTTTGTCTGTAAGTGACTTAACAGCAATCTCTTCGCCTTTGATGCCGGTGGCATTTTTAATATGTAGATGCCCGATAACCATTGTTTAAAGCGACCATTCAAAGCCGTCTTTAGTATCCTTGATTTGGAAACCGAGTTCGGTTAACGAGTTGCGAATAGTATCGCTGGTGGCCCAATCTTTATTTTGTTTGGCTTGCAGACGAATCTTCAACAATAAATCGACAGCACCTTTGTATGCATCTTGATGGGTACCCGTAGCAACCGTATCCTCCATTTGTAACCCGAGAATATCTACTACAAAGGTTTTCCAAATATCCTGCAGCTCGTGTAAATCTTTCGATGAAATCGATCCTTTACCATCAAAAACAGTATTAATGGCGCGAGCAGAATCAAATAGATGAGATATAACTATCGGGCTATTCAAATCGTCTTCCATAGCTTCCTCGCAACGCTCTCTTAGATTGCCTATTTCAACGGTTGTCGTAGGTCCTGCCTGAAGTTTCATCAGTCTGGTATAGGCCTCTGTCAATCGAGCCAATCCTTTTTCAGCAGCCTCTAACGCTTCGGAGGAAAAGTCTACCGTAGAGCGATAATGAGCCATTAGAATAAAGAATCGAATCGTCATGGGTGAGAACGGCTTGCTGAGCAAAGGATGCTGTCCGGTGAAGAATTGTTCCAGAGTAATAAAGTTATTATAACTCTTGCCCATCTTCTTACCGGCAATAGTAATCATATTGTTATGCATCCAATAGTGCACGCTATCATGACCCAAGGCTGCACAACTCTGCGCAATCTCTGCTTCATGATGGGGGAACATCAGGTCAATTCCTCCTCCGTGAATATCAAACTCCTCCCCTAAATATTTGGTTCCCATGGTAGAACATTCCATGTGCCATCCAGGGAATCCTTCTGACCAGGGACTCGGCCAGTGCATAATATGTTCCGGAGACGCTTTTTTCCATAAGGCGAAGTCATAACTATGCTTCTTCTCGTCCTGTCCGTCCAACTCACGAGTATCCGTCTTGATATCTTCCAAATTGCGTCCGGATAACTTGCCATACGGGAAGTCGTGGGCATATTTCTCTACGTCCATATAGACACTCCCGTTCGACACATATGCGTAGCCCTTATCCAATATGTGTTGTACAAAGGCAATCTGCTCAATAATATGTCCGCTAGCATGAGGTTCTATCGTGGGAGGGAGAACATTGAGAGCCTCCATGTCGTGATGGTAGCGATTGGTATAATACTGAACCACCTCCATAGGCTCCAGTTGTTCCAATCTAGCTTTCTTGGCTATCTTGTCTTCTCCCTCATCAGCGTCATGCTCTAAGTGCCCTACATCAGTAATGTTACGCACATAGCGAACCTTATAGCCGAGGTGCAGAAAATAACGGTATAGTAAGTCAAAGGTAATAGCCGGACGAGCATGACCTAAATGGGCATCACCATACACGGTCGGGCCGCAAACATACATACCAACACGTCCCTCATGAATGGGGCGGAAATACTCCTTTTGACGTGTTAACGTGTTATAAATCTGTAGCATAAATATTATTTCTTATGGTGGAACAATCGGTTAGTACGCAATAGCAAAGACTACGCGCTTGGCACTGGGACGACCGGTTACCATACATTTACCGGGTTCTTCCTTGTAACCGGGCAATGCTTCCAACGGGATGCAACGAATAGTAGCTTTCGTTTCCTCTTTAATCTTTTCCTCTGTCTCCGGTGTACCATCCCAATGGCAAAGGAGGAACCCGCCTTTTTTAATCTCTTCTTTGAATTCCTCATATGAGTTGCACTCGCGGATATTGGCGGTACGATAATCCATCGCTTTCTGGTAGCAATTGTTTTGAATCTCCTCTAACAAATTCTGGATATAAGCCTCAATACCTTCGATGGAAAGAGTTTCTTTTGTTAGCGTATCTCGACGGGCTATTTCTATTGTTCCATTCTCCAAATCACGTGCGCCCATAGCCAGACGAACAGGAACACCTTTGAGTTCGTAATCCGCAAATTTGTAGCCAGGAGTAGCTTTGTCACTTGCGTCTACTTTAACACGAATACCCATTTGTTTGAGATGATCAGATAAGGGAGCTAAACGAGCCATCAGAGGCTCTAAATCCTCTTGTTTTTTGAAGATAGGTACAATAACTACTTGAATGGGCGCTAAAGCTGGTGGTAATACCAAACCGTTATCATCGCTATGCGTCATAATAAGTGCACCCATCAAGCGGGTTGATACGCCCCACGAGGTTGCCCACACATATTCATATTTATTCTCCTTGGATAGGAATTGAACATCAAAGGACTTAGCAAAATTCTGACCTAAGAAATGACTGGTACCGGCTTGTAAGGCCTTGCCGTCTTGCATCATTGCTTCGATACAATAGGTGTTTAGGGCACCGGCAAAGCGTTCGTTGGGCGACTTGACACCCTTGATAACAGGTATGGCCATCACTTTTTCTGCAAAGTCGGCGTATACATCCAGCATGGTGCGCGCATAGTCTTCAGCTTCTTCTTTTGTGGCATGTGCGGTGTGTCCTTCTTGCCATAAGAACTCTGCCGTACGCAAGAATAGGCGAGTACGCATCTCCCAGCGCATGACATTACACCATTGATTGCATAAGATAGGTAAGTCACGATATGAGGAAATCCAATTCTTATACGTGGACCATATTATGGTTTCCGAAGTGGGGCGGATAATCAATTCTTCTTCCAAACGGGCATTAGGGTCAACAACTACGCCTTTACCATTCGGATCATTCATCAGGCGATGGTGAGTAACTACAGCGCATTCCTTAGCAAATCCCTCTACGTGTTCTGCTTCGCGACTGAGAAACGATTTGGGGATAAGAAGAGGAAAATAAGCATTGCGGACGCCTTGTTCCTTGAATCTACGGTCTAATTCACCTTGGATAGTTTCCCAAATAGCATACCCATAAGGTTTGATGACCATGCATCCTCGTACAGCGGATTGTTCCGCCAAATCTGCTTTAACTACCAGTTCATTGTACCATTTGGAGTAATCTTGACTCCGTGGAGTTAGTTTTTGAAAGTTTGCCATTATCGTAATAAGTATTGTGTTCGCAATATTTCGAATTTATCGGGATTTTTCTTTAGTTGCTCAGTAATTCGTGTCAGCCATCCTGGGGCACTATCCCCCATTTGAGGCTGCAAAGATACAAAATTATTTTGACATTTCAAAGCAGGAAGCCCAAAATGTTTACAAAAAGCGTCTAAACACATCTGAGAGGCATTATATTTCCCCTCTATTGAGTAGCCGGCAACATGATAACTTGCCCCTATAGTATGTTGACTGAGCAAGAGGGTGCGGTTTATATCCGGTTCGTTTTCCCAACAATCTATTATACAGGGATGTTGGCTATGTAAGAGCGCTTTTTCATCCACTATGCCTCCTCGAGCTGCATTAATAATTACTGCATTAGGACGGCAAGATTGCAGAAATGTCTCATCACAAAGATATTTTGTCGGATACGGTTCTTGTGTCGTTAAGGGAGTATGAAAGGTAATAATATCGCATCTTTTGGCGATTTCATCGAGAGAAATGCCCAATCCCTTCGGAGGATCATTAAGAAGGACAGAGAACCCCTTTTTGCTTGCCATCTCGGCCACCCGTGAGCCCACATGCCCTACGCCAATAATTCCCAGAGTGGGATGAGGAGGCAAATCGATACCGTCCAACATATCTAATGCTTCGGCCATATATTCGCACACGGCATCCGCATTGCATCCCGGACAGGAGGTCCAGTAAATATTGTTGTGGGTGCAATACTGAGTATTGATGTGGTCGTATCCGATAGTGGCCGTAGCGATAAACCGCACTTTTGACCCTTCTAATAAATGGGCATCACAACGGGTGCGCGTTCGAATAATCAATGCATCCGCATCGCGTACTTTTTCAACTGTGAAGTATTCCGGAGATAAATACTCGACCTCCCAGGGAGAATTGGGATTCGATGAATGGATATACTTATCTACCGAATCCTTTAAGAAGGGTATATTTTTATCAATGAGCAGTTTCAAATAACAAATCAGTATTGAATATTGTCTATTAGTCGTACCGGACCGCAATAAACAGTAATGCATCCTATAGCATTCTGGAAGGTTGTGGCCGGTTGTAGCGTGGTCGCATCGACAATTTGAAAATATTCCAGTTCCAAACCTTCGATGGCATTAATAGCCTCACTTACTCGTTGTTGAACTTGTGCAATGCTTTGTTTTTTTGCCCATTGCTGCGAGGCAAAGAGTATTTGTGAAATATTAACGGCAGTAAGTTTCTCGCTTGCGCTTAACCTTTGATTACGACTGGATAGGGCTAAGCCGCTTTCTTCGCGCACAATGGGACAACCGATAATTTGCAAGTTTCCAAAGGTGCCCTTTAATGCTGAACGCTCTACCATATAGCGTATAATACACAGCTGTTGAAAATCCTTTTCTCCAAAGTAGGCTCTATCCGGACGTACTAAATAGAATAATCGACTGACAACCTGTACCACACCGTTAAAGTGCCCGGGACGCATTTTCCCTTCCATTACGCTGTCTAATCCACCAAAGTCGAAATCAAAAGTGGTGTTCATTTCTTCAGCTGTATACATTTCTTCAGGTGTCGGCGCAAAGACGAAATCTGCACCAAGACTATTCAAGAGTGTTGCATCTGCTTGAAGATTTCTGGGGTATTTGGCCAAATCTTCTTTGTTATTAAACTGAGTAGGATTAACAAACACAGAGACGAAGGTTACTTGATTGTCTTGAACCGACTGTCGGACTAATGAGGCGTGTCCTTCATGGAGCGCACCCATGGTGGGAACCAAGCCGATGGTTTGATGGGCCTCTTGACAGGATGCAACTTGTTGAAGCAATTCTTGTTTGGTTGTTATGATTTGCATATCACTATATATATAAATGTCCTTTTTAGCTCTTCTCGAGAGTCATATCTCTTTAAAAAGCCGACAAAATTACTAAAAATATATGAAAAATGAAAACTTTTTCATAAAAAATATGGAAATGTCATTTTTTTTTTGTAATTTTGTAGCGGGAAATGATATTCACTTAAAAAAAACGTTTATGAAAGAGCCCAATCGTATTCTTTTTATCTCTCAAGAGATATATCCCTTTTTGGCTACGGAAACACCAATTAGGGTGTTGAATCGGCAATTGCCGGAGTTTTTCCAAGCGAGTGGGTATGAAACGCGCACGTTTATGCCTAAATTTGGTGAGATTAACGAGCGACGCAATCAATTACATGAAGTCATTCGGCTTAGTGGTATGAATATCATTATTGAAGATACTGACCACCCATTGTTGATAAAAGTGACCAGTATTCAGTCTGCCCGTATACAAATTTATTTTATCGACAATGAGGATTATTTTCAACGTCGTCGAGGCATAGCAGATGCTGATGGAAATGAGTATGCAGATAATGACGAGCGCTGTATATTCTTTGCGCGTGGTGTTTTGGAGACGGTGCGCAAGCTGCGCTGGACACCGAATATAGTACATTGTTCAGGTTGGATGGCAGCATTGGCTATTGTGTATTTGAAAAAGGCATATGCAGATTCTCCATTCTTTGAACATTCTAAAATTGTATTAGCATTAGACGATAATGAATACCACACCCCGTTCGGTACTAACTTTACACAAAAATTGCTTTTGGATGGGATGGTACAGAATGATGTGCGTACTCTTGCTGGTTTCCCCGTTGGGTATGAGGAGTTGATGCGTTTGGCTATAGACTACGCAGATGCTGTGATGGTGGCTACTCCGCAAGTTAATCAGCGTTTAATGAATTATGCTGAAATGCGGGACAAACCCATATTTGTCTATCGCGAGAATGGTTTGGATGAGTACAAAGCTTTTTGCGAGAATTTGATGGTTAACAGTAAGGAAGAATAATTACGGAAGTGAGACATTTCTTAGGAATATGGTGTGCCGTAGCCGCAGTATTATTGACGGCTTGCAAGGATGATATTTATTCGGCCGGAGCATCGGCTATGCAAGAGGGTGAAGAAGTTGTTGTAAAAACAGATACACTACGCAATATTCGTTCGTATGTTTGGGAGAAGGAATTGATGCTTGCTCATCCTATTATCAACACGCCCGATAGTTTCTTATTGGGAGAGTGTTCTATGGTTGCTTTAGGCACCATCAAGGCCGATATTCTTACGCAATTTGCTTGCCCGGTCGGATTTACATATCCTGATTCAGTCACATTGGATTCGGTATGCTTATATGTATATTATAGTTCTTGGTTTGGCGATGGCTACTCACCCCTTCGATTGACTGCGTATGAAATGGATTTACAGGGTTTGAGCTATGATAGCGTGTATTCTTCCAATCTGAATCCATTGGATTATTGCAGCATGACTCCTGCTACTTATGTCGTGGATAATGACAGGACCATTGTGCCAGCTACCAAAACAGATTCTATCTATTCTTCCGCTCGTTCAGCATATATCGGAACAATAGTTTTCCGTATGAATGACCGCTTTGCTGAAAAACTTTTTTCTATGCGTTCATTCCCTTCACAAGAATGGTTTAATGAGCAGATGAAGGGCTTATTGATAACCTCTAATTTTGGTTCATCCAATTGCCTTTATGTGTCGGATATGGCTATCGGGTTGCATTATCATTACTATTACAAGAATCAACCGGAAGATACAGAGTATCAGAGCATGGCTGATGCAAAATTTTTCTATGCCAACCAAGAGGTGCGCCAAGTGAATCGATATGATTTCCCTCAGCGTGATGAGTATGTGTATGAAATGATGCAGGAAGATGATAGTAGCAATTACATTGTATCTCCTGCGTACGTGTATACTGTGGTGGAGATTCCCATGCGTCAAATGAAAGAGCGGATTCAAGATAGTATAGGTGACGAAAATAAGATGCGTCCGTATATTAATTATGCATCATTAGAGATTGAAGTGGAGAATGCCGAAAGTGATGGCTCTGTTTGGTGGAATTGGGCCTACCCGGCTTCAACGATGTTACTGATTCGTGAAGATTCTGTAGATAACTTCTTTCTCAATAACGGTTTGCCATCTGATTATTACGCTCTTATCGGTACTTTGGTGTCGACGATTGATTCTACAGACGTTACCCATTATGCGTATGAATTCGATATGGTGAATCTCTTTGAGCGCTATTTGCGTCAAGAGGATGCTCCGGATAATTTACGTATGGTGCTTATCCCTGTCTCATTAGAATATTCAACCACTTCATCGTCCGCAGTTGTGTCCAAAGTGAACATTGAGCAATCTATTACGGTTACTCAAATTAAAAGTGCACAACATCACACCAGTCCTATGGATATAGAGATGGTGTATTCCGGCTTCTCCAATGTGGTGATTCACTAATCAGGAATCAATAAACAGAGATGGCGAAAATTAGCCAAGATACGTTCTAAGAACCTTGGAGCGTGTTGAACCCTTTAACTTACGGATGGCTTTTTCTTTGATTTGGCGTACGCGCTCACGAGTAAGGTGAAGGTCTTCTCCAATCTCTTCCAATGTCTTTTCCTGCATACCCACTCCAAAAAATTTGCGAATAATATCCGCTTCGCGAGCAGTAAGTGTATTGAGTGCACGGTCAATCTCACGAGACAAGGACTCATTAATCAATCCGCGGTCTGCATTAGGAGAGTCTTCATTTACCATAACATCAATCAGGCAATTGTCCTCGCCTTCTACGAAAGGAGCATCAACGCTGACATGACGACCGGACATCTTCAATGTGTCTGCAATCTTTTCTACCGGGATATCGAGTACTTCAGCCAATTCTTCAGCAGATGGTTTGCGCTCGTGCTCCTGTTCAAACCGTTGATAAGCTTTATTAATCTTATTTAATGAACCTACTTGGTTAAGCGGAAGACGGACAATACGACTTTGCTCAGCTAAAGCTTGGAGAATAGATTGACGTATCCACCATACTGCATAAGAAATGAATTTAAAGCCACGAGTCTCATCAAATTTTTCGGCAGCTTTAATTAAGCCCAGATTACCTTCATTAATCAAATCCGGCAAACTAAGTCCCTGGTTTTGGTACTGCTTAGCAACACTGACTACGAAACGCAAATTAGCGCGCGTTAAACGTTCTAAAGCCTTGCGATCGCCATTACGAATGCGTCCTGCCAGTTCTACTTCTTCTTCTACTGTAACCAGATCTTCGCGACCAATTTCCTGAAGATATTTATCCAATGAAGCCGATTCACGGTTCGTGATGGATTTGGTAATCTTTAATTGTCTCATAGGTTTTAATTTTTGGTGATCCGGCCGGGATTCGAACCCGGGACCCACAGCTTAGAAGGCTGTTGCTCTATCCAACTGAGCTACCAGACCGATTGTGTCATTTTTATTGGGCGGATGACACCCAATCTGCCCATGAAAGCTCAAAAAATGAGCCTACATAGGCAAATTAGGGCGCAAAGGTACAGCTTTTTTTCGATAAAAGCAAATTTTTTATCACTTTTTATAGGATGGCGTCCAATAATTTCTGTATTTCGGTTTTTGGAGCCGCGCCGACATGACGATTTACGACTTCGCCATTTTTAAAAATGAGCATAGTGGGAATACTCATAATTCCGAATTGTTCACAACTATCGGGATTCTCATCCACATTAAGTTTACCAACGCGAATGCGTCCCTCATTCTCTGCTGCTAATTGATCAACAATAGGCAACATCATCTTACAGGGACCGCACCAGGGTGCCCAGAAATCGATGACAAGAGGTTGTGGGTCTGCCAAAAATTGTTTAATGTTGGCATCTGTAATTTCTAGTGTCATAATATAGTTATTTTTTAGTTAATTTAATTGTTTCGGGTAGGACTGATATGGAGATTGACTTTTGCTCCGGGTGGTTCAATAATCGTTCTGTGATTAGATCTTCTAACTGTGTTTGAACAGCACGTCGAATGGGTCTTGCTCCTTTTTGAGGATCATAACTGATATCTAATAATTGTTGGCGAACTTTATCACTAACGAAAAGACGATGTCCGGATTTTCGTAAGCGTAAAGTGAGTTGGTCTACCTCTATATTTATTATGTGCGCGAGTGATGCGCGCGTGAGAGGAGAGAATGTGATTATATCGTCTATACGATTAACAAACTCTGGTGGGAATGCCTTCTCTAATGCCTTATGGAGAGTGTGTTCCACTTGTTCTGTCGTTATGGGGCCAGCATCAAAACCAAGCCCAGTTCCGAAATCATGCAATTGACGAGTGCCAATATTGCTGGTCAGGATGATAATGGTATTTCGGAAATCAACACTATGCCCCTGACGGTCAGTCATACGCCCTTCGTCTAATACTTGTAGTAAGACATTAAAAATATCCGGATGCGCTTTTTCTATTTCATCAAATAGGACGATAGAATATGGACGGCGTCGTACAGCTTCAGTCAATTTGCCTCCATCCTCGTGGGCTATATATCCAGGGGGTGCACCAACAAGAAGAGAGACGGTGTGTTTCTCCATATACTCGGACATATCAAAGCGAATGATGGCATCTCGCGAGCCGAACATTTCTTCCGCCAGGGATTGTGCCAGATAGGTTTTCCCGACTCCGGTCGGTCCTAAGAAGAAGAAAGTACCAATGGGACGATGTGGGTCGCGAAGACCTAATCGTGAACGACGAATGGCGCGTACGATACGTTCAATTGCTCTATCTTGACCAATGACGTGTTGACGTAAAACTGCATCCATATGTCGCAATTGCTCATTTTCTTCTTGAGCCACGCGTTGTATGGGAATACCAGACATTCGACTAACTACTGCAGCGATGTGGTCAGTGGTGATTTCTGTTATTATATCAGGTTGAGATGCAGATGATCCCGCCTCGTCCATAGCGTCAATAGCCTTATCGGGCAGATACCTATCGGCAATATATCTATCCGTGAGGTTGGCGCATGCACGCAGAGCGGCATCGGTGTAATGTACATGATGATATTGACCATACGTCTCGCTTAAACGTCGAAGGATATGGTAGGTCTCTTCAGGAGTTGTAGGGCGAACCAGGATTTTCTGAAAACGGCGTTCTAAGGCGCCATCTTTTTCTATGGTAGTACGATACTCGGAAGTAGTGGTGGCCCCGATACATTGTACTTCTCCTCTGGCCAGTGCCGGCTTAAGTATATTAGCGGCATCTAAAGTCCCCTGAGCATTTCCAGCACCTATTAATGTATGTATTTCGTCAATAAAAAGGATAATCTCTTTATGTTCTCTTAACTCCGAAATGACTTCTTGCATGCGTTGTTCAAACTGCCCTCGATATGTTGTTCCGGCCACCATTGATGCCATATCAAGAGATATAATACGCCGATTAGAGTGTGATTTCGTATGGATCATCATTTGTGCCAAGCCTTCTACGATAGCAGACTTACCAACCCCCGGATCTCCAATAAGAATGGGATTGTTTTTCTTGCGGCGGTAAAGGATTTCCATGACTCGTTGTATCTCATCTTCTCGCCCTACTACCGGATCCAATTCATGACGGCGTGCCATCTCGGTTAAATCCCTGCCATAGAGGTCCAGAGTCGGAGTCTTGGAGGAGTGATCATCATCGTTATCGTTGTCAGAATTATCATCTTGATCATTATTATTCTGATTGTTCTCGATGCGTCGCGAATTGAGCAGAATGAAACCGCCTGCAATATGGGATAGAAAATCAGAGGGCCAATTATTGTTGTGGTTATCGTCCGTTTGATTATCATTTTCATCTAAACTATAATCGTGTGTTGCATCGTTCATTTGTGGATGCGGGAGTGGATATAGTTCGATAGCCTTAGCATATGTTAAACCATAATCATGCGCAAGCATCATGGAGGGGAAATTAGTATGTTCCCGCAGGATAGAGAGCAGTAAATGAATGGATCCGATAACGGAACATTTATATGCGTTTGCTACTGCTTTGCAGAAGTTGAAAATACGGTTACATGCCGGTGAGAAGGGTATTTGTGCCGCTGCAACGGTTTGAAGGGCGATGGAGTGCATATGATTGTTTATGCGCTCTTTGAGTACGTTCATATTAACATCAGCACGCACCAGCAAGTCATATGCAGTCCCCTCTTCTAAACGCAATATTGCTAACATCAAGTGATCAGGGAAAATCTGATCATTGCCAATACGCTCAGCTTCTTGACGAGCATACGAAAGAATTGTATTTAAGCGGATTGTATATTCCATGTTCATCCAACGTCATTGCAATTATTTGTAGAAGTGGAAAGCTAACCCAGCACGGAAAACATCGGGGTTCAAGGGATATCCCGGCATCGTAAAATAGTTTCGGGTCATAAACGTGGTGTTGAAATGTTGATAGTGCGCAAAGAAACGTAAATGCAATAGTCGGACATAAAAATTAACATATGCACCTAATATGGGGGAGTTCCCGACCTTTTGTCTATTTTGTACACAGAACTGTCCTAATGCAGGATTGAGTATGGGCGAATAATATAAGGTATTGTAACTTAAGTCTACTCCAATTTGTGCATCCAAGGCCTTAAACCATGTACCATGATAGTATAAATTACTATATAGTGCTACGTCCGGAAGAGGCATGGTGTATGATGAGGAATACTGCCATACGACCGTATTATCTAAATTAATCCATGGAGTAGTAATATTTAGTGTCGCATCTACAGATAGAATGCTCACCGACTTACCGGATTCCATTTGAACTGGAGCTAAACTGTCTGCATGAAAATATATCTGGCGGGATATGTTTTCGTAATCTACTTTTACGCGTGGAGTAACCCATTTAGTAGGATATGCAACCTGTCCTCCCACATGAAAATAATAGGATTTTTTGAAATTGTTATCCCAACGATAGTGGTTACTGAGATAATGTTGCAAATAATAATCCGGAGTCTGATTTCGGAACGACACATTAGCATCAATGGTTAAACTATCTTTTCCTAATTTAAACCCGGCATTGACATGACCATATACTTTGAATTGTCCTATTTTGTGTCCCAATAAACAAATATTTCCACCAAACCGATATCGGATATATTTACCTCCGCGCTTGTATAATTCTCCTCCTACCAACATGCTGTTTTTCCAAGTATACCCATATGAGTTATCCGCCATCAGGTTAATACTTTTGTTTAGGATGTCGTTTGCCTCTTGATTCAATCCGATTAATTCCGGATTGTAATTGTTACTACCGATACCGAAAATATACCGTTGGGATTCCTGGGTGGCAAAGACTGTCGCACCAAACTTAAGTTTATTGTTGAAGGCCTCTTCAAATGTAAATGAAAGGGTGTTTCGCAAGGTAAGAAGAGCAGCCGAATCCTTTGTGGTTAACGGATTGCGGTATATATGCGGATTGTTAAAGCAAGAGTCGTAGAATTGAGTTTGTCGCGCATGTTCAATATAGCGACGAGTCTGTTCATTTGCTTCAAAGATATGACGAATAGTCAATACGGGTACATAAATAGTGCGTATCGAATCTAATTCCACCCAACGTCCGCGTTGATCCCGCTCTCGATAATGTACTGTCTCGTCACGTTCAATACAAAAACTATAATAGTGATTTAAATAGCCAGCCATATGCCGATAACCTGACATCGCCTCCAAGTTAACGGGGATATCTTCTGTTTGAAACTCCGTGTTGGAGATATCATTAGGATCTTTCAGTCCTCCGTTCTCAAAGTTACTCAATCTATTCCAAGCAAAGGCGGCCTGCAGGGAATAGTGATTGCCATTGTATGACGTGAATATCGTTCCATTGAACGTTTTGCCGGCTTGATTGGTATAGTGTCCTACCGCATTCAAATAGTTCATATTGAATCCGATATTAAAACGCGGAGTAATGTTGCCGGTGAAGAGTGCTCTTAAATCATTATCTTCGTGATAGGTTTTAAAGCCACGGTTATAGGAAATCCATGAATAGGGAGTGGTTGTATTAAAAAAGCGAACATCTTGTGCGGTTGGTGTATATATATCATATTGTGAACCGAAAAGGAAATCCGTTTTTTGTGTGCGTTTAAAATAGATGGCCGAAATAACAGGTGAGACCAAGTTCCCGTTAAAGATATTGCAGATAGAATGATCATACAAATCATTGCGCATAGGAAAATTTAGGAAGGCAGTATCTTTTACCTCCACTGTGTCTGCCAAACCGATCTCGCTTGGAATAACCCATGCACGAACTATAGTCTTGGGCAACTTATCCTTGGCGAATAGGGATGTCCCCATCGCTAAGAATAAGAATCCGGTCATTACTATTCTACTGATTCTCACCACTTTACTTTTTCTTTTTCAAAACCCGAATCTGAGCCTGTAAATCAGCAATTTCTTTTTCTTGATTGTTAATGGTCTTGAGCAAGGCATTCAATTCCTCATTCTCAATGGTTGTTGGGTATTGTTCATCAACGCGTTGCAGAAAATCGCTCAAGATATTCATGTAGTTAATAAAGGCATCATATGCAGACTCAAACGTGGTGGATCCCTGATCGATGTGATTCATGTAATGTAAATAATTCACATCTTGCAATATTAGCCAGTCGGCCTTCAATTGACTATCTTGACAGAGGTGTACTCGTTCGGTAACAGCATATAACTTATTAACCGCTTCTTGTTGAAGGTCATTGCCAAGGAAAGTACTCAGGTCTTTCCCTTCTCCAGCCCACGTTACGGCATACGGAGCGACAATGGTATCCTTAGCGGCCATTTTCTTAGCAGCTTCGCCAGGAGTAACAAAAACCATATTTTGTTCCAATGCGTAATAGGGCAATGCCTTAAGAAAATCAAATATTCCTGTGCCGGCGTTTTGCCAGATTCCAAAAGATTCAGCTCCCATCCATAAGTTAATCAATTCTTCCTCTTCCGGAAGGGCTGCCATTTTGGCTACGAATTTTTCAGCATCCATAGGATAGTCCGGCCAATTGGTATCAGAGAAATGGAAAGACAAACCATCACTTAATGCCGCATTCCGCAGGAGTAAATGCTGTTTGGGCGAAACGCAAGTTTGATACATGTAGTTGGGCGACTTCCACGAGAGGATGTGCTTAGCACCTTCGCCCATTAGGGTTTTGTAGCCCAATTGGAAGGCATGTCCGGCTATTTCATCGGAATAAAGCAGACAGGTGTTCCATAATGTATTGGAGGTGACAGAAAATAAATCTTGCAGTTTGGCAACATGTTTGGCTAACTGATCGTCCAATTCACTTTCATTGCATTGTGCAGACAGAGAGTAGGCATAAGGCACTATCGGGAACTCAACACATTTGCTTGCAGCTAATTCCTTTAGCACATCAATCATTTCCGGTGTATACTGCTCAAATAACTCAAGCGTTGTTCCGGAGATGGCTAAGGCGCAATGAAATTTATGCTTGGATAACCGAATCATCTCACTGAGTGTTCGGCATAAAGGTAGATACGAAGTGTTGACCAACCATGAAACGTAATCTTCGGTGGTCATGTCATCATAATAATAATGGTCCTGCCCTATTTCAAAAAAACGATAACGTTTGAGACGATAGGGAACATGCATTTGAAAGCAAAAACAGATATTTTTCATTGTATCGTGTTGTTAATGATTTTTACTAATATTAACTTTACCATCGGCGAATCACTTTATCGTAGATTGCGCGCACCTTTAAACCGGCATCATACCAGCGAATATTATTGACTTCTTCACGCCCTAACTCGCTTAATGATTTATACATGGCAGGATACTTTACTATCGCATATATGGCGTCAGCCATTGCATCAATATCCCAATAGTCGGTTTTTATAGCATGGGACAGAATCTCCGCACATCCTGATTGGCGCGAAATGATAGAAGGGCATCCCACTTGCATGGCCTCCAAAGGAGATATACCGAAAGGTTCGCTTACCGATGGCATAATGTAAACATCAGAATCTGCCAAAATCTGCTGAACCTGTTTCCCGCGCATAAACCCGGGGAAGTGGAAATGATCTGCGATTCCTCGTTGGGCCACCAAATCAATCATCTTATTCATCATATCTCCGCTTCCGGCCATTACAAAGCGTACACCATCCGTCTTTTCGAGTACACGTGCGGCTGCCTCAACAAAATATTCCGGCCCCTTTTGCATTGTAATGCGCCCTAAGAAAGTGACCAACTTGTCCTTTCTTGGATGTTTGGGAAACTCTTCGGGATGAGCTAATGGTTCTACTGCGTTGTGTACCGTACTAACCTTGGATGGATCTTGTCCGTATTTCTCAATAACTGTTTGTCGGGTAAGATTACTTACACATATAATATGATCAGCAGCGTCCATTCCTTGTCGTTCAATTGCATAAACAGTAGGATTGACATTGCCGCGAGAACGGTCAAAATCGGTTGCGTGCACGTGAATAACCAATGGCTTGCCCGAAATCCTTTTGGTGGTTACTCCGGCCGGATAGGTTAACCAATCGTGAGAGTGAATAATATCAAACTGCTCGCGATATGCCAATTGAGCAGCCACAGCCTCATAATTGCCAATCTCTTCCACCAAATTGTCTGGATAGCGTCCGGAAAATTCTATGCAACCACGCCCAGGGACATCTACACTGTTGGCACCAATGATACGCAGGAATGACTGATCTTCATCTCCCCATGGACGAGGAAGGACAAAGGTGATTTCCAAATCTTCTTGTTGGGCCATGCCACGGGTTAAACCATAACTGGCGGTTCCCAATCCGCCTAGGATGTGGGGAGGAAACTCCCATCCATACATTAATGCTCTCATAGATTTTGTTGGGTTTCAAAGTTCTTCATAGTATCCATTACTGAAATAACCGCAGCAACGGAAGGCGCATAGGACATACCTCCATGTCCTTTGTAGGGAGGATTACCGTCATACAACTCATTTAGGGTTCCGATACATAATTCTGACATTTCCGTTTCAAAACCAACCAAAAGACGCTGCATAAAACTCAATCCGCTTTTTCTGTACACATTCATATATGCTCGAGCATAGGCAGCAATCGTATTGGGCCATACCGGACCGTTATGGAAGTTACGGTCACGTTCTAGTTGTCCTCCAATATAAATTGGACGATAGTTTCCGCTCTTAGGTGAAAGAGTGCGTAGTCCACGAGGAGTAAGTAATTCTTTTGTACAGATATCAACTACAGCCTTCTGTTGTTTAATGTTTAGTGGAGAATAGGGAAGAGAGGCCGCCCATATTTGATTCGGACGCACTTCGCGATCATGATAGCCGTCTATTACATAATCGTCTAGGTATACCCCGTTCCAGAAGGTGTTAACAAAGGCATCACGCATCAACTCGGCTTGATATTCGATTAAGTCTGCCAAGTTTTCTTTTCCTTCTTCTCTCATCAACTCGGCGGTAAAACGCATGGCGTTGTACCATAAAGCATTTATTTCTACTACGTAACCAGTACGTGGTGTAATGGGACGTCCATTTTCTACTGCATTCATCCATGTAGAAGGACGCTCACGTCCATCTACCCATAACATCCCATTAGGATGGATAAAGGTGCGGGGATGATGTTGCTTGCGATAAAACTCTATGATATCTCGGCATAGTGTTCCGTATTTAGCTGCAGCCTCTTTCGGCGTATATTTGTGCGCGTACTTTTGAAATGCTCGAATTAACCATAAAAGAGCATCCGGTTCATCTAGACCCTGAATTTCGCTATCTGAGTGATTGCCCTTGAGAAATTCTCGAACCACAGGTACGGCTGTGTCGTCTATAATAGCTTGCCAATACTCCGGGCGGTCAATGTCCAGAGTGCAGCTGGGAGTTGCAAAAAACTCATCACGGGCAGTTGTGCGGAACCAAGGATAGCCTGTTAATAGGTAGCATTTATCTCCGACTCGTTTATAGAATTGCCCGGCGCTGTTCTTTAAGCATTCAAACATACCCGTACGAGCAATGCGTCGTTTTAGTTCTTTTTCCCAAGTCGACTTGAGGAGGGTGGGCTTAACTTCACTGATTCCTGCGGAAAAGATAACCGACTCTCCCTTACGCATAGGCAATTCAAAATAGCCGGGGACTAACTGATCCTCTTTGTACTCAAAGCCTCGCTCTTGTTCTTTTTGATACTCTATTCCTCGATACCATTGCGGACAATGAACATACTCAACATGTTTGCTGAATTGCATATACAAATCAGGGAATCCTTCATACATACAATTTACTCGTCCATTCGCACAATCGCGCATGTCGCTATGAGCTTGTGCATTTTCATGTGTTAACTCATTAACGCTTCGGAATGCCAAGAAGGGTCTAAAACGTAGTAGCGTAGGAGAGCCTGACTCTACCAATGTGTAGCGAATAAGTACTCGAGGTTCGAAGCTTACCAACATGCGCTCTTTGGTCAATATGACACCTCCAACACGGTAGGTTGTCTTGGAAATCACTTCGCAATCGAATTCACGGATATACTTGTGCCCGTTTGGGGCGAAGGTGTTGGGGCCATACTTATGAATACCAAGATTGAACTCGGCACCATGTTGAATAACGGTCTCATCCAACGAAGATAGCAACACAAAATTGTCATTACGTGGTGAGGTTAAGGGTACTACCAATTGGCCATGATACTTCCGGGTATTGCAGTCTACCAAAGTGGTGGAATTATATGCTCCGGCGCGATTGGTCCGGATCATTTCCTTACTTAAACTGCGTTCCAGATTAACCAAGAGTGTTTTGTCAAAATTCAAATATCCCATAGCGTTTTTCAGGGTTAAATATATCGGTCATTATATTTTATTTCTGCATCAACAACGATTTGACGTATTTGTTGCTCATCCTCGCGAGGACAAATCAACAATACATCATCCGACTCTGCAACAATTATGTCCTTCAAACCTCGAATAACGGCCAAGTGTCCTTCGGGCATAGCGACTACATTGCCTTCGCTTTCATAAAACATGGCATTGCCTTTCAATGTTACATTTGCGGAATCATCTTTTGTGCTCAAATCGTACAAGGAGCCCCAAGTTCCTAAGTCACTCCAACCGAAATCTGCTTGCAACACATGTACAGATTCTGCTTTTTCCATAATGCCGTAATCGATACTGATATTAGGACATGACGGAAACATTTGTTGAATAAATGCCTCTTCTTTATCTGTATCCATATATTGCTCTCCATTGGTGAATTTAGTGACCATATCCGGCAGGTGACGCTTCATCTCCCGACAAATAGTTTTCAAATTCCACAAGAAAATGCCGGAATTCCACAAGAACTCACCACTTTCTAAAAAGACTTTTGCCAATTCCAGATTGGGTTTTTCGGTAAATGTTTTTACCCGACAAGGTTGTTCTTCGCTTGCATCTATTTGAATATATCCGTATCCGGTCTCCGGACGCGTCGGTTTCATTCCCAATGTTAATAATGAATCGTGGGTGGATACAAAATTTAATCCGAGTTGAATAATGTCTTGGAATTTTTGCTCTTGTAGAATCAAGTGATCGGATGGAGCAACCACGATATTCGCATTCAATGCATCATTATCCCAATCGCCTTGTACATTCGATATACCGGCACGATGCCGGAGAACACCCTTAATGTGCGCTATCGCATATGCAATACACGGTGCCGTATTACGGCGAGCGGGTTCGCATAATATCTGCTCTGAGTGCAAATCAGGTATCTGCTCCAATATTAGTTTACGGTATGCTACGTTGGTAACAATAACAACATTCTCTATCGGTATCAGCGGACGAAAACGATCTATCGTCATCTGCAAAAGCGAACGTCCTGTACCGAAAAAGTCAATGAATTGTTTTGGGCGACGATTCCGGGAGAAGGGCCAGAAGCGACTACCAACTCCACCTGCCATTATGACGCAATAGTTGTTCTGATTCATGTATCGGTGCAATCTTATGTTTAGTCTTTCTTTTATTTTAGCCGTCAAAGGTACTACTTTTTTTTTACATTTACAAAACTATCTATCTTTTTTTACAAAAAAACGCAAAAATTCATGAAAATATACATTTTATTTGGTGTTTCTCAATAAATTTTTGTAATTTTGTCCCGTCGATGCTACTGCGGACATGTTAAATGAGAGACTTTATATTATTCCTTTTATTATGACAGCAATTATGCTGTCAATGGTTTCGTGTCAACGGCCGGCATCGCCGCGAGAATACGGGTATTATCGTATTACTATCCCTCCGGCCTCTTATTCGCTACCGACATGGCATGAGCCCTATCGTTTTTTACTTTCCGATTATGCTTATGTACAACCGGTCAATCAGGGTGATGAACAGGGGTGGATGACGATTATTTATCCTGCTATTCATGCCGGTATCCATTGCAGTTATAAAGTGGTAAACGGAAATTTGCGTCAGTTAATAGAGGATGCCCACGAATTGGTGTATTCGCATACAATTAAAGCCAATGCTATTCCGGAACATGAATACTTTAATGCAGAACACCATGTTTACGGGGTGCTTTATGAATTGAAGGGGAATACTGCCTCGCCTATTCAATTTTATCTGACTGATTCCGTGCATCATTTTTTCCGAGGGGCTGTTTATGTAGATTGTATTCCCAATCAGGACTCACTACAACCTGTAATCGATTATCTTCATCTGGATATACTCACGTTGATAGAAAGTTTTGAATGGCGATGAAGGTCTTGCCCGAAATATTACAACGCTATCAACAAGGCAGCAAGATGTTGGCCGTGTTGCTGGATCCAGAGAAACCTATCCGCTTGACAGCCACCGATTTGAATAGTGCCGATTTAGTCTTGATAGGAGGGAGTTCTGGAGAGGTCTCTGATGATTTTATGGCTAAGATTCGGATATTAACTCATCGGCCGATAGTGCTCTTTCCGGGTAATGTGTCTCAATTTAATCCACTGGCGGACGCAATCCTTTTCCTCTCCCTCTTATCCGGTCGTAATCCGGATGTCTTGGCAGGACAACAAATTGCGGCAGCCCGTAGTATACAGGACTCCGGCATAGAAGTTATTCCCATGGGGTATATTCTTATTGATGGAGGGCGCATTAGTAGTGTGGAACGTGCCTCTCATACTACCCCTCTTGATCCTGCAAATATAGATGCTATCGTGGATATTGCCATAGCCGCTCAGTTAATGGGCAAACAATTGGTCTATCTGGAGGCTGGTAGTGGGGCATTATTTCCTGTCTCTGAGGAAATTATCAAACAGGTTCGCAGCCGTTTGCACATTCCTTTGATTGTTGGCGGCGGAATACGTACTCCCCAACAAATGAAGCTGGCATTTGAGGCCGGCGCCGACGTGGTCGTGATAGGAAATCATTTTGAAGAACACCCGGAACAATTTCCGCTATTTGTCCAACATGAGTGATGATGAGAGATATATGATGTTTGCGCTTGCTGAAGCCGAGCAAGCGTATCAACAGGATGAGATTCCTATTGGTTGTGTTATTGTCTGCGATGGGCGTATTATCGGTCGGGGACATAATATGACTGAAACCATGCAAGATGTTACGGCGCACGCTGAGGTGCAGGCTATTACGGCTGCTGCTCAAACGCTTGGAGGCAAATATTTGCAAGGATGTACACTGTATGTAACTGTCGAACCTTGTGTGATGTGTGCCGGCGCCATTGGATGGGCACAGGTGAGTAGGGTTGTATATGGAGCCGAAGATGCCAAACGCGGTTTTACAATTTTTGCCCCGCAGGCCCTTCATCCTAAATGCCAAGTATCTCATGGTATAAAAGCAGAAGAATGCCAAGCTATAGTACAAAAGTTTTTTCAATCTAAACGTCAATGACAGATACTCGTGATAAACACGACTGGCGTTCCCGATCACATGTTAAAGGAGCGCGTTTGCTGACGAAGGCCGTATTATGGTTGGCCCATGTATGGGAACGGATATTTCGTCAGACCAGTCATATAACTCTTTTGATCCTCACGGACACCGGTTCCGATTTTATGCGCGAATTTGCGGAGATTGCTCCCGGCACTTTTCAGCATTCACTCCAGGTGAGTAACTTAGCTACCGATGTGGCCAAGCAATTAGGTGCAAATGTTTTGTTGGTCCGTACCGGTGCTTTGTACCATGATATAGGTAAAATAAGCGCTCCGTATCATTATACCGAAAATCAACCCACAGGCGTTAATCCTTTACTCAAGATGAGTAATCGAGAGGCGGCACAGACTGTAATCGCACATGTCAGTGAAGGTGTGAAGATTGGTAAGGCCAATATGTTACCGGATAGTATACTTCATTTTATTGAATCCCATCACGGTACTTCTATAGCCCGTTATTTCTATAATTCCGAAGTCAATAAGTTAGGGCAGAAGGCGGTCAATGTAGATGACTTCCGCTACCCCGGTCCTAAACCTAAGACGCGCGAAGCTGCCATTTTGATGATGGCAGATGCCATAGAGGCACGGAGTAGGAGTTTGAATGATTATAGCGTGCAGTGTATCAATGAAATGGTGGATGATATGATTGACCAACAAGTCATGGATGGACAATTGAGTGAGAGTAATTTACGTTTTAGTGATATAGCGATTGTTAAGGCTGCATTCAAACAGAGTCTGTTGCGGATGCACCATCATCGTATTCAATATCCGACCATTCATAAATCATAATATATTTTGGCTGCTTATCCATTATATTTAGCCCCGATGGAGGACGTCACCGATCCGGCGTTCCGCCTGTTGTGTAAGCGTTTTGGCGCAGATAGGGTATATACCGAGTTTGTTAATGCCGACGCGCTCGTACGTGATGTCGCTTCTACCGTGCGCAAACTTACCATCAGTGATGACGAACGTCCTGTCGCTATTCAAATCTATGGGCGCGACCCGGACTCGATGGCCGAAGCGGCGCGGATTGTAGAACAAGCACGGCCAGATTTTATAGACATCAATTTTGGCTGCCCGGTGAAAAAGGTTGCCGGTAAGGGAGCTGGGGCAGGATTGCTGCGAGACGTGCCCAAGATGTTAGCTATTACAAGCGCTGTAGTAAATGCGGTTAAGACACCCGTTACCGTTAAGACGCGTTTGGGATGGAACGAGCAAGAGAAGATTATTGTGGATTTGGCAGAAGCTCTCCAGGATTGCGGTATTCAGGAATTGGCTATCCATGGTCGCACCAGGGCACAGATGTATACCGGCGAGGCCGATTGGACGCTCATAGGCGAGGTAAAGAATAATCCTCGCATGCATATACCGATTATCGGTAATGGAGATATTACGTCTCCCGAGCGAGCCCGCGAGTGTTTTGAGCGTTATGGGGTCGATGCCATTATGATTGGACGAGCCACCTTCGGAAGCCCCTGGATATTTGAGGATATTAAGAATTTCTTATTACATCCGGATAAAAAAAATGCCCAACGCACGATGGAGTGGTGCGTGAGCATTTTGAAAGAACATGTGGAACGCAGTATTGAGTGGATAGGCGACGAACGCAAAGGCATCATCCACTCGCGTCGTCATTTTGCTAATTCTCCGGTCTTCAAGGGACTATATGATTTCAAGCAGACCCGCATAGCGCTCTTGCGTGCAGATACCAAAGACGATGTCTTTCGTATTATGGACGATATCGTCGAGCGTTGGGGAACGTGTGGAGACCTTATGGCTTGACTAATGTTCCTATAGGCTCGCCGTTGATAACCCTTTCCAAGTTGCCGACAATATCCATGTTAAAGACATAGATTGGCATGCCGTTCTCTTTGCACATGACGGTGGCTGTCTGGTCCATGACCTTCAGACCGCGGCGAATGACCTCGTCGTATGTGATTTCGCTAAACTTTGTAGCGGTCGGGTCTTTCTCCGGATCGGCAGTGTAAATACCATCCACGCGGGTACCTTTGAGCATCACGTCAGCTTTAATTTCCAAGGCCCGAAGGGATGAACCGGTGTCGGTAGTAAAGTACGGAGCTCCGGTACCGCCGGCCAGAATAACTACGTTGCCGCCTTCGAGCAGTCGTTGTGCCTTGGCAGGACTATAGAAATCACCGATAGGCTCCATGCGGATAGAGGTCAGTACACGAACGGGTTGACCAATAGCTTCGAGTGCGGAGGACAGCGCGAGCGCATTGATAACTGTCGCCAACATACCCATCTGGTCGCCTTTGACACGGTCAAAACCGCGTTGTGCGCCCGATAGGCCACGGAAGATGTTTCCGCCGCCGATGACGATACCGATCTGCACGCCTCGTTGTGCGATTGCTTTCACTTGCTCGGCATATTGATTGAGTCGCTCGGTGTCGATACCTTGCTTGCTTTCTCCGGCAAGACTCTCACCGGAGAGTTTTAATAAGATGCGTTTAAACATAGTATGTGGAATTGTTAAATTTCAGTTCCGGATCCGCTCTGATACCAACTTGCGTACATTGCGTAGTTATTGGCAATTTTTTGGTTTATCTCTTGAGTCTGTGCGGGGTCAGCGTTCTTAATAAACTTAGCCGGCACGCCACCCCAGATCTCGTGAGGACCTATCTGTGTGCCCTTCAGTACCAATGCATTGGCTGCTACGATAGCACCCTCTCCTACGTGTGCTCCGTCCAAAAGGGTTGCTCCCATTCCAATCAGTGCATAGTTGTCGACGTCTGCACCATGAATGGTCACATTATGCCCGACGGACACATAGTCACCAAGTGTAATCGTTGATTTCTGATATAGCGTATGCAGTACAGCCCCATCCTGTATGTTACAATGCTTACCGATGGTAATTGTATTGACATCACCGCGCAATACTGCATTAAACCACAGGCTTGTACCTTCCCCTACGGTTACATCACCGACTACGGTGGCATTTTCTGCCATGAATACGTCATCGGCGATGTGAGGGGTTAGGATTTCTCCGTTTCTATTGATGGATTTTACTAAAGCCATAACAGTTTAACGGTTTAACAATTTAACAGTTTAACGTGCAGCAATAATAGCCAGGAATTTCTCTGCTACCAAAGCAGCACCACCAATCAGACCACCGTCGATATCCGGACATGCGAACAACTCAGCAGCGTTTTTCTCGTTGCAACTGCCGCCATAAAGGATAGTGGTATCTTCAGCTGCGGCCTTACCGTATTTCTCGGCTACCAGACTGCGGATGTAGGCATGAATCTCCTGTGCCTGCTCCGGCGTTGCGGTCAGACCGGTACCAATTGCCCAAACGGGTTCGTAGGCCAGTGTGATATTTTTCCATTCTTCGGCGCTCAAACCGAAGACCGAACCTTCTAATTGAGCCTTCACTACCTCGTTTTGCTTACCGGCCTCGCGTTCTTCTTTTACCTCGCCGATACAGAAGATCACCTTCAGACCGTTAGCCAGTGCCAAACGTACTTTCTCTGCCAGCATAGCATAACTCTCTGCGTAGTACTGACGACGCTCTGAGTGACCAAGGATGACGTACTCAGCGCCGGTGGATTTAACCATCTCAGCACTTACCTCACCAGTGTAAGCACCCTTCTCGTGGTCTGCGCAGTTCTCTGCAGCAACCTTAATCGGACTACCCTTCAGCAACTCAGCCACGGTAGCTAAGTGAATAAACGGCGTGCCGATAACAACGGCGCATGCGGGGTTCTTAACAGCTTCGTTTAATTCGGTAGCCAAAGCTACACCTTCTTGCAGGTTCTTGTTCATCTTCCAGTTACCTGCTACCATTTTTGTTCTCATTGTTGTATGTATTTAATTTATATTGTTTTGTGCATCAATAATTGTTTCAAATCCTTTTGAATGAGTATAGCCATATAGACCATTAGCAATATGGTTCCGATACCCATCATTACCCACTCGTTGAAGAGTCCATAATGTATCAGCATGGCGCGTACAAAATAGTATAGGCCGGATAATACTACGACCAATAGTGTGTACATTCCTATTGAGCGGTAATCATACGGAACCGGCAAATAGCGACGTCCTATCCACCAACTCAACAGCATGAGCAGGAAAAAACAAACGGTCGAACTGCCGGCCGAGGCGATATATCCGATGTGGGGCACTAAAACGACCTGCAGTACAAAGGTGATAATTACCCCTAAGATAGAGAAATACATGCCCCACTGGGTGCGGTCGGTTAACTTGTACCAGAAAGACAAGTTGAAGTATATCCCTTGGAAAATATATGCCCATAATACTAACGGCACGATACGCAGACCTTCCCAGAAGGACGGAGCAATAATATATTTGAGTAAATCCAGATAAGCAATCATCCCCATCAGAATCAGGTACGAGAAGACAATATAATACTTCATCGCATCTGCATAAGCTGCTACCGATTGTCTGTCTTTATGTTTGGCAAAGACGAACGGCTCGTATGCATACCGGAAGGCTTGCGTAAACATCATCATAATCATCGCCACCTTGAAACAGGCTCCGTATACTCCCAACTCCGATTGTGCCGTTGCTGCCGAATCGCTACTGAGGATAGCCGGGTGCAAATAAGGGAAGATAATACGATCCAAGGTCTGATTCATAATACCGCATACACCCAGCACCAAGAGGGGCAACGAATACCGCAGCATGCGTCGTAATAGTCCGAAGTCGAACGCGGCGAAGCGAAAGACGGTGATGTCCGGCAACAGGAACAGGGTCTGCAGGGTGGTGGCTAAGATATTGGACCAAAAAATATACCTTACTCCGTCCGCCGGATCATACCATGAGCCGATGCATGACCAATGTGCTATATACGGACAAACGACGAGGAAGAAGAGGTTAAAGACGATATTCAGGAACACAAACACCAATTTGACGGACGCAAACTTAATGGGGCGCTTCTTGTACCGTAAATAGGCAAAGGGAATAGAAGCAAAGGCATCTATCGCTACTACTACACCCATCAGTGCGATAAACTCTTCATGACCTGCGTAACCTAACCATGCGGCAATCGGATAGCGTAGCACAACGCACGATATGGCAAAAATCAAGGAGGTGGTGAAGAGGGCTATCAGGGCTGTACTATATACGGCAGTCGGATTTTCGTCTTCGCGATTGGTAAAGCGGAAATAGCCGGTTTCCATGCCATACGTCAAGATAACCAGTAGCAAGGCCGTCCATGCATATAAATGGGTCACAATGCCGTAATCAGCCTGCGTCTCCAGTACATGCGTATAGAGCGGCACAAGCATCCAGTTAAGGAACTTGCCGATAATCGAACTAAGGCCGTAAATGGCGGTATCCTTAGCCAATCCCTTCATGTTATTTTGTCCTGCCATTATTCGTGCTTGCCATCTACAATAATAACAATCTCACCCTTGGGTGGAGTCTCCTTAAAATGCTGTATCAACTCTGCCAGTGTTCCGCGTTGAGTGTCTTCGTGCATCTTACTGATCTCTCTGCTTACCGAAGCCAGCCTGTCGGGCGAACAAAACTCTGCTAATTGTTCCAAAGTCTTGACCAACCGGAAGGGTGACTCATAGATAATCGTTGTGTATGCCTGTTCGGCAATCCATTTGAGACGCGTCTGACGACCTTTCTTTTGGGGAAGGAACCCCTCAAAGAAGAACTTGTCGCAGGGGAGGCCGGAGTCAATGAGTGCCGGCACAAAAGCCGTAGCTCCCGGCAGACACTGCACCTCCACACCGCGCTCAGCACAAGCGCGCACCAACATAAATCCCGGATCAGATATACCCGGCGTACCGGCATCGGACACCAAGGCTATCGTCGAAATCAGAGCCTGTTCGGCTAACGCTTGGCATGTCTGGTGCTCATTAAACTTATGATGACTCCGCAGGGGCGTATGAATCTCATAATGCTTGAAGAGTACCGACGTCGTACGCGTATCTTCCGCTAAAACCAAGTCGGCCTCGCGTAAGACTTTCAGGGCGCGCAGAGTGATATCCTCCAGGTTACCTACCGGTGTGGGAACAAGATAAAGCATTAACTGAAGCGACGTTTAAGGACGTTGATAAACAACTCGTAGGTAGAACTGTCTTTGTCCCACTCAAAGCGAGCAATATACTGAACTGCCTCGTCCAGTGATTTCAACTCATTCAACTCGTCTAAGGCTTTTTGCATCTTTTCTCCGTTACCGGCAAAGAGTTCGCGTTGGAAGAGAAAACGGTCGCCTAACGATATCGCCCGACGAATATCACTCACACCTGCTTGCGGCTGAGGCTTGGGCTGCACTTGCGGTTGGGGAGCCGGTTCCGGCTGGGGAAAAACGACGGGTTGCGGTTCGGGCTCGGGAGCAGCAATAGGTTTGGGCTCGGGAGCAACGACCGGCTCGGGCTCGCGTACCACCACGGGCTCCGGTTCGCGAACGATTTCGCGCACTACCTCACGTACTGTCTCCGCTGGACGATTCTCTACGGCGGCTAATCGTGCCGTCAGGTCCTGGACTTGTGTTTCTAAGGCCGCAATGCGTGCCTCTACAGATTCAAAATATTGAATGATCTCTTGCATAAAGACGGTATATTAACAAGCTACTTTTTCCAACCATTTAACCATACTGAGCATAATCGTCATCGATACTAGACAGATAGCAAAGAAGACAGCCCAGCAATATTCGATAGCCCATGCGTTGTACATCAACGGACCAACCCATATAAACAGGTTGCCGATGGCAGTGGCACCCAACCATAGACCCTGACACAAACCTACCAGGTGGCGCGGGGCTACTTTGGATACAAATGACAGACCTAATGGAGAGATAAACAATTCAGCCACAGTTAGGAAGAAGTAGGTTACTAACAATACCCACGGTCCTTCTTTGGCCAGACCGGCAGCCGCCAGTTGTTCTGCATCTAAGGCACGGAACTCGGTGCCGGATGGATAGTGATTAATCATCGAAACGATAATCAGGAACAGATAAGCACAGCCGGCAATCAGCATACCCAAGGCTATCTTACGCGGAGTTGATATCGATTTACCCTTGCGGGCTAAGGCGCCAAAGAACCACATAATAATAGGCGTTAGCACAATTACGAAGAACGGATTCAGAGCCTGCCAGATCTCAGGAGCTATACTGTCGGTACGGATAAAGTCGCGAGCAAAGACGCTGAGCGATTGACCGTTCTGGTGGAACGAGAGCCAGAAGAAGATAGCGATCCCCAATACGGCAAATAGGGCGGCCATACGCTGCTTAATCTCCTTGGCCATAGCAATCTTTTCTTCCGCCGTGTATTGTACTACATTGGAAGCCTCTTTCTTGGCGGGTTGCGGGAACATACGCTTGGTGGCCAGGAAGATAATCAGCGAGATAAGCATCGCGGCTACAGAAGCGAAGAACGAGTAGTGGATACCCTCGTTGAAGACGGTGATATAGTCTTGACAGAAACTCAGATGGTCCACAAACGGATACCCGGCCTGGATAGAGGCCTGCATGGTCTCCTGGAATTTCTGCGTCAGTTGACCGTCAGCGATAAACTGGTGAGCCAGGGAGGCCATATCCGAATTGTAAATCAGGTGATGGGCATTCAACCACCATTGGCGCAGCAGAGGAGCCACAAAAGGTGCGGCCAAACCGCCGACATTGATGAACACATAAAAGATTTGGAAACCCGAGTCGCGTTTCTCTTGAGCCACCTTCAGGGCTTCGGGACCTTCTTTGGCGGCTTCGGCTTCAAACTCGTCGTACATCTTACCTACGATAGCCTGCAGGTTGCCCTTAAACAGACCGTTACCAAAGGCAATCATTAGCAGCGAGGCACAAGTGAAGATAAGTATTGACCACCACTCATTGCCTCCGTTAGGATTCTCCGAGAACAAAGGTAATGCCAGAAAGACATATCCTAACGACATAATAATCAATCCCCATTGGATGGTCTTGTTGTAATTTTGTGTCTTATCCGCAATAATACCGCCGACCAGACTGAGTACATAGATACCGAAATAGAAGACCGAATAGATAATACCGGCTGTAGCATCATTAAGTCCGAACTTGCTGACCAGGAAGAGTAGCAGCACGGCGTTCATAATGTAGTAACCAAAACGTTCGCCCATATTGGCCAGGGCGGCGGGGATGAGTCCCTTAGGGTGTTTAGCAAACATAACTATATAACTTTTAATTCTTAATTCCTAATTCTCAATCACTTCGCACCAGTGATGTCTGTCTTCCGTCCTTCCGTACTGTATATCCTGTAAGGCTTGATACAGGCGTGTCAGTACGGGGCCCGGTTCATCTTGTATGGTGTAGGTAATCCCTTTATCCGGATCGACGACGCGACTGATGGGGGATATTACACAGGCTGTACCGCAAGCTGCGGCTTCTTGCATGTCCGTTAACTCCTCTACGCGTATATGTCGACGCACCACTTTCATCCCTATCTCCTTAGCCAGCGTCATCAGGCTGTCATTAGTGATGGACGGCAGGATAGCACTCGACCGCGGCGTCAGGTATTCGTTACCTTTGATACCGATGAAGTTAGCGGCCGAACACTCGTCGATATATCGGTGATGCTTGGCATCCAAGAAGAGGCAGTCGAATCCTTGTTCATGCGCAGTTTCTGTGGCTCGGAAAGACGAGGCATAATTGCCGCCTACCTTGAATTGTCCGGTGCCGAGGGGTGCCGCACGATCGACGTGACGATTGATGATAAACGGTGTACAGTGGAACTTCCCCGGATAATATGGGCCAATAGGCGATGGGATGACGATAAACTCGAAATCTTTGCCCGGTCCTACTCCCAATCGTGGTGTTGTGCCTATCAACAGCGGTCTAAAATACAACGTTGCTCCTGTCTCGTAGGGAGGTACGAAGCGTTTATTTTTTTCTAAGGCCAGCAAGATAGCCTTGCCGAACACCTCCGTCGGAACAGGCGCCATCTTCAACCCTTCGGCTGAACGCTGCATACGTTTGGCATTTTCTTGCCAGCGGAAAATACGAATCTTGCCGTCTATTCCGCGGAAAGCTTTCAGTCCTTCAAAGGCTTCTTGTCCGTACTGCAGGCAGGTTGCCGACACGTGCAGGTGGAGGAACTTATCCTCTGTAGCATATGGTTCTTCCCAGGTGCCGTTATGATACGCTGTGCGGACAATGTAATCCGGCTCGGTGTAGTGAAAACCTAATGTGGTCCAATCAATCTTCATTTTTCAATCTTCAATCTCGTCTCCGGTCCTGATGCAAAGATTAGGTCCAGGATGCTGTATTCTTTTTGCCACTTATGTTGGTCGGTCCATATCTGTCCGCTCCAATCGGTGGTGTGTAACAATGTCTTTTCACCTGTCGGCTGACGGTTGTTAATCAGGTCGATGATGACCTCACTCAAGCCGTCATTCAGGTCTACCAGGTATTTCGTTTGCTTCTCGTACCATGGATGCAGATAGTCTGCATAGTAGGCAAAATATGGCGTGTGGCCATACGCTGACAACAGGGTAATCCAATGCTGGTGTTGCCACTTCATTTGGTACGAAATCTCTATGTCGCGTGTCAGTTGTTTATGTTCTACTTTGCATACTGGTACCGTCATCTGTATCGCTTGTCCTTGTGCTCCGTGTATCAGGCATCGGTTGCGGAAGGTCTGTTTCTCAAAACTTTCCATTACCTCGATGCGGGTATCCGGCCGGCAGAGGGCTGCAAAATACGAGGCAGGACCTAAATATGCTGTTGGTACTATCTCCACGCTTTTTTGCCTATGCGATTCCAACGGATATGTCCCCGGAACCACGGTTTATCTTTCTCTATACTCAACCATATAAACACCGGTCGGCCTACTATGTGGTCTTCGGGTACGAAGCCCCAGTAACGACTGTCGGCCGACTTATGTCTGTTGTCGCCCATCATCCAGTAGTAATCCATGGCAAAGGTGTATTCCTCGCCGATGTGCATCGGTTGGTGCTCGTAGGCTTCGGCTATACGGCGGTAGATAGGATAGTTGTCTTCGGTTATCATTATCGTCTCGCCGCGTCGGGGCATATAGACCGGTCCGTAGTTGTCGCGCGTCCAGGTGGTCTGACCTAATGGGTAGACAGGACCGCCTTCTTGCTCGGGTTGTATCTCTATGCGCACTACATGCGGGTTGCGGGCTATCTCCTCACGCATGGCCGTAGTGAGAGGCAATAACCATATATTGGCTTGCACTTGGGTGCGGTCTTCGTGCGAGACCCCTATCTTGTCCAAGTACGAACGCGACAGCAGGTGACCATCGGTGATGACGTAGTAGTTATACTGCACCTGGGGGAAGTCTTCCAATATCTGCCCGTTGATGTATACCTGGTTATTGATAATCTGCAGACTGTCTCCGGGTTCAGCTACGCAACGCTTGACATAGTTCTCACGGCGGTCAACAGGACGGTAGACGATGTCGCCAAACAAGTCCTTGCGTTGCTTCACCATTCTTTCTCCGTAAACAAAACGCAGGGTATAGTAGTCCGGATTCTGTTGCTTGAGGCACACGGTGTCGCCCGTGGGGAAGTTGAACACTACGATATCACCTTTCTTAGGATGATCCCAACCTTTGAGGCGTTTGTATTGCCATTGTGGATATTCTATAAAACTCTTGCCCTCGCCTAACCATTTAGGAAAAGTGTGCTGCATGAGCGGCATACTGAGCGGGGTGTTCGGTACGCGTGCTCCGTAACTCATTTTGCTCACAAACAGGAAGTCACCTACCCGTAGACTCTTCTCCAGCGACGAAGAGGGAATCTGGTAGTTCTGGAACAGGTACAGGTTGATAAAGTACACCGCTACTAAGGCAAAGACGATAGCGTCTACCCAGGAACATACCGAATAAAGCATCGGCTTGGTGTCCTTGTACTTCTTCCACCAACCGTAGTTGATGTACTTGGTGGTGAACATATCGAGGATAAGGGGCAGGAGGACGAGCCATCCTAACGAAGCCCAATCGCCCCAGGCTACCCAAACGACAAAGGCGACATATACCGTGCTCCAAATACCGGCACGAATCCATCCGCCTCGCGAAACATTAGCTATACGTTCTCTAAAACTCATCAATTCTTAATTTTAAATTTTTAATTCTTACCTAGTTCTTCTGCTGCCAGTACTGCTCCTAAAGCAAAGCCTTCGCGGCCTTTGGCTATGTGGGTGATAATAATAGTATCTTGGGGACTGTCCCACGTTACTACATGTGTGCCGGGTACTTCACCCTCGCGAATCGACTCAATCTGTATTCTATCAGTAAAACGGTCTGTATTCTGTATTCTTATTCCTTCGCTTAACGTCTTCGCTGTCCCGCTGGGCTTGTCCAGTTTATGGATGTGGTGCGTCTCAGTAATCGACGGCGTATATTGCGGCTGATGCGACATCGCTGCGGCTAAGTGCCGGTTGAGGTCGAAGAAGATATTCACGCCTACCGAGTAATTACTGCTCCATACGAGCATCGTCTTACCCGTCTTACTATCCACTATTAATTTTTTACCTTCTACTTCTCTCAACTCTAAACTCTCAACTCTCAATTCTGTTACATCCCATCCTGTTGTGCCGCACACTACGGGTACGCCCTGTGCCCACGCGCGTAAAATGTTTTCCTTGGCGGTTTGAGGAGTAGTGAACTCGATGGCCACCTCGGCGTTCTTCAACTCGAAGGCATCACCGGCATCGATGCGGGCCACGATGTCGTGTCCGCGCTGCAGGGCAATCTGTTCAATGATGTGCCCCATCTTACCATATCCTATTAACGCTATTCGCATACTATACTAATCCCATTAGTTTGGCTTGTTCCATCATATAGGCTCTGGCAGCCTCGTATTCGTTCGGTATGATACCGTCTAAGATAGCATCCTTGATGCGCATCTTCAATTCGCCCACTTCGCGACAAGGCTCTATGTGGAGCGTCTGCATGATCTCCTCGCCCCGTACGGGTGGTTGGAAATTACGGATGCGGTCGCGCTCCTCCAACTCCACCATCTTGCGGCGCACCAACTCGTAGTTTCGGTGGAAGCGTTCTACTTTTTGCGCATTACGTGAGGTGATATCTGCATCGCAGAGCAACATCAGGTCGTCGATATCGTCGCCGGCTTCAAAGAGCAGTCGGCGTACAGCCGAGTCGGTGACGGTATCTTCGATAAGGTTGATAGGACGCATATGCAGGTCTACCATCTTGATGACATAGTCCATCTTCTCGTTCAGCGGCATCTTCATGCGTTTGAAGATGCGGGGAATCATCTTAGCGCCTATGTAGTTATGGTTGCGGAACGTCCAGCCGGCTTGTTCGTCCCAGGCTTTCGACTTAGGCTTGCCTATGTCGTGCAGCAGAGCCGCCCAACGCAACCATAGATTATCGGTCTTCTCGGCTATGTTGTCCACCACCTGCAGCGTATGCAGGAACACATCTTTATGTCCGCGTCCTTCTTTGGTCTCTATGCCTTTCAGTGCCGCCATCTCCGGGAAGATAAGGGGCAGAAGACCCGTCTTGTCCAGCAGCAGCCAGCCTACCGACGGCCTGCGTGAGAGCATAATCTTATTCAGTTCCTCTACGATGCGTTCGCGGGTGATGATGTGGATGCGTTCTTTGTTGCGACTGATAGCATCAAAGGTCTCGTTGTCTAAGTAAAAACCTAATTGCGAAGCGAAGCGTACGGCGCGCATCATGCGCAGTGGGTCGTCAGAGAAAGTGATATCCGGGTCTAAGGGCGTGCGGATAGTACATTCTTCCAAATCGTACAAGCCGCCAAAGGGGTCCAATAACTCACCGTAGCGTTCTTTATTCAGGCATATAGCCATAGCGTTGATGGTGAAGTCGCGCCTGTTCTGGTCTTCCTCTAAGGTGCCGTCTTCTACGATAGGATTGCGACTGTCGTGCTGATAACTCTCGCGGCGGGCACCTACGAACTCCAACTCCGTATCGCCTTTCTTCACCTGTGCTGTACCGTAGGTGTGGAACACACTCAGGTGGGCACCGCGTCCCAATCGTTTGGCTACAGCTTCTGCCAAACTAATACCACTTCCGACCACGACAACATCGATATCGGTCGACGGGCGGTGCAGAATCAGGTCGCGCACCCATCCGCCGATGACGTAACATTCCAGTCCCAGCCGGTCGGCTTCTTCGCCTACCAGGTGCAGAATGGGTTGTTGTATCTTAGGGTCGTTAATCAGCATTGTGCTTAGTGTTTATTTCTCCCAGCCCTCAAAAATCTCCGGACCGTAGACATTGTCTTCATCGGCCTCGTGCAGCGGAGTCCATAGTTGGGCAAAGAACGGATTTTGTTTGGCTACGCGGTCCCAATGCCAGGGCACCTGTTTCTCTTGCGGCTCAAAAGCATAGGGGTACGGCATATCGTACGGACTCCAATGACCGCCTAACAGGATGAGCCGGCGACCGGCTTGGAAGGTATTGCCGTTGGCGTCTTGCCAGGTGTCGTTACCTAAGTATTTACCGCCACGGAAGGCTGCGGCTTTTTGCAACTCGGCATCCGTCAGTTGGTCTACATCTTTCGTCTCATCGTATCCGTGGTCTAACAATACAGGTGTCTCGCTCGGATGACTGACATCAAAATGCTTCCAGTCAGGAATGGCCTTGTATGCTTCAAGGCTGCCATAATAAGCGGCGATACGTTTGCGAGCCCGTTCACCGTTAACCGTTAACCGTTCACCGTTCTTAATCCACCACTGTGTACCGTGCTCGGGACTGTTAGCCAGGCTGCGCATCGACAGTTTGACCAGGTGCGGGAAGAGTTTGGCTATGTGCGTCTTGGCGGCAAACTTAATGCCCCACGGCACCGACTTAGCCTTAGCCATCTGAGCAAAGTATTCCTTGACGGGCACATTGGCGCGGAAATGAAGGAAGTCCTCTAACTTATCGCCGTCGATATACCACATGCCGTGGAAATTGCGCGTCGTGAACCAGTTGGCATTGAATATCTGTTCCGGTTTGGGGCAGCCTACGGCCTCCAATAGCAGGCATTCAAACTCATAGTTCGACAATCGGTACTCTTTGCCCGAACCGATATTGTAGTAGTTATTCCAGAATGCTTTTGGCACCTCAGGACGGCATACGCGTTCCAGCAGTCGTCCGCTATCTTCTACTGTCGCCCACTCCAGCACGCCGCGGATGGGCACGTGGAACATGATAGGGTCGTAGTTCTTCAGGATAGCGGGATAGAGGATACCCGACTGACGCAGCGACGCCCAAGTCTTAATACCCGAGTCGGTGATGATACGCTCGGCCATGACTTTGGTGAGTCCGTAGTGGTCGTACGCCGATACACAAATCGGATCGCCGGCGCGTCCCCAATGGAGCGGTTCGCGACGATCACCCATCTGGGCTACTGAACCTACATAAACTACCTTGGGTTGTTTATCTTCCGGCTGTGCCAAGACGGCCTTGGTGATGTACTCAGCAGCAGATATATTGGTGCGCAAGGTGGCCTTGGGACGATAGTCCGCTTGCGGCGACACCAAACCGCCGACATGCAGTACGATATCTGCTCCTGTCACGCCCTTCAGCACATCCTCATACTTGGTCAAATCGCCCCAGATAACCTTAAGCGATGAGTGATTAGCGATGAGGGGAGTGAGTAATTCTTTATTCTTCTTACTCGGACGGGCGAGGATACGCAACGTATATTGCTCCGGATAACGCAGTATCTCCATCATACCTGCGTAACCCATGGTGCCCGTAGCACCTGTCAGAAAAACTGTCGTCTTCATTATTAATTTGTAATTTTTAATTCTTAATTTTTAATTTTTCATTCTCTCCCCATCTTTCAGCCTGTTCCATTTTTCTTTTACAAACGCTCCTGTATGATGAATCATGCGGCGCCACCAGTAGTTCAGTATCTCGTCCTCTTCATCTTCCAAATCCTGCACTACCTGTTGGGCGTTATTGTCAGAGATAACCAACAGCAAGTCGCCGACCAATAGCGGTGTATCGCCCGTAGGCACAAAGAATGTGTCACCACGGCGTGCCATAATGACTAAGGTGTGTGGCGGCACATCGATATCTTTTAGGCAGTTGCCCTTCTTGAGCAACTCCGGCGTTACTTCGCGTTCGCGTGCCGAGGTCTCTACCTCTTCGGGCAGGTCGATGTCGAACCATTTGAGACGATGCTCCGGCTCTTGCGGCTTAGCCAAGTGTAGACGCCGCGCCATATAACTGAGTGTCGTACCTTGCGCCAACAGACTGACGATAGTGCAAGCAAAGACCACATTGAAGATCATATCGGCGTGCGGCACATCGTTGGCCTCGCATAGGATAGCAAAGATGATAGGTACCGCACCGCGTAAGCCTACCCAACTGACCATCAGTCGGTCGCTGACTTTATACTGCTTGCGCCAGGGAAACATAGAGATAACCACACTCAGCGGACGCGACACGAACATCAATAGCAGCGATATAATCACGCACAATAGCCATACGTGCCAATTGAGCAAGTCGGCAGGACGAACCATCAGACCCAACATCAAGAACATCACCAACTGACTCAACCATGTCAGACCGTCAAAGAACGACTTCGTCTGCCGTTTCTTTGTGAAACGATTGTTACCGATAATGAGTCCGCCTATGTATACCGCTAAATAAGGATTACCCTTTAGGAAGTACGTCATCGCGAAGATAAAGATACAAGCCGTCAATACCATAATGGGGTAGAGCGACTCATTACTCAGCCAGGTGCGCTTGAGCAACCATACTACTACCTTGCCGAAGACAAAGCCCATCACAGCACCCATCACCAGCTGCACCAATATATCTTGCACGATAGCTAAAGCACTCACTTCGGCGCTGCCACTCGTCACCACGCCAATCAGACTGATGGTCAGTATATAGGCCATCGGGTCATTGGCCCCGCTCTCCAACTCCAATAGCGGACGCAGGTTATGCTTGAGTTTGATTCCGTTGGTGCGCAGGATGGAGAATACCGAGGCCGAGTCGGTCGACGACATCGTGGCGGCTATCAGCAGGGCCGCACCGATGGAGATAGGATAACCTATCCGTACGATGCCGGTGAACAGCCAGATGAAGAATCCCGTAATCAGGCAGGTCAATAATACGCCAACCGTCGCCAACATTATACCTTGCGGCAGGACGGGCTGTATATCGCTTATCTTGGTATCCATTCCGCCGGTAAACAGGATGACGCACAGGGCTATCGTACTGATGGCTTGGGCAGAACTGATATTAATCATATACCCTATGCCGTCCGAACCTACCCACGTGCCTATGCCGTCCGGACCGAACAGCATACCTACAGCCAGAAACATCAATAAGGCCGGAACACCGAACTTATAACTTATCCTGTCTGCAAAGATACTCGCAAAGAACAGTAACGAAAGTACTAATAAAACAAATTCTACTTGCAAGACCGAAAAAAATTAATTCTTAATTTTTAATTCCCAAGAGGAACTCATTGATGATTTTCACTATCTCCTCCTTCGGATACAGTCCTTTGAGCAGCATAGGTTGTCCTTTAGTGGGGATATAGAGCACCTGCGGGATACTGGATATACCGAATACCTGTGCCAATTCGCGTTCTTGTTCTATATCGGCTTTGTAGAAGTCTATCTGGCCGGCGTAGGTGTTCGACAACTCATCCATGATGGGTGCTAAACGTTTGCAGGGACCGCACCAGGTGGTGTAGAAGTCTATGATGCAGGGTTTGTTGCCTGCATAACTCCATTCGCTATTGTTCACGTAATCGAATATCTTGACCTTAAACTCAGCTGTCTTGATATACTTAACTTCGGCGTGCAGGGTCACTATACCCATCACTGCCATCAACATAATGATTACTCGTTTTGTCATAATTTTTCGCCTATTTACCAATTTCGGGTGCAAATATACTACAAAAATTGCACATACACAAATTTTTCTTTTATATTTTCGTCCAAATGAATATTATTCATTGTTTTAGACCGATTATTTGTCAATTGTGCGCCTTGCATGTTGTAGAGCTTGCCGTCACGTACGATGTACATAACGCCGTTGATGAGCACTTTGCGCGTGCGGTTGTAAAAAGGATGGACAAATTGGCAGAAGGTGGACAATTTGGCACGAAAGATGGACATATTGGCAGAGAATTAGAGGTTGGCACATAATTTGCCTTTGTTAGGGTGAAAACGCAATTACGCATACTACGCCAACAACGTAAACTACGCAAGCTACGTTAAACGATGTTTAACTAAATTTGGAGGACAAAATTATGAAACCTGCAATCTATCGTAGAAACAGTTGGCTGCCGACAAACGGATGGTTCCCCACCGTATTCGACGAGTTTTTGAACAATGACATGCTGAACACCGCCAGCAATGTGGCGCCTTCGGTCAACGTCAAAGAGACCGCTAACGGTTACACCGTTGAGTTAGCTGCTCCGGGCGTTAAGAAAGAGTACTGCCGAGTACACGTCGATGAAGACCACAATCTGTGTGTTGCCATCGAGAACAAGTTCGAGCACAAGGAAGAAGACAAACATTCGCACTACTTGAGACGCGAGTTTGCTTACACGAACTTCGAGCAGAAGTACACTTTGCCGGACAATGTCGATGAGGAAAAGATCGCCGCTAAGGTTGAAGATGGTATCTTGACGATTGAATTGCCTAAGATCCAACGCGAAGAGGGTAAGACCGGTAGGCAAATAGCCATCTCATAACAAAGCATGTATCCATGCAGAGCACTCCTAAGCGAGTGCTTTTTTTATTGTTATGTGGAAATGGCATGGAATAAGTGTATATTTTTGATGCAAAAATGACGGAATAAGTGTAAATGCCGAAAACATAGAGAAGCGCTTTTCCAGCGCTTCTCTATTATTAACACATAAAATAGATTATTCGCTGCTAATTTCCAAACACAACATACTGCATTTCAGACAGTTATGCATCGTGAGCCAAATAAGCATATTTAAAACTGCTTAATTTTCCACCTTATAGTCCATACAATTGTTTCGTCCTATTGATAGTGTTTCGACCAACCGTGTACGCATAGCACGCAACAGGAATAAATTGAAGTACACATGCTTGCATCTGATGACGAACCGTTTCCGTCTTGGAGGTTACTAAGGCATATGTCATCTTGTTCTGAGAGAGGAAAGAAAGCAGTGATGTTAGTTCTTCCGGATGTTGTGCGTATCTGTCCGACCATTTCACTTCTACAGCCCACCATGGTTTTTGACGCGCTATATCTATACCGACGATATCCACTTCGCCTTCTTCTTTTTTATTCATCCGCCAGTTGGCATAGGCGATGTCTACACCTATACGGGGTATCCATTGTGCATATACCGCCGTTTCTACCATATCTCCTATCTTTTCATCTGAGTCTGTTATCGGTTGAAATAGCGCGCAGCGCAAGGAAGGATTAGTAAGATAAATCTTGAAACTTACTTCCCGCTGATAGCGCTTGGCCGTGTTATCGGTTCGGTGAATGACTCTGATAAGGAAAGCGGCTTCAAGGTATTGAATGTACTTTCTAAGCATATCTTTCTTTACGCCCGATTCTTTTGACATGGATTCGTACGAAAATTGCTGCCCGGAATGATATGCTATCATGGTGAATACCGAGTTAAGTTCCTGCACATCCTGTATGCCATACAAGCTGGGCAGGTCGCGCAACAGCACTTTATCAATGATGTCGTGACGGATAAACTGTCCTGGATTCTCCCTTACCTTTTCAGAGAACACCACTTCCGGATAACCGCCATAATTAATATAATCAATAAAGAGCTGGTTTAAACGCTCAATATCAATAGTAGCATCATATTCCGCAGTCATATCGTCCCACTGCATTTGTTTAGGCACAAATAGTTGCTGATACTCCTTTAGATGTATGTATTCGTAAAAAGTAAGCGGGGGAAGGATGAAGTCTGTAAATCTTCCTGCTCCGCTTTCATCGCTTCTTCTTTTGAGTTCTGCCGCTGCCGAACCAGACACAACAAACCGGACATTCCTGTAGGTATCCACCAAAGACTTGAGATGCACTTCCCAGTCTTTCAGGTATTGCACCTCATCGAAAAACAGATAGTATTGTTCCTTGTCGGCAATCGTTTTGCCCAGAGTTTGCTTACACAAGTTAAACAACTGCTCAAGACCGACTCCGTTATATATAGGTGTCTCAACGGATATATACATGATATTCCGAGGCGATACACCATCGTTTATCAGTTTTTGAATGGTATGGAATAACATTACGGTTTTGCCTACGCGTCTCGGTCCCATCAAGACGATTGATCTATTCAAAGAAAGATCTGTTACAAGAGGATAAAAAATATCCATGTACATACGAGGCCGCATCTCTTGATAAAATGCAGGTACTTCATTTTCAGTCCACCAAGGGTTGTCTATGCGCAAACGCCCGATAATTTGTTGCTCTAATAATGATGTATATTCCATATTAAAAAGTTTTTTCACGGTGCAAAGGTATAACTTTTTTACCAAATAAGCAAATTTCTACACACTTATTTCGCGTTTTTATGGCATTTTAAGCAAAAATCTGCATTTTAAAACGCCTTATTTTGTCCCAAATCTCACTTTTCTCTTAGTGAAACATATTTCTTAGTGTTTGGAAAACGTGAAAAACGCAGCAATATAAACTTTCCACCACAAAAACTTGCATACCTCAGAAAAAACGGAGTCTCATTATATTCGAGATCTTTTTAAAAGTCGTTGCAATTGCAACCGTTTTTAAAGTAAAAAGCAGCCTTCCTGAAAACGTATATAGTTCAAATCAGACGGGCTCCAGCTCGTCTCTTTTTATATCTTTAAGCCTTAAATGATATAATGGTTGCGTTTTGCAAAAAAGATACAAGCAAAAAGTTAAACTACTGAAATAAATACATGCTATGATTGCCATTCAATCCCTCTCAAGCTGGCAGGGAGTTTCTTGCCATGTTCTTTATGATGGGCAACACAAGCACAACAGAGACCGTGCCGCGGACAGTCTTTCGGACAAGGGCATGATATGTTATTATGTGGACAGGGCATGGTGGTCATTCTTCTTGTTCTCCGCCACTTCTTAGCCACAAGGGTACGATTATTTCGTTCAGTCGATTAGTTCTCCGACTGTTCGTAGTAATAGGAATAGTCGATTCCTTTCATAAACAATTCACGGTCGTTGATTTTTGAAGTCGTGAGTGCCGCTCACGAGTTGAACTCCTGTAGCGCTCAGTTTCTTTTTGAGCCAACGCCAATAGTTACCGGTCTTGACATAATCCGGTTCATCATTGATGGCGCGCACGATATCCGTAGCGGAGAAAAACCATTTGTTTTCCTCGTCACTCCATACCGCGCGTATCCGTCGGTCGTTGTAGAATCGTGTGGATTTTTTTGTACTCATATTACATGTATAGTATTAAAGCAATTTATAATTATTATGTGGACAGGGCATGGCATATCTCTTCTGCCATTTGGTTCATGGCGACGCATTCGGGGCGGGTGACATGGCGTTTGGAGGGATCGTACTCCCATGGGGAGAGGATGAGGACACGACCGGCGGCAACGGCATCAAAGAGGCCGTCGCTGGGCTTGTAATAATCGCGGAAACCATTATCCGCGATATAGATAATAGGATGCTCCTCTGCGAGCAGAACGATCATCACCTCTTTCTCTTTATCGGAGATGAACGGCGAGACCATCACGGCTCCCTGACGGGCAGCTACTACACAGCCGTTCAGGTAATCGCGTAGCCGTTTGTTATCGCCGTGCATCGCCTCGTCTATCATCGTCAGGCGGACATGCACAGGCGCAAATTGAGAGGCTTGCAGCAGCTTGGCATTACCGATGCCGCGGTACTTCCGTCCGGCTATCTCGATGTCCTCTTGCACGCGGAAGAATCCCGGCATGAGCTTTTTCGTCGCCAACCGCTGAGGGTTCATATCTATATAGCGGATGGTGGTGGGTAGCTGATCCCGATGTCCCATCGGGCGAATAAAGGGCATCTCGGTAAAGATCGGCGGGAGTGCATCATAGCGCTCTGCGCCTATCTCGTCGCGGAGCGTCTTGAATTTTTCTTGGTAGTTCTCCCGAATTAAATCCGGGGCAAAAGAAGAAAAACGCCCCATCTTTTTCACCTCTTGCCAGAATCCTCTCACAGCAGAGGCGATGCCTCGTGGCATCTCTTGTCGGACATACCAGATGGCATGCAGATGGTCGGGCATGAGACAATAATGGAGAATCTGAATCTCAGGATAAAAAGAAGGGAGATTCTTCTGAATATCCAAAATCGCCATCCCAAAATCGCTATACTCCACTATGGCTTGCTTAGGATCATTATCGGGAATAACGAGGTTACCCAACAAAGGCTCACGCGACGGTATCGTCAGCGTGATATGGTATAGCCCGGCGCCTTTCCATGCCGTTCCAGGCTCTTGCCAATGCCATGTGTCGTGATCTGCCATGTCTATTCTCCTTTTTGTGTTTCGTTTTGCTTATTCCCTTTTTCTTCTTTTTTCAGGGCAATTGAATTGCCCGCTCATTTCTCCCAATCTATTCCCCGCAAGCAGGCGGGGAGTTTGGTTCCGTGTTCTTTGTGATGTGCAACGCACTCACAACACTTTCCGTGCCGAGGACAGCCTTCTTTTGTGCAGGGACAATCGATATTGTTATGCGGACAATGGTTCATAGTGGGGTTATTAAATGATAATGTATTTTCTAAGTTTACGACATGTAGTAGTATACTCATTTAAGTAAGCCTGAAAGCGTTCTTCTCTATTCATTGGATTATCTTGTCTTATCCTGAAAAAAGTAGACACATTTAGAAACACTAAAATGTCTACATTATGTATCAGAGAAAAGGTTATTGGTTCACACCTGAACAGCGAATGGCTATTGTACACGAATTA
>Ga0256407_10000682_pt1 | contig 77254 bp, 51 predicted proteins | sample RumenRJG_04DNA_FD_193489 | JGI IMG/M metagenome (GOLD analysis project Ga0256407, IMG submission 193489) | Bovine rumen microbial communities from Lethbridge, Alberta, Canada - RJG_04 | ecosystem: Host-associated > Mammals > Digestive system > Stomach > Rumen | place: Canada: Alberta... | reverse complement strand
AATCTGGCTTTGGAGAGCCTGTTGCCTGGCGACGTGAAGATGACCTTGGAGGGTATGTTCTCGAAGAACCTCAATAATGTGTGGTTCGAGAACCTCGCCATCAAGGACAATGGTGTTACCGTCTTTGCTGCTCCTGGCTTTGCCAACTCGGCAATTCCTTACTACTCGTTCGATACTGGTGGCTACAACAGTGTGGTCAACATGACCAATACCAACAAGGGCTATAGCTACCAGTTGACAGCACGTATCGAGAAATCGTTCGACTTTGGTCTCAGCCTGATGGCCAACTATACCTTTGGTCACTCCTTCGCGTTGAACGAGGGTGGTGCCAGCCAGGCACTCTCTAACTGGCAGCAGTATCTCTGCAAGGATCCTAACAAGCAGGAACTGGCCTACTCGACATTCGACGTGCCCCACCGCTTCATGGCACAGATTGGCTACGATTCAAAGCGCTATGGCCGCGGCCTCTTCCAGACTCACGTATCGCTGACCTATAATGGCGTTAGTGGTATGCGCTACAGTCTGACGATGGATACAGGCAGCAGCCCCTCGTACAACGGTGACAGCCGTTCGGGCAACACCCTGCTTTACATCCCCACCGATGCCGAATTGGAAACTATGAACTTCAGTTCTAAGGCCGACAAGGCTAAGTTTAAGGATTGGATTGAGAACGACGAGTATGCCAGTGAGCATCGTGGTGAGTTTGCAGAGCGCAACTCGAATCTGGCTCCTTGGGAGAACCAGTTCGACCTGCACATTGCTCAGGACTTCTTCTATTTGAAGAACCGCGGCAGCAAGATTTCGTTGGTATTCGATATTCTGAACGTTGCCAACCTGTTGAACCACGACTGGGGTACCAGCTATAGCAGCACCACTGCTTGCCAGATTCTGAAAGTTGATAACGTTAAGGATGATAAGGCAGGAAATAAGTACGGTGTGTTCAGCTTTGCTGGTCAGGGCATGCAAATCAACAACATTGCCAGCCGCTGGCACATGCAGTTAGGTCTGCGCGTTACGTTCTAAGAAAAAAAGAATTGTCATCACATCAATTGGCGGTGCTCATCATCATGGGCGCCGCTTTTTTTTGTGTCAAATGTAAAAAATATATAATATTGTATAGGTACGCGCGAGAGATTGAAAGAAATGTGTTACTTTTGCATACTCATTTGAAAAAAGGATAATACAAATAATCATAAACAATCAGTAAGAATGATGAAACTTAGAAAACTATTCATGGCTGCACTCATGCTGATGAGCACTGTAGCCATTGTGGCACAGAATGCCATGCAGTTGCCACCGATTCCCGTTGACCCCGATGTGCGTATGGGCAAATTGGACAATGGACTGACTTATTACATCCGTCACAACGCATGGCCTGAACAGCGTGCCGAGTTCTACATTGCCCAGAAAGTGGGCTCGATTCAGGAGGATGACAACCAGCGCGGTCTGGCTCACTTCCTGGAGCACATGGCCTTCAATGGTTCGAAGCACTTCAAGGGCAACGAGATGCTGCGCTGGTGTGAAAGCGTGGGCGTGAAGTTTGGTACAGACCTGAATGCGTACACCTCGATAGATCAGACGGTGTATAATATAAGTAATGTACCCACGACGCGCGAGGGCATCGTCGACTCGTGTCTGCTGATACTCTTCGACTGGGCCGACGGTTTGCTGTTGGAACAGGAGGAAATAGAGAAGGAGCGTGGCGTAATCCATGAGGAGTGGCGCCTGCGTACCTCGGCTCAGATGCGTATGCTGGAACGCGATCTGCCCAAACTGTATCCGAATTCAAAGTACGGTCACCGCATGCCTATCGGTCTGATGGAGATTATCGACAACTTCGAGCGTCCCTTCCTGCAGGCTTATTATGAGAAGTGGTACCGTCCTGACAACCAGGCTATCATCGTGGTGGGTGATGTCAATGTGGACCAGGTAGAGCAGAAGATTAAGAAACTGTTCTCGCCCATCGTGCTGCCTGAGAATCGTGCACTGGTGACTACATACCCTGTACCTGACAACAATGAGGCCATCTACGTGATCGACAAGGATAAGGAGCAGCGCTACAACATCGTAGAGGTGCTGATGAAACATGAGGCATTCCCCGATTCACTGAAGGGTAATCTGACATACATCATTGCCGAATACATGAAGAATGCTGCTATGAGCATGTTGAACGACCGTTTGAAGGAGTTTGCCGAGAAGCCCGAAAGCCCGTTCCTGCAGGCTTCTGTGGGTGATGGCAACTATCTGCTGTCGCGTGGTGTGGATGCTTTTGATATGGCTATTCTGCCCAAGGACGGACAGGCCGAGGCATCTGTGAAGGCTGTGCTGACGGAGGCCCGTCGTGCTGCTGAGTTCGGCTTTACGCCTACGGAGTTCAACCGTTTCAAGGCCAACTATACCAGTAATCTGGATAAGCAGTATTCAAATAAGGACAAGCGTTACAACAGTCAGTTTGTGTCGCAGTACGTGCAGCACTTCCTGAACAACGAGCCTATTCCCAGCATTGACTTCACATATCAGACCATGAAGCAGCTGGTGCCCGCTCTGCCCATCGACGGTGTGAATATGGTGATGAAGGAGCTGGTAAGTCCGTCAGACACCAATTTGGTGGTGGTGAACTTCAACAACGAGAAAGAGGGTGCCGTCTATCCGACGGAAGACGGCATGGAGCAGGCCATATTAGCAGCCCGTGCAACCCAGATTGAGGCCTACGTGGACAACGTGAAGGACGAGCCGCTGATGACCACCCTGCCCAAGCCTGGCAAGATTAAGAAAGAGGTGAAGAACGACAAGTTCGGTTATAGCGAACTGACACTGTCGAACGGCGTGAAGGTGGTGTTGAAGCAGACCGACCTGAAGAAAGACCAGGTGTTGCTGCGTGCCGAGGGCTTCGGTGGTGAGGCACTGTATGGCGAGGAAGAACTGCCCAACTTGAGAATGTTTGGTGACGTGATAGAGGCCAGCGGACTGGGTAACTTCTCCCATACCGAGTTGGAGAAGGCCCTGGCTGGTAAGATTGCCAGTGCATCATTGTATATGAGCAACTATCGTGAACACGTCAGTGGCAGCTCGACGCCGAAGGATGTTGAGACCATGCTGCAGTTGGTGTACCTCTATTTCACCAACATCAACAAAGACCAGAAGTCGTTCGACAACCTGATGCAGACCACGGAGGTATCGCTGAAGAACCGTCTGCTGCAGCCCGAGAACGTCTTCTCTGACTCATTGACGCTGACATTGGGCAAGCACCATCCTCGTGTAAAGCCTATGACGGTGGACGATCTGAAGAAGGTTAACTACGACCGCATCCTCGAGATGGCCAAGGAACGCACGGCCAATGCTGCTGCCTACACCTTTACCATCATCGGTAACTACGACGAGCAGACCATCCGTCCGCTGATTGAACAGTATCTGGGTTCGCTGCCTTCGCAGAAGAAGGTGCAGAAGGGTAAGTTCATCGATACAGACTTCAAGGGTAAAGTGGTGAACGACTTCAAGCACAAGGCTGAGACACCCAAGGCCATTGCCGTCATGGTATGGTATTCAAAGAAGGTGCCTTACACCCTGGAGAACAGCATCAAGGCGTCGATAGCTGGTCAGATTCTGTCGATGGAGTATCTGAAGAAGATTCGTGAGGACGCCAGTGCCGCCTATACTGTTGGTGCCAGCGGCTCGATGAGTCGTGACGACTTCGAGAAGAGTGCCACCATCTATGTTTACTGCCCCATGAAGCCTGAGAAAGCTGATGTGGCCCTGCAGATTATGCGCGACGAGGTCAACAACATGACGAAGACGTGCGATGCCGACAAGTTGGCGAAGGTGAAAGAGTATCTGCTGAAGAACCATGGCGACCAGCTGAAGCAGAACAGCTACTGGCTGGGACAGATCAATTCATGGCGCAAATTCGGCATCGACTTCCATACTGACTACGAGAAGGTGGTGAACGCACAGACGCCAGAGAGCATTGCTGCCTTTGTGAAGCAGGTGCTGAAAGCAGGCCATCAAGCCGAGGTCATCATGATGCCAGCAGAGTAATCATTTATAGGTAAAAATGCATAAAACGACCTGCTCATAAAAAGATGCAGGCCGTTTTATTTTGCTATGTCGTAAAAAGTGTGTACCTTTGCACCCGCTTAGCAAAAATAGTAAATCGTAAATAGTCAAATAGTAAATTAGGATGAGTTATTTATTTTCATCAGAATCAGTATCAGAAGGTCATCCCGACAAGGTGGCCGATCAAATAAGTGATGCCATTTTGGACCAGTTCCTGGCTTACGACCCCTATGCCCGCGTGGCTTGTGAGTCGTTTGTCACTACGGGTCAGGTAGTCATCATGGGCGAGGTGCGTAGCGAGGTGTACATCGACCTGCAGACCATTGCCCGTAACACCATCAAGAGGATTGGCTATACCAAGGCCGAATACCAGTTTGACGGCAATTCCTGTGGTATCCTGACTGCCATCCACGAGCAGAGCGACGATATCAATCGTGGTGTGGATAATGGCGATGAGGACGAGCAGGGCGCTGGCGACCAGGGTATGATGTTCGGCTATGCCACCAACGAGACGGAGAACCTGATGCCCGTCAGTCTTGACTTGGCACATCTTATCATGCGTACGTTGGCTGACATCCGCAAAGAAGGCAAGGTGATGACGTATCTGCGTCCAGACTCGAAAAGTCAGGTGACCGTCCAGTATAGTGATGCAGGTATTCCTGAACGTATTGACACCATTGTTGTTTCAACGCAGCACGACGAGTTTGACGAGGAAGAGAAGATGCTGGCAAGGATTAAGGACGATGTTATCAACATCCTGATTCCGCGCGTGAAGCAGCAGATTCACTCTGAGTCAGTGTTGTCGTTGTTCGGCAACGACATCAAATACTACGTCAACCCCACGGGTAAGTTTGTCATTGGCGGCCCTCATGGCGATACAGGTCTGACAGGTCGTAAGATTATCGTTGATACCTACGGTGGAAAGGGAGCCCATGGTGGTGGTGCCTTCTCGGGCAAGGACTCGTCAAAGGTTGACCGCTCTGCCGCCTATGCAGCCCGTCATATCGCCAAGAATATGGTTGCTGCCGGTGTGGCTGACGAGATGCTGGTACAGGTGAGCTATGCCATCGGTGTGGCTAAGCCCATGAATATTTATGTAAACACCTATGGCCGTAGCAATGTCAATATGAGTGACGGCGAGATAGCCAAGAAGATAGAGACGCTGTTCGACCTGCGCCCCAAGGCTATCGAACGTTCGCTGAAACTGCGCCAGCCCATGTATCTGGAGACGGCAGCCTACGGCCACATGGGTCGTAAGTGCGAGGTAGTGAAGAAAACCTTTACCAGTCGTTATCACGAGACAAAGACCATCGACGTCGAACTGTTTACATGGGAGAAACTGGACCGTGTAGATGATATCAAGCGTGCTTTCAATCTCTAAGCAATGGCTTTGCAGCAAGATAGCATAGACACCTTGCATCTGCCTATTCCCACAAAGGGACATAGCCTGCTTGATGTGCAGCTGCCGCAGTACTATCGTGAGGGCTTCTTCTCGAAGGATACGCTCTTCCACCCTGAACTCCCAGGTGGACGCTTTGGTGTGGCAGGTGACCCTGTGCCCTACAATATTCATAATGATAGTATCATCACCTCGATACTGCTGGGTTTTTTCATCCTGATGGTCATTGCCTATGCTAATACGCATGAGTTCGTGAATCGTCAGCTTAAGAAATTCTTCTATGTTCCCAGCGAGGGAATCTTGGAGGTGTCTGAGACGGGTACCGAGTTGCGTATCCAGTTGTTCATGGTGCTGCTGAGTAGTGTCTTGTTGTCTCTGCTTTACTATTTCTATGTCATACATTTCGTTGGCGATACCTTTATATTGAACTCGCAATACCTGCTGATTGCCATCTATTTGGTAATGATGGTAAGCTACTTTATGGCGAAGTGGTGGCTCTATACTTTGGTCAACGTCGTATTCTTCGGGAGTAAAAAGAACAGACATTGGTTGAAGACCATATTGTTCATATCATCTATGGAGGGGGCGGTGTTCCTACCTGCCGTGTTGTTACAGGCTTACTTCGATGTGACAGAGAAAAATGTCGTCATATATTTTATAATTGTGCTGATTTTTGTTAAAATACTGACATTTTTTAAGTGTTACGTAGCCTTTTTTAGAAGAAATGTCGTTAAATTGCAAATTATTTTGTACTTTTGTGCCCTCGAAATGGTACCTTTGCTTGCTTTTTGGGGTGCATTGGACTATGTGACAGACAGTTTGAAAATAAATTTTTAGGACAAAGACATGATAAAGAAGATTCTGGTATCCCAACCTAAACCAACGAGCGACAAGTCGCCCTATTACGACATTGCTCAGAAATTTGACGTAGATCTGGTGTTCCGTCCATTTATTAAGGTAGAGGGTATTACAGCCAAAGAGTTTCGCACGCAGAAAGTGAACATTCTGGACTATACAGCCATTGTGTTTACTTCACGCCATGCCATCGACCACTTTTTCACACTGGCCAAGGAGTTGCGCGTAGCTATTCCTGAGGACATGAAGTATTTCTGCGTCACAGAGACCATTTCACTCTACATTCAGAAGTATGTGCAATACCGCAAGCGTAAGGTATTCTTCGGAACAACAGGAAAGATTGACGACTTGCTGCCCACTATGGTGAAGCACAAGACGGAGAAATACCTCGTTCCGATGAGCGATGTTCATAACGATAGTTTGGCACAATTGCTTGACAGCAAGAAGCTGAGCCATCAGGAGTGTGTGATGTATCGCACTGTCAGCAATGATTTCACACATGAGGAAGTCAAGACCTTCGATTACGACATGCTGATATTCTTCAGCCCTGCCGGTATCGAGTCACTTACCAAGAACTTCCCTGACTTCAAGCAAGGTGATATTGCCATTGCTACTTTCGGACCTGCTACGGCTCAGGCCGCTCGTGATGCAGGTTTGCGCCTCGATATTGAAGCACCGTCAGAGAAATATCCTTCCATGACGGGTGCCTTGCAGCACTACTTGCTGACCATCGAAGACTAATATCAGTTAACGGTTATCAGTTAACGGTAATTGATTTATGGTTAACGGTACACGGTTTACGTTCAGAAAGCAGGAGCGCATGGTCAGCCTCAAGCTGATAGAGTCGCTCTTTGGAGGCGGTTGCAGCCAGTCTGTGGCTGCTTTTCCGTTGAGGGCGGTTTACATGCTCACAGAGCGTCAGACAGGCGATGCTCCCGTACAGTTGCTGATTAGTGTGCCCAAGAAGCGATTCAAGCATGCTGTCGACCGTAATAGGGTGAAGCGTCAGATACGTGAAGCCTTTCGTCAGCATAAAGACCTGTTGTATCCGGTTGTGCCTGAGACACAGCGCCTGCTCTTGTCTTTCATCTGGCTGTCTGACGAGCATCGTCCCTCGAAAGAGGTTGAAGGACGTATCGTTACTTTGATGCGACGGATTGGTGAGAAACTTAATTCGTGAAATCCGTGAGATTCGTGTTCCGAAAAATAATGCGTCTCATGTCCTGGCTGCTGGTGTTGCCTATCCGCTTCTACCAGATATGCATATCCCCGTTGTTGGGACCCTCGTGCCGCTTCACGCCTACCTGTTCAGAGTATGCCCGTCAGGCTATTATGAAGCACGGACCCTTCAAAGGTCTTTACTTGGCCATCTGGCGAATACTTAGATGCAATCCTTGGGGAGGTAGTGGCTATGACCCGGTGCCCTAAGATAATTGATAATTGACAATTGACAATTGAAAATTAAAAATAAATAATAAATAGGTATATGAAAAAGAATTTTGTAGAAGAACTGAAATGGCGCGGCATGCTGGCACAGATGATGCCTGGCACGGAAGAGCTGCTCCAGAAAGAATTGGTTACTGCCTATCTGGGTACTGACCCCACAGCAGACTCTCTGCACATCGGTCATCTTTGCGGTATCATGATGTTGCGCCATCTGCAGCGTTGTGGTCACAAGCCCATCATCCTAGTAGGCGGTGCCACAGGTATGATTGGCGACCCCAGCGGTAAGTCGCAGGAGCGCAATCTGCTGAACGAAGAGACGCTGCGTCACAACCAGGAGTGTATCAAGCAGCAGGTGTCCAAGTTCCTTGATTTTGAGTCGAAGGACGAAAATGCTGCAGAGATGGTCAACAACTACGACTGGATGAAGGACTTTACCTTCCTGGACTTCGCCCGTGAAGTAGGTAAGCACATTACCGTCAACTACATGATGGCCAAGGACAGCGTGCAGCAGCGTCTGAACGGTACGGCTCGCGATGGCCTGTCGTTCACGGAATTTACCTACCAGCTGTTGCAGGGCTACGACTTCCTGTACCTCTACCAGCATAAGAACTGCAAGCTGCAGTTGGGTGGTAACGACCAGTGGGGTAATATCACCACGGGTACTGAGCTCATCCGTCGTACGCTGGGTTACGAGAACGAGGCTTTTGCCCTGACCTGTCCGCTGATTACCAAGAGCGATGGTAAGAAGTTTGGTAAGACCGAGTCTGGAAACATCTGGCTCGACCCCAAGCGCACCACACCGTATAAGTTCTATCAATTCTGGCTGAATGTCAGCGATGACGATGCCGAGAAGTATATCAAGATCTTTACTTCTTTGGAGAAAGATGTCATTGATGCCCTCGTCGAGGAGCACAAGCAGGATCCCGGTCGTCGCGTGCTGCAGAAGCGTCTGGCTGAGGAGGTGACAGTGATGGTACACTCGCAGGAAGCTCTTGATGCTGCTATTGAAGCCAGCAACCTGTTGTTTGGCAAGGCAACCAAGGAAGGACTTGAGAAGCTGGACGAGCAGACATTCCTCGATGTCTTCGACGGTGTGCCCCAGTTCGAGATTTCCAAGGACCAGCTGGGTCAGCCCGCTATCGAGCTCTTTACTACCGTCGCTCCCGTGTTCCCCTCTAAGGGTGAGATGCGTAAGATGGTGCAGGGTGGTGGCGTCTCGCTGAACAAGGAGAAGCTCACCGACCAGAACCGTGCAGTCACTGCCGATGACCTCATCGACGGCAAGTACCTCCTGGCTCAAAAGGGCAAGAAAAACTACTATCTGCTCATAGTCAGATAACTGATAGCTGATAGGTGAGCTTGCAAGGTAATCATATTTTCTAATTACTAATTGCTAATTTCTAATTAAAAATTTGGCTGTATGCCAAAAAATGATTACCTTTGCACCCGCTTACAGCACGGATGTCCAATGGTGTAATGGTAGCACAACAGGTTTTGGTTCTGTTTGTGGTGGTTCGAATCCGCCTTGGACAACTAAAGGAGAGTGACTTTCACAATGAGGTCACTCTCTTTTTGTTGAGACATATCATTCTATACGGTTTTTCCTCTTCCTTACCTGTAAATAAAGTATGAGCCTCCATCGCTCTGACAATACTTACACAACAGTTCCTGAATGTACTCAGCATTCTTGCAAACACGCTGTTCATCACCGTCGTAGCCGTTTATAAGTACCACCAGATGTTGGGTGTCTATTGTCATCTTCGTACGCTCGTGGTCGCTCGTCGGAGTGCCAACACCACCCTTGGCATCACGATACACTGGCAGTCCATGAATGTTAATCATTCCACGACCAATACCTTCGTACGGTTCACCCTCGCGACCAATACCCAGTGTCAGCGTATCGCCCACAAACCTGTCAGCATCAAATCCACCGATACTATATCCGTAGGCGATAGATGCCAAGTTCACCAAGTCCACCAGTGTATCGCGCTGATAGAGTTCCTTGCCTTGCAACATGCGTCGTATCAACGCCTCCGATGCTGGTCTATAGCGTGAAGGATCTTTGCCACAAGCCTTATAGACGCGGCGCGTAGCAGCGATACTTGGCATATCCTTTAGCGACTCCGTTGTCAACTCCTGACGATACCTTTCTCCCATAGCCTCTATCTCCAGCCATAGTGCCTCGTTGTACTGCGTATTGACCACCCGTGCCTCCACACATGCCCCCACAAACTCAGGGCATACACGCTCTATCTCTTGTGAAACGATTACCTTCATTGCTTTATTCATTATCGACTGCAAAATTAATACTTTTCTAGCAATATTCTTACTCATTCCATGTATTTTTTGTCCAAAGCTTCGAGAATTCATGATTTTCTAGAGAACTGCAAAATATTGGCAGAAAACAGTGAGAAAATCATCCAATTTTTATCTGATATTCAAATAATAGTACAAATAGTATGTCACTATGTCACTAAAATCGCGGAAAAACCAATACATATTACAAAATTCGTCATAGTAAGTAAGAATAAATATATGATGTCTGATATAAGATGTCTGAGGGCTGAAAACTAACTTGAATTCTTAATCTATTCTAAATAGTTGGGTAAAAAGATAGCGATTTGAAAAACAATCGCTATCTTTGCGGATTGAAAACGTAAAAAAACGGATTCACAAGATTATATAATAAAACTTTTTAAAAACAAACTATTATGGCAAACATTTTTTCTTTGGAAGGTAAGAACGCCTGGATTACTGGTGCATCTTATGGTATTGGTTTCAACATTGCTAAGGCTTTCGTAGCTGCTGGTATTAAGAACATCATCTTCAACGACATTAACGAAGCAGCCCTGCAGCGTGGTCTGGACAACTACAAGGAAGCTGGTATCACGAACGTTAAGGGTTATGTCTGCGACGTGACTGACGAGAATGCTGTAAAGGCACTGGTTGAGAAAATACATGCTGAGGTGGGTCAGATTGACATCCTTGTCAACAATGCCGGTATCATCAAGCGTATTCCCATGCACGAAATGAAGCGCGCCGAGTTCCAGCAGGTCATCGATGTTGACTTGGTGGCTCCTTACATTTGCTCGGCTGCCGTTGTTCCTGAGATGATGGAGCGCAAGGAGGGTAAGATTATCAATATCTGCTCGATGATGTCTGAGTTGGGTCGTGAGACGGTTTCTGCATACGCTGCTGCTAAGGGTGGTCTGAAGATGCTGACCCGTAACATCTGCTCAGAGTATGGTGAATATAACATCCAGTGTAACGGTATTGGCCCGGGTTACATTGCTACCCCACAGACTGCACCTCTTCGCGAAAAACAGCCTGACGGCAGCCGTCATCCGTTCGACAGCTTTATCTGTGCAAAGACGCCTGCTGGTCGCTGGCTCGATCCAGAGGAACTGGGTGGTCCCGCAGTGTTCCTGGCTTCTCATGCTTCTGACGCTGTCAACGGTCACGTGCTGTATGTCGATGGTGGTATTCTCGCCTATATTGGCAAGCAGCCGAAGTAAGGAATCAGAATGCTGAGACGTGGAACGTAACAAGGAAATCTATAAAGTTACGATCATTGGAGGAGCAGTCAACATGTTGTTGCTGCTCTTCAAATTTATAGCAGGCATCGTGGGGCATAGTGCTGCCATGATAGCCGATGCCGTACACTCGTTGTCTGACTTCCTGACGGATATCATCGTGCTGCTGTTTGTGCGCATCAGTGGTAAGCCGCAGGATAAGTCGCACGACTACGGCCATGCCAAATACGAGACGCTGGCCATGACGTTGATAGGCGTTGCACTGTTGCTGGTGGCTGTCGGCATCGTTTATAATGGTGTGGTGGCTATCCGATTCTGGGCAACAGGCGGACAGTTGACGGCCCCGGGATTATTGGCTTTATGGGCTGCCTTGCTGTCGATAGCCATGAAAGAGGGCGTTTACCGCTATTCAATGATGAAAGCCCACCAACTGAATTCTCAGGCTGTAGAGGCCAATGCGTGGCATCATCGCAGCGACGCATTGTCGTCAATAGGTACGGCTGTAGGTATTGGCGGTGCCATCTTCTTGGGACAGCGGTGGGCGGTGCTTGACCCAGTGGCATCGGTCATTGTGGGTTTGTTTATTGCCAAGGTGGCTATCTTCCTGTTGCGTGATGGTATTGGCGATCTGATGGAACAGTCGTTGCCTGATGAGGTGGAGAACGAAATCCTGCAACTGGCCGCATCGGTATCAGGGGTGGACGAGCCTCATGAATTGCGGACGCGAAGGATTGGCAACCATTATGCCATTGAGCTGCATATTATGATGGATGGTGACATGAGTCTGCGTGAGGCACACGATAAAGCCTCAGAGGTTGAAGACCTGTTGCGCAGCCGCTATGGCGACGAGACGCATGTGGCCGTTCATGTGGAACCAAAATAAATACAGGCTACCATCGGGCAGCCTGTATTTAATTTTTTATTACAGAATTGCTTACTTAACAGCCTCAGCGAGCTCAGCACCAGCCTTGAACTTAGCAACCTTCTTAGCAGCAATCTTAATCTTCTGCTTGGTAGCGGGGTTGATACCTTCGCGAGCGGGCTTCTTAACTACGTCAAACGTACCGAAACCTACGAGCTGAACCTTGTCACCCTTCTTCAGAGCACCCTTGATAGCCTCCACAGTAGCGTCAAGGGCCTTCTTAGCATCAACCTTTGTCAAACCAGCACCTTGTGCAATCTTCTCAATTAAATCTGTCTTGTTCATAATTTTGTTGTTTTAAAAAGTGAATATAAATGGTTTAAGTCATTTTTCTGATGCAAATATAAGAGAATCCTTTGACAAAACAAACAAAAAAGCGAAAAAAATTAAGTTTTTAATGAAAAAAAGTTGGATATAACCCATTTTTGTGCATTAAAACGGATATTTTTCGTAATTTTGTGCGCGAAAAGCGAGAAATCGTTGAATATCGTTTAAATGGTAAATCGGTAAAAGGTAAGTACAGAGATGAACAATATACCCACAATGACCAAGAATCTGCTAGTGGTGAATGTCCTGGCATTCATTGCTACCTTTGTGTTTGAACGTAGTGGTATTGACCTGACCAGGCTGTTGGGTCTGCACTTCTTCTTGGCAAGTGAATTCCATATCTATCAATTCATCACCTATATGTTCCTGCACGGGGGCTTTACGCATATTCTGTTTAATATGTTTGCCTTGTGGATGTTCGGTTCGGTGATAGAACGTGTATGGGGTCCAAAGAAATTCCTTTTTTATTACATTTGCTGTGGCGTTGGCGCAGGCTTCACACAGGAACTGGTACAATATATTACGTACTCGATGGAGGATATTGCCGCTTATCAGTATGTGAATGCCGGTGGCGTGCAGATGTCGACGGATGCTTATATCAATCTGTGGACAACGATTGGAGCCTCGGGTGCGGTGTACGGCATCCTGTTGGCTTTCGGCATGATATTCCCCAACGAACGGCTGTTTATCATTCCCTTCCCATTCCCCATCAAGGCTAAATGGCTGATTCTGGGCTATATTGCCATCGAACTGTTCTCGGCCATGAGTGGTCCTGGCGATGGTGTGGCTCACATGGCACACTTGGGAGGTATGCTGTTTGGCTTCCTGCTCATCCGCTACTGGCAGAAGCATCCTGACTCGTCGGCAGGCTTTGGCAGGAGTAGGGGACAGGAGTTCTTCGATAATCTGAAGCGTAAGTACGATGCACGTCAGACCCAGCAGCACATGAATGCTGAGCATACGTCAGACCCTCGTCGTGAGACCGATGAGGAATATAATGCCCGTCAGCGGAAGAATCAGGAAGAGGTAGATGCTATCCTCGACAAGATTCGTAAGAGCGGTTACGATAGTCTGACGAAAGAGGAAAAGAAGAAACTCTTTGATCAAAGCCGGAGGTAGTTTATAGTTTATAGTTTATAGTTGACAGTTGACAGTTTATAGTTTACAGGGGTGTTTAAGCAACTGAAGAAATTTACGGTCCAGATGATTGCCGGAGCCAATGTGGCTACGGCAATATCCATGGTGCTGGTGGGATATAGCGACAGGCTTAATCCTGCAGATCACCCGCTGCTGTCGACATTAGGTATGGCGTTCCCCATCTTCCTGCTGATCAACTTTGCTTTCCTGTTCTTTTGGCTGATATTTAAATGGCGCATGATATGGATATCCGTAGTGGGCTTCGTGTGCGCGTATGTACCTATAAGTATATACATGCCACTCAATGCCAGGCAGGATGTTCCTGAAGGTGCCTTGAAGCTAGTGTCGTATAATGTGTGTACGTATGGCGGCAACTATAAGTATGAGCAAGGGTTCGAAACGGTATTAAAGTATCTGGCGGAGCAGGAGCCTGATATCATCTGTATTCAGGAGGACGTGGATACCTGGCGACGCTATGTGTTTCAGGAATACAAGAAACACTGGGCCTATAACGATACGATGGTGATAGCCAATAATCCTCAGAGTCTCAATGCACTGGGTATTCATACGCGCTTCCCTATCATCAAGCGTGAACGTATCAAATATACCTCGATGGCTAACGGCAGTGTGGCTTGGTGGCTCAAGGTGGACGACGATACGCTGGTGGTGGTGAATAATCATTTTGAGAGTTGTCATCTCAATAGTGATGACCGTGCCCAGTATCGGCAGATTATCAAAGGCGAGATGCCGAGTGACTCGGCGCGTACGGAGTCGAAGCTACTGCTTATCAAACTGGCAGAGGCCAATGCTGCCCGCTCCAATCAGATCAGGGCCGTACTACAGTATGTGGAAGACCACAGTCAATACCCCATCATTGTGTGTGGCGACTTCAACGACAACCCGCTTTCTTATTCGCGACATGCGATGGCTCAACGGCTGACAGACTGCTTCCGAGAGACTGGTCGTGGTGTCGGTTTGTCATATAATCAGAAAGCATTCTCGCTCCGCATCGACCACATTTTCTGTTCACAGCAACTGCAACCCTATAATTGCAAAGTTGACGACGAAATGGACGCAAGTGACCATTATCCGATACTTTGTTGGTTAAAAATGATGAGAAAATAAAGAAAAAGTAACGAAAATTGCGGTAAAATTTCGGTATGTGAAGAAAAATGAGTATATTTGCAGGCTAAAATAGCAGAATCATAAATTAAAACAATATAACTAACAAAATGCAAAACAAAGGAATTGTAAAATTTATTGCAGTCGTTCTGATTCTCGTGTGCTGCTTCTACCTTTCCTTCTCATTCGTAACACGCCATTACGAAAGTAAGGCTGCTGCCATGGGTGAGGAGGCTGGTCAGGAGTACCTCGATTCAATCATGAACGAGAAAGTGTACTGCGGAATCTATTCATTCAAGCAGTGCCGTGAGATGGAGATTGGCCTGGGTCTTGACCTGAAAGGCGGTATGAACGTGATTCTTGAGGTGTCGGTACCCGACGTTGTCGATGTGCTGGCTGACCACAAGACCGATGCTACCTATCGTAAGGCTATGGAAGATGCCAAGAAGGAAGAGGAGACAAGTCAGGATGACTTTATCTCCCTGTTTATCAAACACTGGAAGAAGAATGCCAACGGACGTCCCTTGGCTGCTGTGTTCGCTACCCAGCAGATGAAGGGCAAGGTCAGCACCCAGTCAAGCGACTCAGAGGTTGAGAGCGCTCTGCGTACTGAGGTGCAGTCGGCTGTTGACAACTCGTTCAACGTGGTACGTAACCGTATCGATAAGTTCGGCGTTGTTCAGCCTAACATCCAGAAGCTCGAAGGTCAGTCAGGCCGTATCATGGTTGAGATGCCTGGTGTGAAGGAGCCTGAGCGTGTTCGTAAGTTGTTGCAGGGTTCTGCCAACCTCGAATTCTGGGAGACCTATAACTCACAGGAAATCTATCCCCTGCTGGCTCAGCTGAACCAGAAGTATGCTGCCCTCGGTGGTAATGCTGAGGCCGACACGACAGCTGTGGCTGCTGCTGATTCTGCTGCTACCGCTGCTGTTGATACAACGGCTGCCGCAACCACTGACTTGGCTGCCAAGCTGGCTGCTGGTAAGAAAGCTGACAAGGCTGCTGACGCCAAGAACAAGGCTGCTGCTTTGAAGCAGAATCCTTTGTTCGCCGTGTTCCAGCCCGTTCCTCAGGGTCTCGCTATCGTTGGTTATGCCAGCGCTCGCGATACTGCTGATGTCAACAAGGTTATCTACTCTGAAATTGCTGCCACTGTGCTGCCCGCTGAGTGTAAGCTGCGCTGGGGTGCCAAGGCTGAGGATTTCGGTGATGAGAATACGCGTGGCGACATTTTCGCTCTGTATGCCCTGAAGATTACTGAGCCTAACGGTCGTGCTCCGCTGGAGGGTGATGTTATCACCTCTTCTAAGGACGACTTCGACCAGATGGGTCATCCCTCTGTATCTATGCAGATGAACTCTGACGGTGCTCGTCGTTGGAGCCAGATTACCAAGCAGAACATCGGTCGTGGCGTGGCTATCGTGCTGGACGACGCTGTTTACTCTGCTCCCCGTATCCTGACTCAGATTGATGGTGGTAACTCTCAGATTACTGGTAACTTCACCATCGAGGATACCAAGGACTTGGCTAACACGCTGAACTCAGGTAAGATGCCTGCTCCTACACGTATCGTACAGGAAGAGGTGGTTGGTCCCTCACTGGGTGCTCAGTCTATCAAGCAGGGTGTCATCTCGTTCATCGTAGCCTTCGTGCTGTTGATGATCTACATGATTATGCTGTATGGCTTCATCCCCGGTATCTTGTCAGATATCGCCCTGCTGTTCAACCTGTTCTTCACACTGGGTATTCTGACCTCGTTCCAGGCTGCCCTGACGATGCCTGGTATTGCCGGTATCGTGCTGACCTTGGGTACTGCTGTGGATGCTAACGTGCTGATCTACGAGCGTATCAAGGAAGAGTTGAAGCGTGGCTTGGGTATGAAGGAGGCTGTGACGAAGGGTTACTCTAACGCCTTCAGCGCTATCTTCGACTCTAACGTAACTTCATTGATTACCGGTTTCATCCTGTTGTTCTTCGGTACAGGTCCTGTCAAGGGCTTCGCTACCACTTGGATCATCGGTATTTTCTGTTCGTTCTTCACCGCTGTGTTCCTGACCCGTCTGGTTTATGAGAACCGCCTGAAGAAGGACAAGTGGCTCGGTCTGACCTTCGTGACTGCCTACTCAAAGAACCTGATGCAGAATGCCAAGTACAACTTCATGGGTATGTACAAGAAGTCGTTCGCTATTTGGGGCGTATTCGCTATCGTCTTCATCTGCTCGTTCTTTGTTCGTGGCTTGAGCCAGAGCATCGACTTCACTGGTGGTCGTAACTATGTGGTAACCCTCGACAAGGAGACCCACGTTGAGGAGGTTCGTTCAGCACTCGCTGGTACCTTCGTAAACACTGTTGGTGAGAATGCAGGTAAGGAGGCTAACACCTCTGTTATCGCTCTGGGTACCGATGGCAAGACCATCCGTGTATCAACCAACTGGGATATCGAGTCTAACAATCCTGAGGTTGACGACAAGGCAGAGACCATTCTCTATAACGCTTTGAAGAAGGGTGGTTTCATCAGTCAGGCTAATGTTGAGGACTTCAAGAATCCTGATGTTCGCCAGGGTGGTTCTATCATCAGCTCGGCTAAGGTAGGTCCTGCTGTGGCTAAGGATATTACCTACGGTGCTATCATCTCGGTTATCATCGCCCTGATTGCCATCTTCCTCTACATCCTGCTGCGTTTCCGCAATGTAGCTTACTCTACGGGTGCTACCATTGCCCTGACCCTCGATGCATTGGTGGTTATCGGCTTCTACAGCGTATTGTGGGGCTGGGTACCCATGTCACTGGAAATCGACCAGGTATTCATCGGTGCTATCCTGACGGTGATCGGTTACTCTATCAACGATAAGGTGGTGGTATTCGACCGTATCCGTGAGAACTTCCAGCTCTATGGCAAGCGTGACCGTCAGCAGCTGTTCAACGACTCGCTAAACCAGACGCTGGCTCGTACCATCAACACCTCTGTTACAACATTGATCGTGTTGCTGTGTATCTTCATCCTCGGTGGTGACTCTATCCGCAGCTTCTCGTTCGCAATGATCTTGGGTGTTATCTTCGGTACCCTGTCGTCACTGTTCATTGCTGCTCCTACAGCCTTCCTTGTGATGGGTCGTACCATCCGCGAGGAGAATGAGGAAGTAGCTAAGGCTTAAGTGATTATCATCAATACAATAAGAATAGCCCGCTTCCTGTTTCGGAGGCGGGCTATCTTCATATCTTATCAATCTATGAAAACGAATATGAAACGATTACTCTTCATGCTGACTCTTCTGTTGGCATCAGTACAAGGATATGCTGGCAGCCATTCTCTGATGGCTCAAGACGCATGGACAGGGGAGAAGGTCATTGACAACATCCGTCTGGTAAACACCTACTGGCAGACGAACCATCCTGCCGAGGTCAGGGCGTTCTGGGACCATGCGGCCTACCATACAGGTAATATGGAGGTATACAAACTACTGAAAGACAAGCAGATGCTGGACTATAGCATCCGTTGGGCTGAGCATAATAAATGGAAGGGAGCTACGGAGTCTGATCCTGCTAAATGGAAGTATAAGCGGTATGGCGAAGGACAGGACTTCGTACTTTTCGGCGACTGGCAGATCTGTTTCCAGACATATATCGACCTGTATCACATCAAGAAAGAAAAGGTACGCGTGAAACGCGCTAAGGAAGTGATGGGCTACGAGGCCGATTCAAAGGCGCACGACTACTGGTGGTGGGCCGATGCCCTCTATATGGTGATGCCTGTCATGACGAAGATGTATCAATTGACGGGTGACGAGAAGTACCTCGACAAACTCTACGAGAACCTCCTGTATACAGACAGCATCATGCTCGACTCGGAAACGGGTCTCTACTTCCGTGATGGCAAGTACGTATATCCTAAGCATAAGACGGCTAACGGTCGGAAAGATTTCTGGGCACGTGGCGACGGATGGGTGTTGGCTGGACTGGCCAAGGTGTTGCAGGATATGCCGAAAAGCTATCGTCATCAGCCGTTCTTTGTCGAGAAATACGTGCGTTTGGCGCATGCCGTCAAACAGCTTCAGCAGCCTGAGGGCCATTGGACTCGTTCAATGATGGACCCTAACCAGGCGCCTGGCTACGAGACCAGTGGTACCGCCTTCTTCTGCTATGGTATGCTGTGGGGCGTCAATAATGGCTATCTGCCTAAGAATGAGTTTGTTCCTGCTATCGATAAAGCGTGGCATTACCTTACCAGCGTCGCTTTACAACCCAGCGGTAAGTTGGGCTATGTGCAACCTATCGGCGAACGCGCCATTCCCGGACAGCGTGTCGATGCTAATAGCGAGGCTAACTTCGGCGTTGGTGCATTCCTGTTGACGGCTTGCGAATACTATAGGTATCTGCAAACGAAAAAGGCAATGCTGACCTTCATCAATGAGGGTGATCAGCAGCGTCAGGAGGTGGTCGAAGTTGAGTGGCAGGACGTTTGCCGACAGTTGGACATCGCTACAGAAGAAGAGGTCGTTATAGAGAATGCTGCTGGCCAAGAGGTGTCCTATCAGAAGACGTACGACGGCAAACTGCTGATGTATGTCTCGCTGCATCCCTACGGAAAGGCTGTCTATACAATGACCAAAGGCAAGCCAGCTTCCCCTAAGTATTATGTGAGGGGGCAGGTTTATCCCATTCGCAAGGACGATCTGACTTGGGAGAACGATCTCGGAATCTACCGTATCTATGGCCCTGCACTCCAAAGAACAGGCGAACGTTCCTATGGTACTGATGTCTGGGTTAAGAACACACCAGAGTTGGTAGTGGAAGACCGCTATCAGAAAGACTATCGGGGCAATGTCGTGGAAGACTCGTTGAGGAAGGCTGGTCAGAAAGTTGCCCTCCATGTGATCGACCGTAGCACATCGTTTCATCTGAATCATGGCAACGGAATGGATGCCTATGGCGTAGGCCCCTCGTTGGGCTGTGGTACACCAGCCCTGATAAAAGACGGCAGACTGGTGTTTCCATACTGCTATAAGACCTGCCAGATTCACGACAATGGTCCCTTGCGTTTTACGGCTGAGCTGACCTATGCTCCTAATGCCGATGGTATCGCGGAGCACCGTATTGTCAGTTTGGACCGTGGCACACACTTCAATCGTATGACAGTATGGTACGACGGTATCTCATCACCCATGGCACTGGCTGCAGGTGTTGTCCTGCATGGTAGCGACAACCTGGTATTGGGTAAGAATTATGTGCAGTATGCCGACCCTACCGACAATCCCAAACTCCATCAGTCCCAAGTGTTTGTTGCCACGCTGTTTCCACAAGGTGTCAGTGAGACCCGTCAGCTGGAGGGTGAGCTGAATCACGGTATAGGTATCGTCAACAACTATCAGGGCACCCCCTATACTTACTATTTCGGTTCTGCCTGGAGTGGGTATGATATCCGTTCGCAGGCACAATGGCAACTGACCATCAACGAGTTTATGTCACGTATCCCCATCAAATACACTATCCAATGAAAAGAATCATCATGATTTCAGCAGCTCTGATGCTGCTTCTGCCCCTTCAGGCAAAGAAGAAACAAACAGTACAACAGTCAGACCGTGACTATTGGTGTGCACTGGCCTACAAAATGGCGCAGCCCGTGTTGGAAAATATGGCCAAGGGCGAACTGCAGAAAAATATGCAGACCGAGTTTTCGCCGTCTTTTGATAACCGCAACCGTAAGGTGGTGTATATGGAGACCTTCGGACGTCTGATGGCAGGCATTGCTCCCTGGCTTACCTTGCCTGATGACGATACCGCAGAGGGGCTGCAGCGCCGCCAACTGCGTGAATGGGCATTAGCCTCTTATAAGAATAGTGTCGACCCCGATAGTCCCGACTATCTCTGTTGGGGTGTGGCTGGTCAGAACCTTGTCGATGCTGCCTATATCGCCGAATCGTTCATCCGTGCCTACGATGCTTTGTGGGTACCGCTCGACGACGTCACCAAACAGCGTTACATTACCGAATTCAAACGTATGCGTTCCATTGAACCGCCTTATACCAACTGGTTCCTTTTCTCTTCGACTATCGAGAGTTTCCTTGCCAAGGCCGCTGGTCTAAGAGCTTATGATGACTATCGCGTGATGACAACCATCCGTAAGGTAGAGGAGTGGTATATGGGTGACGGCTGGTATGCCGACGGTCCCGTCTTTGCCTTCGACTACTATTCCAGCTACGTCTTCCATGCCATGTATTTAGAGACCCTTCAGAATATGATTGACGCCCGTGCCAACACGCGTTTGGAATATAAGAAGTATTACGACCGTGCTTTGAAACGTGCACAGAAGTTCGCCATCATTCTTGAGCGCTTCATCTCGCCCGAGGGTACCTTCCCCGTCATCGGACGCTCAACGCCTTATCGTATGGCTGCCATGCAACCGTTGGCCCTGATGGCTTGGTATCAGAAATTGCCTTCTGACCTGAGCAACGGACAGGTGCGTGCTGCCCTGACTAAGGTGATGCACCGTATGTTTGACACGCAGCAGAATTTCAACGAAGGCGGCTATCTGACCATTGGCTTCTGCGGACACCAGCCTGAAACTGCCGACTGGTACACTAACAACGGTTCACTCTATATGACCAGTCTTGCCTTCATGCCTTTAGGACTGCCTGCCTCGCATCCTTTCTGGACGGATGCTCCACAGCCCTGGACGCAGGTTAAGGCCTGGAACGGTCAGCCTTTCCCCAAGGATCACCGTTGGGCCGACGATATCCAGACCAAGGACAGGTGGTAATCAAATCATTGTGAGATCATGGGGACGGATCAGAAACGTCCCCGTGATTCTTTCGGCTTGTAGGTCTGGTAGACAAGATAGTAGCTGTCGGCAGAGATAGAGAAAGTGTCGGTAAGGGCTTCGTTAAGGGTCCCCTGCCACCACTGGTCGAAGTTGTAGCAGTCCCAACGCAGGCCTTCGGAAGAGAGTTGGTGACACCCGAAATTGTAGATGCTGACCTGTTGGCCTTTCATGGTGCTGAAGGTGCGATTGCCATAGGCTGGCGTGAAGAAACCGTAGTCTGTGAACATCATTCCCTTGACGTTCATTTCCCGATAGTACCGCATCAGGAGGCTGATATTACCGAGGGTGTGGTCTTCGCGCAGACCCGTAGCACCGAGATAAGCTATCTTCTGCCACCCCTGCGACAGACAGTAGCGGGTGGCTTTCGTCAAGTCGTTGTCATCCTGTTCTTCTATGCAGATGAGTCGGTTGCGGTATTCGTCTGGAACGCTGTCACCATCGCCTATAATCACCTCGGCAGAGGGTACATGATGGATGGCACCGTCGCAACAGACGATGTGACGGGCACCCTTCAGAATGTCCAAGGGTACTGCGTGGCTGGGAAACTGTCCGTTAGCCACAATCACTGCATCAAATTCTTCCTTCATACCTCTTAACCTTTAATCCTTTTCGCTTCTTTCTTCCACTTTAGATAGCCCGCAACGGCTATGACGACATAGATACCGTAAAGGCAGGCTTTGAAAGGAATGCCTTTTTGGATATAGAGAATGGTGCAGACTATATCGACAACCATCCAAAAGAGCCATTGTTCCACATACTTACGCGCCAATGCCCACATGCCCACAAACGATAATGCATTGGTGAACGAGTCGAGAACGGGTACGGTGGAGTCCGTCCACGTTATCAGGACATAGTAGATGGCGCCCCATGCCACGAAGAAGCATGCGGCAGTGGGCAGAAACTGGCGATGCGGCATATAGACGATGGGCAACGGCTCTTTCTTCTTGCGTGTCTTGACGAATTTCCACACGTAGAGTCCGTAGAAGGCGGCAAGCGTGTAGTAGCACGCCATACCCGCATCGCCATACAGCCCGTGGTTCCAGTAGAGGATGACGTCCAGTGCCGGCATGATGATACCTATCACCCAAAGAGCGATATGAGCACGATACTCGAGCCAAATATATATCAGTCCGAGTATCGTGGTCAATATGTCAAGCCAGTCTAGCGTCATTTATCACTTAAAAGTTGATTGACAGGTGGGCCATCATGTTGAAGGGTGCAGAGGGGGCAAAGCCAGCCTCATATTGGTCAGAGGCGCTCCATCCCTTGGCAACGACCTTGCCATTTTCCTTATCGAAGGCTGGTGCTGCCCAACCATTGTTATCGTATTTTGCTGAGAACAGGTTGTAGAGCGTCATTCCGATGGTGACGTCCTTCACACCGAACTTAGGCAATTTGAAGTTGTACGACAGGTCGATGTTGGTGTTGAAGTGACCGTCGAGCATCATGCTCACGTCAGTGGACTGTCCGTTGTCGTCGAGTGTCTGGTAGTTCTTGACACCAGTGTTCGTCAGATACTGGTCGCCTACATACTGACTTTGGATGCTGGCCTTCAAGCCTTTATAATTAAAGGTGAAGATGTTGTTGGCTATCACGTCAGGCGAGAACGACAGCGGGGTGTCGCCCAGATTCTCCACAGAACCATCCAACAGTGTCACCTCCCAGTCTTTCGCGCGGTTTTTCGAGAATGTCGCATTAGCATCCCAACGGAACCAGTCGATAGGCTGCCAAGCGGCCTCCAGCTCTATACCCAGTCTATAGCTCTTACCAACATTCTTGGCAATAGCCTCACCGATGTTGTTCAGCTCGCCCGTCAGCACAAACTGGTCCTTGTAAGCCATATAGTAGAAGTTAGCACCTGCCGTCAAGCGCTCGCTACGGAACTTATAGCCCACCTCAAGGTCGTTCAGGCGCTCGGCCTTCAGTTCGGTACCTATATTGTCCTCATAGTCGTTGCGAGTCGGTTCCTTATGGGCAATGGCGTACGAGGCATAAACCTTGTGGTTGGGAGTGATGTCGTAGTTCAATCCGAATTTAGGGTTGAAGAAATTGAACTTGTCGTCGATGACCGTCTTACCATCTGCGTTTGCACCATACCAGTCGCCTGGATCCTGCATTTTGTAGCCGATATGGCGGTATTGCAGGTCGACGAAGGCGTTTAGGCCAGGCATGATGTCATAGTTCACCTTACCATAGATGTTCCAGTCCGTCTTTTTAGCATTGTTACGATAGTACTCATAGTCAGGCTGTAGCTCGAATCCCTGTGGGATATTCTTCACCCATTTTACCAGTCCGAAGTGGTCACCATCATACATATTCCAACCACCGCCTATGGTAGCTTCAATGCCCTTATGGCTGTTATATACCAGTGAAGCAACTACGGCATAAAAGTCGTTGTCCATCTTCTTCTGGCGTATCAGGTCGCTCTTCAGCGTTTTGGGATTGATAATGGATGATGATAAGGCAATGGGCAGATAATCCACCAGTTTACGTCCCGTTTTATACTCCTCGTAATAACCCTGGCCCTTGGTATAGTGGGCTGTTACGTTCATATTCAAGTCATGAGACAACTGCTGGTTCCACATCAACTGGTAGTTTTGCTGGTGGTAGTTGTCAGTCTGTCCGTCATAATAGTGACGATTGCCATTCTCGTCCCAGTATTCACCACACGAGTTGTAGGTTCTTCCGTAGAGGCTTTGTTCATATTTCGACGTGTAGTTCCAAGCGTGGTAGGTTTCTTCTATGCCGTTCCAAGTGATGAGCTTGACGACGGTATTGTCGCCGAACCAGCCAGCCTGCAGGAAGTAGGAGCTCAGCTTGGTAGAGGCACGGTCCAGATAGCCCTTCGAACCGATGTCGCTCAGGCGGCCTTGTAGTCCCCAGTGTTCATCGATGAGTCCGGTACTAAAGCGCAGCGTCTCTTTATGGCTGTAGTACGAACCACCACTGAGGTCCAGCCCAATGTATGGTTTTACCCCAATGTTCTCTGTCTGCATGTTCACTGAAGCACCGAAAGCTCCGGCACCATTGGTTGATGTTCCTATACCACGCTGTATCTGCATGGACTGTACGCTGCTGGCAAAGTCACCCATATTGACCCAATAGAGCTGTGCGCTCTCAGCATCGTTCATGGGAATGCCGTTGGCAGTAATGTTGATGCGACTGGGGTCGGTACCACGAACACGCAGCGACGTGTAACCGATACCATTTCCGGCATCAGACGTCATCGTGACACTGGGCGTTAACGACAGCAGATAAGGTACATCCTGACCGAAGTTGATAACTTTCAGCTGTTCCTTGCTCATGTTAGTAAATGCTACAGGTGTCTTGTGTGTTGCTCGTGTTGCTACAACCTGAATGTTCTGCAGTTCCACGTTCTTCAGTGTGTCCAGCTCGGTAGCATGGGCAGTCACTACGCCCATCAGTGCCATCACCAAAAACAATTTTTTCTTCATCTTTTTTACCTTATTTATTATTAATACTAAAAATAAGGGGTTTTGTGCTTACTCATCATCCCTGCGCCGGCATTGTCCGTATCAGGTTCCGAGGGTATCATCTCAGCCCACAATTGTGAGCACCCCTTGATAAATCGGGTGCAAAGGTACGAATAAGCGAGCAAAAAACCAAAATTTATTTGAGTTTTTTGGGAATATCGAAATAAAATCGTAACTTTGCACCCGCCTTTTTATGACAGAAACGATGATAAACAAGACAATGAATATAGGTGATGCTCGCGCCTGCTTCTCAGCATTTACTGGGACTGGAGGTGTCAGCGAGTATCATGTGATGATAAGCGCGACGGATGTTATGGCGCCCTACCAGCAACAGTTGGATGCTGTGCTTGATGCCTATCAGCATCTGCTGGAGACTGACCTGAAGGGTGCCACAGCCGTATTCAAGCGCTATTTCCTGAGTGATGCTTCCAATCAGGCCGACGACGTGATAGCCAGCGACGTAAGCGACTGTGCTAAGAGTATTATAGAACAGGCGCCACTCGACGGTACTAAGATAGCCTTGTGGGTCTATCTGATGTCTGGTGTCAGCACACGTCAGACGGATAGCGGCCTTTATGAGGCGGCTCATGGCTCCTACCGTCATCTGTGGAATGGTACGGCCTTCAATCTGGCTGCCAATTCAGAACACCAGATGCGCCTGCTTTTCAATGAGTATGTCATGCAGTTGGCCCAGGAGGAGTGTACGTTGGCTGATAACTGTATCCGTACATGGCTTTTCGTCAACGATATCGACTTGAACTATGGTGGCGTGGTACGTGCCCGCAATCAGGTATTCTTTACCCAGGGCTTGACACCCCAGACGCATTTCATTGCCTCAACAGGTATCGGAGGCCGTCAGCAGGATGCCAATGTGCTGGCACAGATGGACAACTATGCCGTCAAGGGTTTCACGCGCGAACAGGTTCATCATCTTTATGCTTCGACGCACCTGAATCGTACCAGCGACTATGGCGTTAGCTTCGAGCGTGGTACCTATGTGGACTATGGCGACCGCCGACATGTGTTTATTTCCGGTACGGCCAGTATTGACAACAAGGGACGCATTGTGCATCCGAAGGATGTGGTGAAGCAAACCCACCGTATGTGGGAGAATGTAGAGGCACTGCTTGCTGAGGCTGGTTGCAGCTACGACGAGGTAGGCGAGATGGTGGTCTATCTGCGCGACCCGTCTGACTATGCTGTCGTCAGCAAACTCTATCAGGAGCGTTTCCCCGACAAGCCGTATGTTATTGTATTGGCACCAGTCTGCCGTCCAGGGTGGCTGGTCGAAATGGAGTGCATGGCGGTAAAGGCGCAGCAAAACGACGCTTTCCCTGCATTATAATCAAAAAGGCTTGCATTCATTTGCAAGCCTTTATTGTCTTATTTCTTATCGTACGCATGTAGCGGATAGTCTGTGGTGAAGTGTAGTCCACGACACTCTTTACGTTCCAGTGCCCAACGGGTAATCAAGTATCCCACATTAATCATATTACGCAGTTCGCAGATGTCGCGACTGGCTTTCACGCGCTTGAACAGGCGTTCTGTTTCTTCGTACAACATATCCAGACGGTCCCAGGCACGGTGCAGACGCAGATCGCTGCGCACAATACCCACATAGTTCGACATAATCTGGTTCACCTCCTTCACGGACTGTGTTATCAGCACCTTTTCCTCGTTAGTCATGGTGCCTTCGTCATTCCATTCAGGTACCTTGGTGTTATAGTCGTAGAGGTCGACATGCTTCAGCGAATCCTTGGCAGCCGCATCGGCATAGACCACAGCTTCGATGAGTGAGTTCGAGGCCAGACGGTTGCCGCCATGCAGACCCGTGCATGAGCATTCACCAAGGGCATACAGGCGTTCTATGCTCGACTGTCCGTTCAGGTCGACCTTGATGCCACCGCACATATAGTGGGCTGCAGGACGTACGGGAATGTAGTCCGTCGTGATGTCGATACCTATCGACAGACACTTCTGGTAGATATTGGGGAAATGGTGGCGTGTCTCGTCGGGGTCCTTATGGGTAACGTCCAGACAGACGTGGTCCAGACCGTGAATCTTCATCTCCTTATCGATGGCACGGGCCACAATGTCGCGTGGTGCCAACGACAGTCGCTCGTCATATTTCTCCATGAACGTCTCACCATTGGGCAGTTTCAGAATACCGCCGTAGCCGCGCATGGCCTCCGTGATGAGGTAGGCGGGATGCGTCTCCTTGGGGTTATGGAGCACCGTCGGGTGGAACTGTACGAACTCCATGTCGGCCACCGTACCTTTGGCACGATAGACCATAGCCACACCGTCGCCAGTAGCAATGACGGGGTTCGACGTCGTCATATACACGGCTCCGCAACCACCCGTACACATTACCGTCACCTTAGCCAGGTAGGTGTCTACCTTCGGTTTGTTGGGGTTCAGCACGTAGGCACCATAGCATTGGATATTGGGCGAACGGCGCGTGACGCGGACACCTAAATGGTGCTGCGTAATGATTTCTACGGCAAAATGGTTCTCCTTGATGTCGATATTCGGATGGTTACGCACAGCCTCCATCAGACCGCGCTGTATCTCGGCACCCGTATCGTCGGCATGGTGCAGGATGCGGAACTCAGAATGGCCGCCCTCACGGTGCAGATCAAACTGTCCGTCCTCCTTGCGGTCGAAGTTGACACCCCACTTGACCAGTTCCTCAATCTGGGCAGGGGCGTTGCGCACCACCTGTTCCACTGCTTTCTGGTCCGAGATGTAGTCACCCGCAATGATGGTGTCGGCAATGTGCTTGTCGAAGGTGTCTACCTTCATGTTGGTCACACTGGCAACGCCGCCCTGTGCAAACGACGTGTTGGCCTCGTCCAGTCCGGCTTTGCAAATCATGCATACCTTGCCCTTGTTGGCGTCAGCCACTTTCAGGGCGTAACTCATGCCGGCTACGCCAGCACCGATAATCAGAAAATCGTACTTGTATACCATGTTTTTACGTTGAACGATGCAAAGTTACAAAATTTCTCTAAACTTTACTCTCTAAACTCTAAACTTTTTTGTAATTTTGCAAACGATTATGAAGAAAATACTGTTTTTTGCCCTTATATGCTGTCTTTCAGTGGCCTCCAAAGCCCAAGAGGACAGCCTGCGCATCAAGCTCGATTCGCTGTTGCGCGACCCGCTTTTTGAGACCACACAGGTTGGATTGATGGTTTTTGACCTCGATGCCGACACCGTACTCTATCAGTATCAAGCCCGTCAGCTGATGCGTCCTGCCTCGACCATGAAGCTGGTGACGGCTATCACGGCCCTCGACCGTCTGGGTGGTGGCTATGAATACAAGACCAAATTCTATTATACTGGCTCGATAGTTGACTCCGTGCTGACGGGTAACCTGTATTGCGTGGGTGGTTTCGACCCCTCGCTGACGCAGGACGATGTGTCGGTCATAGCCGAGAGCATCCGTCAGGCAGGCGTTAACAAGATTCGTGGCACCATTATTGCCGACAAACAGATGAAGGAGGTGCTGGACTATGGTGAAGGCTGGTGCTGGGACGACGACAACCCGATGCTGATACCTCTTTCCATTGGTCGTAAAGACATCTTCCTGACCACCCTCCGCAAGGAGTTGGAGCGTCAGGGCGTCGATGTGTCAGAAGCCAGACTGGGCGGCAATGGCGTGATGCCCAATGGTGCGCGTCATTTGAGCACCTATCACCACAGCATTGACGTCATCCTGAATCAGATGATGAAGGACAGCGACAACTTCTATGCTGAGTCGTTGTTCTACCAGACTGCCGCCTCTACGGGTCACCGTCCAGCCAAGGCCAGTGACGCCCGTACGCTGACCAAGCAGTTTATCAAGCGTCTGGGCTTGGGCAATAATCCTTATAAGATTGCCGATGGTTCAGGCCTTTCGCTCTACAATTACGTCTCTGCCGAGCTTCTGGTTCGTATGTTGCGTTATGCCGACAGTAAGGAGGAAATCATCGGTCATCTGTTGCCAGCCCTGCCTATAGCGGGTGTTGACGGTACGCTGAAGAAACGTATGACGGACACGAATGCCTGTGGTAATGTGGTGGCTAAGACGGGTACGGTGACGGGTATCTCTTCGCTGGCAGGCTATCTGACTTCTGGTGACGGACGTCGGCTGTGTTTTGCCATCATCAATCAGGGTGTGATGCGCAGCAAGGATGGCCGCGACTTTCAGGACCGCGTGTGCAATGCTCTGTGCGAGTGAAGAGTGAAGAGTGAAGAGTGATGAGTGAAGAGTGAAGAATCGGCTTCACCGGTTAAGAGTTAAGAATTAAGCGCGGTGTGTTTTATACGCACAGTGCGGACAGATACCTTTAACCATGTAGTTCACTGACTCCATGATGAATCCCTCAGGCAGTTCTATGCCAGGTACGGGAATATGGTCGAGACAGTAGGTTTGATGGCACTGTTCACAGTAGAAATGGACGTGCAGGTCGTCGTCTATCTCGTCATGATGGCTATGACAAAGCTCATAGCGCACTCCGTCGCCACCGTCCTCTATCACGTGTACTAAGTGTTGTTCGCGAAACAGCGACAGCGTGCGGAAAATACCCGACTTGTCGATGCTGAGTATCTTGTATTCCAGTTCACTGAGCGACATGGGACGTCCGGCACCATCCAGCGTGCGCAACACAATCAGGCGATTGGCCGTTGGCTTGATGTCGTGCTCTTCGAGCATTGTGACATATCTCTCCTCATCTTTCATCTTGCAATTCCTTTTCCACCAAATTGGTCAGTTCTACAAACTCAGGAATAGACAACTGCTCCGGACGACGCGTCATTACATCATTCTGGAAAAAGGTGTCGCTGGCAGGATGCTGGTTGTCGAAGATCTGGCGCAGTGATACGCGCAACATCTTGCGACGCTGGTTGAACACCGTCTTCACCACCCGCTTGAACAGTTGCTCGTCACACCCCAGCTGCTGCACCTCGTTGCGCGTCATACGGATCACGGCACTCATCACCTTGGGCGGCGGATTGAACACGGTGGGCTCGACGGTAAACAGGTATTCCACATGGTACCACGCCTGGATCAGCACCGACAGGATTCCGTATTGCTTGTTGCCTGGCTGCGAGGCCATGCGTACGGCCACCTCATGCTGTATCATACCCGTACAACAGGGAATCAGGTCGCGATTGTCAAGCATCTTAAAGAAGATTTGCGACGAGATGTCATACGGATAGTTACCCGTCAGCACAAACTGCTGACCGCCAAACACCTGACGAAGATCCATACGCAGGAAATCTTCACCCAGAATGTTTTCACGAAGCTTAGGAAAGTGTTCGTTCAGGTATGCTACACTCTCGCGGTCAATCTCGACAACCTTGAAAGGACGGGGCTTTTCTACAAGATACTGCGTCATGACACCCATTCCAGGGCCAACCTCCAGTACGGGCAAGTCTGGGCAGGCATCTACCGTGTCAGCTATGCGCTTGGCTATCGATAGGTCGGTCAGGAAGTGCTGTCCGAGGTTCTTCTTAGGTCGTACTTGTTTCATACTCATGCAATTGGACGCGTATCACTTTTTCCACAATCTCCGGGAAGTACTTCATTTCCAGTTTGTGCTCCTTGGCGGCAATATCGTCGGCAGTGTCGTCAGGACTCAGCGCCACACGATACTGGGCAATGATTTCGCCTGAGTCGCAGACTGGCGTCACGTAGTGTACAGTCATACCCGTCTCCGTCTCGCCGGCAGCCTTCACGGCCTCATGTACGTGGTGTCCCCACATACCCTTGCCACCGTATTTAGGCAGTAGGGCAGGGTGCAGGTTGACGATACGGCGCGGATAAGCTTCAATCAGGAAGTTGGGTATCAGTGGCAGGAAACCGGCCAGCACAATGAAGTCTATCTGGTGCTCCTTCATCAGTGGCATCATGAAGGCCTCGTCGTTCAGCTGTGCCTTGGGCACGACAGCCGTAGCCACGCCTAAATTCTGAGCCCTGACCAGTGCGTAGGCATCAGCCTTGTTGCTGATAACCAGTTCACAGTTGACGTCGTCGCTACCCTGAAAGTAACGTATCAGATTCTCACAGTTGGTGCCGCTGCCCGACACGAATATCGCGATATTTCTTTTCATCTTTGTTGTTTTGACTGCAAAGGTAAGAATAAATTAGGAATTAGAAGACACTCTCGCTCGAAAATTCAAAAATAATTTTGCATTTTCCTCGCTTATTCGTATCTTTGCACACGCAATGAAGACGAGCAGTGTAATATTGAAGATACTGATGCCGCTGGTATTGGGCGCGGGCATCCTCTATTGGATGTACCGTGGCGAAGACTGGCAGACCATCCTGCACGTCATGACCGACGAGATGGACTGGACGTGGATGCTGCTCTCGTTCCCCTTTGGCATACTGGCTCAGATGTTCCGTGGCTGGCGCTGGCGTCAGACGCTGGAACCTGTGGGCGAACATCCTCGCCATTCCGTAAGCATTCACAGCATCTTCGTGTCCTATGCCGCCTCGCTGGTGGTGCCAAGGGTAGGCGAGTTTACCCGCTGCGGCGTGCTCAACCGCTACGACGGTGTCTCGTTCCCCAAGGCGTTGGGTACCGTGGTTACTGAGCGCGCCATCGACTCACTGCTGGTTATGGGTATCACGGCCTTGGTGCTGCTGTTGGAGATGAGTACCTTCGGCATGTTCTTCCGTAAGACGGGTACCAACCTGCAGTCTATCCTCGATGGCTTCTCGTGGGCAGGCTATCTGGTGGTAGCCATCTGCGGCCTTGCCATCCTTATTCTGCTTCATTTCCTGTTGCACAAGCTCTCTATCTACGATAAGGTTCGTGCAACGCTTACGGGTATCTGGCAGGGCGTCATCTCGCTGAAGGACGTGCGCAACATCCCGTTGTTCGTGTTCTTCACCCTGGCCATCTGGGTGAGCTATTTCCTGCACTACTACCTCACCTTCTTCTGCTTCGACTTCACTGCCGACTTAGGGTTAGGTTGCGCTCTCGTCACCTTCATCGTCGGCTCCATAGCCGTCATCGTGCCCACGCCCAACGGTGCCGGCCCCTGGCATTTTGCCGTCAAGACCATGCTCATCCTCTATGGCGTGGCTGATGAAAAGGCCCTCTATTTCGTCCTCATCGTCCATACTGTCCAGACCCTTCTTGTCGTCGTCCTCGGCATCTATGCCTGGCTCGCCCTGAACTTCACAACAGTCAGGAAAACAAAATGAGGATGCGCCATCTCATCCCTCATCCCTCATCCTTCATCCCTCACCCCTTCTTTTTTCCAAAGATTATTTGGAGAATAGTAATAAAATCCGTACCTTTGTCGAAAATTATTAAAATCAATATCATACGATGTTAGAAAAGCTATTTGGATTTGATTCCGCCACAATGACTATGCGCAAAGAGGTGATTGGCGGCATTACCACTTTCTTAACGATGGCTTACATCTTGGCTGTCAATCCCAGTATTCTTTCTGTTACAGGTATGGATGCAGGTGCTGTGTTCACCACTACGTGTATTTCGGCTGTAGTAGCCACCCTGGTAATGGCAGTCTATGCCAAGCTGCCTTTTGCCCTGGCTCCTGGCATGGGTCTGAATGCCTTCTTTGCTTTCACCGTGGTGCTCACCATGGGCTATTCGTGGCAGTTTGCGCTGACGGCTGTGATGATTGAGGGGCTTATCTTCATCCTGCTGACGGTGACGGGGCTGCGCCAGCATATTGTGAACGCCATCCCGTTGGTGATGCGCCGTGCCATCAGTCCCGGCATCGGACTGTTCATCGCCTTTGTGGGACTGAAGGGTGCCGGTATCGTCACCTCGTCGGAATCGACGTTCATCACGCTTGGTAATCTGCACGATCCTGCCGTGCTGCTGAGCATCTTTGGCATCATTCTGACGGCGGCACTGCTGGTGCGGGGCGTTACAGGTGCACTGCTCATCGGTATTCTGGTGACTACCGTCGCGGGCATTCCCATTGGCGTTACCAATTATTCCGGCATCATGTCGGCGCCTCCCTCCATCAGCCCTATCTTCATGCAGTTCGAGTGGCACAATGTATTCACGGTCGATATGGTTGTGGTGGTGCTTACCTTCCTGTTTATCGATATGTTCGATACCATCGGAACGCTGATTGGTGTGTCGAACCGGGCAGGTATGGTGGACGACAAAGGTAACGTGAAGAACCTGAACCAGGCCTTCATGGCTGATGCCATCGGAACGACGGTAGGTGCTATGCTGGGCACTTCGACGGTGACGACCTACGTGGAGAGTGCGTCGGGTGTGAATGTGGGCGGACGTTCTGGTGTGACCAGTCTTACCACCGCTGTCTGCTTTGCCGTGGCATTGCTCTTCGCACCGCTGTTCCTCGCCATTCCTGCACAAGCCACGGCAGCAGCACTCATCCTGGTGGGTGTGATGATGATGCACGACATCCGTAAGGTCGATTTCTCCAACTACGTAACGGCTATCCCCTGCTTCGTCTGCATCGTGCTTATGCCGCTGACCTACAGTATTTCCGACGGTATCCTGATGGGTGTCATCTCATACGTGTTAATCCATCTGCTGTCTGGAAAGTTCAAGGACACCGACGAGCGCAACAACATGAACTGGGCAACTATCCTGATGGCTGCGCTGTTCATCTGCCGCTACGCATTCCTGTAGCAAATCGAACACCCCAAAAAGACCGTCCCTTTTGCACATGGTAGTACTGATAATCTCGTCGCTTGTCTTAACACCATTTTCGGATGTCACCTTATGGGTATAGATGGTATATTCCTCTACATCAACCACCACGTCGTTGAAGTCGAAGTCGCCAATGGCACCCAGGTCTTCAATCATATAACGCTTGGCGCGGCTGGTCTTCACCTCATACTGGTCCTCAGTGATGATTTAAAATATAAAGTTAAAACATATATAAATTAAGGTTGTTTATCGATTTTTTCATTATTTAATATAATTCAAGTGTTGCACTCGCTCAACTTCTTTAACTATTTCAGGAAGTCTAATAATATTGTTTTCAATGTCTGCTTTTGTCAGTATTATGACAAAGGTATTGCCATTCGGCATGATAGAGAAATTATGTCTTAAAGTAAAACAAGTTGTTTTACATGATTAAGAAAGCCTTTTATTACCGTAAAGTATGGCACTAACGATAGTAAAACAAGTTGTTTTACTGTTATGATATTGAATGATAGTAAATCTTTCAATATCATTCTTGTAACAAACAGAACTCCAGTTGGTTATGAAGGTGATGATATTAAACCCCCAAAATGATGAATTAAAAATTTTCAGTTGTTGTAGCAGTATAATTCTTCCATGGGTATCACATACGCTACTCAATCTTTACCCAAGGTGTAGCCAAGGTGTAGCCAAGGTGTAGCCAAGGTTAAATGGCTGACATTATCTTGGGTAGAAACAGGGTAACACGGGGTCAGGCACGCTGTGGTAATTTAATCGGCGTGCAAATCCTTGTGGCGAAGCTCGTCCAGCTTTTCTTGATTCAGAATGCCTTCATCCCACAGGCAAAAATTCAAAATTATGAAATGGGCAGTGTCATGACGAAACGGGAGCCGCCGATGTAGGCGGTGTCGAGTGTGATGTCGCCACCGATGCTGCGTGCCAAGGATCGGGCTACGGTGAGGCCGATGCCTGTTCCGTCGTAATACTCGTCAAGTTGCACGAACTCGTCGAATATGCGCTCTGCCTCCTTGTGGGGGATGCCGATGCCGGTGTCTTCTACGGAGAAGAACAGCCGCCCGGCTGCTACTGACATGCGCAGTACTACCTTTTGCTGATGGTCGTTGTTTTTTTCGTGCTGGAGGGACTCGGCGGGGGCGGTGAATTTGCGTGCATTGTCGAGTATGAGCGTCAGGGCGCGGACGGCGGCCTGTAGGTTTGTCTGCAGGGTGGCTTGTTCGGCCTCTGGCGTTGCCTTCATGTCGAAGGTCAGATGTCCGGCCTCGCTGATGTCTGAGGCGTTGATGGCTTCTGCCGCAATCTGCAGTGCCGGCACTTTGTCGTTGCGTTCTCTGGCCGATTGGTTTTTGGCCTCTGAGAGTTCGAGCATCTTGTTGACGAGTCCGGCGATGCGTTCGGTGTTCACGGTGATTTGTCGTCTCATGTCGCTCAGTGTGGCCTCGTCATACTCTGTACCGGGTGTGGTAATCAACTGTGTGAATCCCGAGAGGATGTTGAGCGGCGTGCGTATCTCGTGGGATATCTGCTGTATGAAGTCGCTCTTCATGCGCGATGACTCCTCTGCCCGTACTTTGACGCGCTCCAAATGCTTGTAGGCGGTTTCCAGTCGTGAGTCCGAGCGTTTGTGAAAGTAGATGAAGAGGCAAAAGCCCAGAATGATGAGAATGAACGTGATGTGTATCATCGTGAACCGCTGCTCTGACAAGTCTTTGCGCTGTTCTATCAGCTCCATGTCCTTCTGCTGCGTTTCGTAGATGGCTGCCAACTCAGCGGCATCGTCGCGCTTTTTCCAGACGAAGGCCGAGTCGAGCGCGTGGTATATTTCAATCGCCATGGCGAGGGCTGAGTCTTTGCGATGGGCTTGGGCATTGGCGAAGAATTTTGGTACTAGATAGGTGTAGATGAAGTCCGTAGTCAACTTGAAGCCATATTTGCCAATCTGTTCGTTCATCGCATTGTAGTTGTCTGCTGCCTCGCTCCATCTATGGGCGGTCATCAGGTAGTGAACGGCCTCTATCTTACCGTCGTTGGTCTTGGCGTATTCGGTTTGCATGGCCTGTTGGTATGCCTGGGCAGCCTCTGTCTTGTTGCCCTGTCCTTCCAGGGCGCTGGCGCGGTAGAGACATATTCTGGCCCACTGTTTGTCTATGTATTCATTGCGCACGCCGGGCAGTTGGCGGCATTGTTCGAGCAGGCTGTCCATACGTGCTGTCCATGTGTAGGCTTCGTCATAGTGCGAGGTCTGAAGATAGGCGTCGACAATGGTCACGATGCCTACGATGGCGCTGGTATGGCTGTCAATATTGCGGCTTGCTTTCGTCGTATTCCGGTATTGCTCCCAAGCCTGGGCGAATTTGTCAGCAGCATCGTCGGGCCGGCTCAGCTTCAGCTCGCAACAGCCAACGAATGTGAGTAGGTTGGAGTAGTCGTTGTTTGCTGTATGGTGCTTCTCCCTCAGCAGGTCGATGGCCTTCTGTGCCACTTGTATGGCTTCGCCGTATTCTGTTTCCAGATAGAGCAGTCCGGCGAGCCGATTGGCCGAATGGGCGTAGTAGTCCAAGTCCTCGTCGGTCTTGACGTTCTGTGCCATGGCGTTCTTCCACTCCATCTCGGCCATGCGCATCTTGCGCTGCCGTGAGTAGGCATAGCCACGCCAGTAGTAAGCTTTCAAGTCAGACAGCGTGCCCTCTTGCTGGCATCGGTTGGCCACGGCCACAATCGAGTCGTAGTTGCGAACCTGATAGGCGGAGTTGATAAGGCTGTCGGCCGGAGAGTCCTGACGTTTGGTGTGCGGCTGCTCGCAAGCGACAAGCAGCACCGCAGCCAGAACCATAAGTAGGGCGATCGCTTTGTTCATCTTTGACATCGTTAGACTATTTGCTTGCAAAGTTACGAATATTCTTTCAAAAAGAACGTAAAACTGGGAGATAATCATGGTAATTAGCAAAAATTATGTGTAAAACGAACTCTATGTCAGAAAATAGTCGTAACTTTGCCCTTGAATAACAAAAGAAATTACGATTATGATATTGTCAGACGATTATTATTGGTATGGATTGTCGGCGTTGGCCTATATCGTGACTTGCTGGGTGTTTGCCGCCGTCAGGCACTTCCACCACTGCAACACGCCCAAGGAGCGTCGCGACTATATATGGCCCGACGCCAAGATGCAGGTGAGGATCTACCTCTGCGCCACCGTACTTCTGCCCTACGTGCTCAACCCCCAAAGCGAGGCGGCCTGGCTGTTGATGAAGTCCTACTTCCCCTGTGCCTACTATTTCTACTGCGGCTCGCTGTTGTTCTGCTTCTTCGGCTCCGTGAGACAGTGGAAAATGTGGAAGACATACCACCTGATAGCCGCCATCATCACCATTGTGGCCATGATGCCGTTCGTAGTCCATGCCTGGTGGCCAGGTGGCATCCTCGGACAGGGAAGCATCAGGTTCTGCAGCGCAGTGGTTGTGGTGGTCAGCATCCTTATGATGGCCTACTCTGGCATTGCCATGTGGCAGGTATGGCAGTGGATGAGATTGGCCCGTGACGTGAATTACTCCAATCCCGAAGACTTTCCCACCGAATATGCCCACCGCGTATGGCTTTCGCCCATCGTGCTCATGCCCTTGCTGTGGCCTGCCTATATCTTCGATTCACAAATGCTCATGGCTGTGCTGTGCGTACCCTTATCGGTATTCAACGTCGTGTTGCTTCTCAACGTCCTGCCCGCCTGGCGGAGGGCAACCATCCTCTCAGACAGCTTAGAGGACGAGATGGACATGGAGACGGACGTACCTGCCGAACTCGTCGAAGAGCGCACCAGCAGGATAGCCGCAGAGATAGAGGATTTCATCAACACGGAGTCGGCCTACCTCGACCCTCACCTGAAGTTGGAACAAGTGGTGGAGCGCTGCAGCTTCAGCCGTAAGTACGTGTCGCAGGTGCTCAGCGAACGCTTCGGCGGATTCTCCGGTTATGTCAACGGTTTGCGTATAGCCTACTACGACCACTACCGTTCGCAGCATCCTCATTCCACCGAAGACGCAGCCGCAGAGGCAAGCGGCTTCACCTCCTACAATGCATACGTCAAAGCGAAGGAACGACTGCAGAAATGAAGAATTTGTGAAAGTTTTTATCCCGACTGGCTTGTAATCTCAGATTTTTTATCTAAATTTGCAGTCGAAAGATAACCTTTAAACGAAAATAATACAATGAACGAAATCCAAAATCTGAACCCACAGTGCATCTGGAAGAACTTCTACGCACTGACACAGGTACCGCGTCCGAGCGGACATTTAGAGAAAATTCAGCAGTTCCTGCTTGACTTCGGTAAGCAGGCTGGGGTAGAGGCTTTTAAGGACCCTGCAGGAAACATCGTGTTCCGCAAGGCCGCCACACCGGGCTATGAGAACAAGAAAGGCATTATTCTGCAGGCTCACATGGATATGGTGCCGCAGAAGACACCAGAGTCTACGCATAATTTCGAGACCGACCCCATTGAGCCGTGGATTGACGGTGAGTGGGTAAAGGCCAAGGGTACGACGCTGGGTGCTGACAACGGCTTAGGCGTAGCTGCCATCATGGCTATTATGGAAGATAAGACCTTGAAGCACGGACCCATCGACGCACTGATTACGCGTGACGAGGAGACGGGTATGTATGGTGCCAACGAACTGCCTGAGGGTGAGCTGCAGGGCGATATCCTGCTGAACCTCGACTCGGAGCATTGGGGCAAGTTTGTGATTGGCTCGGCCGGTGGTATCGACGTGACCGCTACGTTGGACTATCAGGAGGTGGACACCGACGCCGAGGACGCTGCCGTACGCGTGACGGTGAAGAACCTGCGCGGCGGACACAGCGGTCTGGAGATTAACGAGGGTCGCGGTAATGCCAACAAACTGTTGGTACAGGTGGTACGCGAGGCCATTGCAGAGACGGATGCCCGTCTGGCATCATGGAATGGTGGCAACATGCGTAATGCCATTCCGTTCAAGGCTGAGGCCGTTCTGACGCTGCCGAAGGAGAATATTGCCGTAGTGAAGGAAATAGCAGCTGATTGGCAGGAGACCTTCAACGACGAGTTCAAACTCATTGAGCCGCAGGGTATCGAAGTGCTGGTGGAGGACGTGGAGACCCCGAAGAAGGAGGTGCCTGTAGAGATTCAAGACAATCTGGTAGATGCCATCTTCGCTTGTCACGACGGCGTCATCCGCTTTATTCCTGCCTATCCCAGTGTGGTAGAAACCTCATCGAATCTGGCTATCATCAATATTGGTGAGGGTAAGGCCAGCATCAAGATTCTGGCCCGCTCGAGTCGTGAGGACATGAAAGGCTATGTCGTAACGATGCTGGAGAGCTGCTTCTCGATGGCAGGCATGAAGGTGGAGACGGCAGGCTCGTATGGCGGTTGGGATCCCAACCCCGACTCAGAAATCCTACACCTATTATTAAAAGAGTATAAGGAACTGTTCGGCAAGGATGGTATTATTCAGGTGGACCACGCAGGACTGGAGTGCTCCGTCATCTTAGGCAAGTATCCTTGGCTGGACGTTGTCAGCCTTGGTCCTACGATGAAGTCGCCACACACCACTACCGAGCGTGCTCTCATCGAGACCGTTGCACCCTTCTGGGAACTCCTCAAGAAGACGTTGGCAGACGTGCCTGAGAAATAATATTTTGGCACGGATTACACGGATGAACACGGCTATAATTTGAAAAAAAATAAAAAAACCGTGAAATCCGTGTAATCCGTGCCTATATTAAAAAATTTCTTTGTATCTTTGCACCCGATAAACAATAAAAATAGTAAATTATGGACGATTATCCGGCGAATAGTAACAAGTTTTAGGCCGGAGGATAGCAGGCAAGACCGCTAATCCTCTTGCTGCGAGAATTATCAATTGTCTCATCGACTTTTGTCGCTTTGTACCTTTAGGTCAAAGAATTATCAATTATCAATTGTCAATTAATTGAAGGATTAGCACAATGAAGACTTACTGGAACACCCAAGGTGGGCTCACCCAGATAAATGAATGGCAGCCCAATAGTTGGATACAGGTGACGTGTCCGACAGAAGAAGATCAGAAGTTGTTGGAAGAGCAGTTTCAGATTCCCGACTACTTCCTTTCAGACATCAGCGATACTGATGAGCGTGCCCGTTACGAGTACGATGACGGTTGGATGCTCATCATCCTGCGTATTCCTTATGTAAAAGAGGTACGCTCGCGCACGCCATATACTACCGTGCCCCTCGGTATCATCCACAAACGTGACGTCACCATTACCGTCTGTTTCTATGAGACGAATATGATGATTGACTTCGTCAGCTTCCAGCAGAAGCGGGGTGTGGGCTTTACCGACCATGTTGATATGATATTTCGTCTGTTCCTTTCGAGTGCCGTGTGGTATCTGAAGCGTCTGAAGCAGATTTCTATGCTGGTTGACAAGGCCAAACGTAACCTCGATAGGGAAGTGAACAACGAGAGCCTGATAGGACTGTCGCGCCTGCAGGATTCATTGACCTACTTCACCACCTCCATTCGTGGCAACGAGAACCTGTTGCAGAAGTTGAAGTTCAAGTTGCAGATTGACGAGTTGGACGCCGACTTGATTGAGGACGTCAACATTGAGATGACGCAGGCCCGTGAGACGACGAACATCTATTCGAACATCTTGGAGTCGACGATGGATACCTACCAGTCGATTATCAATAACAATATGAATACCATCATGCGTACGCTGACATCCGTTACCATCATTCTGATGTTGCCGACGCTGGTGGCCTCCTTCTTTGGCATGAATCTTATCAACGGTATGGAAAACAGTCCTATAGGATTCGTTGTCGCCATTGTCATTTCTGTGCTTATTTCAGTACTATCGCTGCTCGTATTTAGGCATAAACGACTTATTTAGTCACTTTTTTAGAAAAAAATTAGGTTGTTTCAGAATTATTTGCTAATTTTGCCGAATATCTCGGCGAAAAGCCTGAATAATTGTATGAACTAACCCTATCATTCACTAAAACGTATTGAAACGATGATGGACTCTCAAGAACAGACTCCCATTGAGGAGCAGACCGTAGAACAGACCGTAGTAGAAACCGCAGCAGCAGTGGAGCAGCCCGCAGAAGAAGCCGCAGTTGAGCAGCCTGCCGAGGAGCAGCCTGTGCTCGACAATTTTATTGTCGAGCCCGAGCCCGAGCCCGAACCTGAGCGCAAACAGTATGAGACCAAGCAGGATGTGCTTGAGCGCGTACGTGAGTTGGCTCATGGTGACGAGGCACCTCAGAAGGATGAAGTCGACTATCTGAAGACTTGCTTCTATAAGTTGCATGTTGCCGAGCGTGAAGCACAGCTTAAAGCCTATATCGATGGCGGTGGCGATCCTGAACAGTATCAGATTGTTCCTGACCAGACCGAAGAGGCATTCAAGGCTGAGATGGTTGTCGTTCGTGAGAAGCGTCAGCAGCTGTTCCGTCAGCAGGAACAGGAGAAGCAGGACAACCTGGAGAAGAAGCTGGCCATCATCGAGAAGATCAAGTCTATGGTGACCTCGCCTGAGGAAGCCAACAAGTCGTATAAGGACTTCAAGGCCCTGCAGGAAGAGTGGCGTGAAATCAAGAACGTGCCTGCCGAGAAGGCCAACGAACTGTGGCGCAACTACCAGTTGTATGTCGAACAGTTCTATGACCTGCTGAAGCTGAATAGTGAGGCACGAGAATATGACTTCAAGAAGAACTTGGAGTTGAAGACCAAGCTCTGTGAGGCTGCTGAGAAACTTGCTGACGAGGAGGATGTTATCAGTGCCTTCCATCAGTTGCAGAAGCTGCATCAGGAGTACCGTGAGATTGGTCCCGTCAGCAAGGAGCTGCGTGAAGAAATCTGGCAGCGTTTCAAGGCTGCTTCCACTGTCATCAACAAGCGTCATCAGCAGCATTTCGAAGGTCTGCGCGCCAAGGAAGAGGAGAATCTGGAGCGTAAGACCAAGCTTTGCGAACAGATTGAGGCTATTGCTGCTGAAGAGAACAAGACCGGTGCCGACTGGGAGAAACATACTAAGCAGATTATTGACCTGCAGGCAGAGTGGAAGACCATTGGTTTTGCACCGCAGAAGATGAACGTGAAGATTTTTGAGCGTTTCCGTTCGGCATGTGATGATTTCTTCGGTCGTAAGGCAGAGTTCTTCAAGGGTTTGAAGAATACTTTCAAGGAGAATGCTGACAAGAAACGTGCACTCGTTGAGAAGGCTAAGGCCCTGCAGGATTCTACAGAGTGGAAGTCAACATCCGACAAACTCATCAACCTGCAGAAGGAGTGGAAGACCATCGGTATGGTGCCCAAGAAGTTGGGTGACCAGCTGTGGGAAGAGTTCCTCGGTGCCTGCAACAAGTTCTTCGAGGCCCGCAATGCCGCAGGTGCTGGCCAGCGTGGCGAGGAGTACCAGAACCTGGAGAAGAAGCGCGACGTCATTGCCCGTCTGAAGGCTGCTGCTGAAGAGGCAGGCGAAGGACTTCAGGAGCGTGTCCAGCAGTTGGTTGAGGAGTATCAGGGTATTGGTCATGTACCTTTCAAAGAGAAGGACAAACTCTATGACGAATACCATGCTGTGCTCGACAAACTCTATAAGGATTTGAATATTAGCGTTGCCAAGCGCCGTCTGTCGAAGTTCAAGGACAACTTGAAGCAGGTGGCTGAGCGTGGCGGTAATGCCCTTGACAGCGAGCGTGCCCGTCTGATGCGTCAGTACGAACAGCTGAAGAGTGAGGTACAGACCTATGAGAATAACCTCGGTTTCCTTAATGCTTCCAGTCGCAAGGGTAATACGCTCATTGACGAGATGAATCGTAAGGTGCAAAAGCTCAAGGATGAGGTGCAGCTGGTACGTGACAAAATCAAGGCTATTGATGCCGAGAATGCAAAACAGGACTCTTAGGAGTCCTTTTTTTTTGTATCATTATTCTTGTGAATTGTGTGGTGTATTAGGAATTGTTACAAAAGAGAAAATCCGTGTTACATACTATAAAACAAATAATTAGAATAATGTGTATCTTTGCAGCGTTATCAACAAACAAATAATCTTTGTAGCTTGTTTTTTAGGTTAGGTAATAGACTATAGTTAAGTAGTTTTGGTATGTATTAGATGGAGGGCTGACGTGAGTCACCCCTCTTTCTTTTTCTCTATCTCCTCTAATCGTCTAACTGCTCTAACTTCTATTTGTAACAAATACGAAAGAATGTGAAACATCAATAGGCCGTAAGGGTGGGAAATTTTTCGTAATTTTGCATCCTGAAAGCTTTGCTTTAGGAATCACTATTCAACAACATAACAACAAAAACTATGAAAAAAGTACTTGAAACTCTTCTGATGGCAGCTTTGCTCTTTGCGCTGCCCGGCAATGTATTGGCTCAAAAAAAGGCAGCCAAGAAGACAACAGCAAAGAAGGCAGTAGTAGAACAAAAGGCTGTAGATACTGCCGATCCAAACTTCTACATTTTCCTGTGTTTCGGACAGTCAAACATGGAAGGCAATGCCCGTCCTGAGGCTGTTGATTTGCAGAGTCCCGGCTCGCGCTTCCTGCTGATGCCAGCCGTCGACTTCCCTGCTACCGACCAGCGCCCAGCTCGCAAGATGGGTGAGTGGTGCGAGGCTTCGGCTCCCCTGTGTCGTCCGAATACTGGTCTGACGCCTGCCGACTGGTTCGGTCGTACCCTCGTGGCTTCGTTGCCCAACAACATCAAGATTGGTGTGATTCATGTGGCCATTGGTGGTATCGATATCAAGGGCTTCCTGCCCGACAGCATCCCCAGTTACGTAGAGAAGAAGGCTCCGGGCTGGATGAAGGGTATGCTCCAGGCTTACGACAATAATCCCTACAAGCGTTTGGTTGAACTGGCTAAGAAGGCCCAGAAGGACGGTGTCATTAAGGGCATCCTGATGCATCAGGGCGAGACCAATACTGGTGACCCCAAGTGGGCTGGTATGGTGAAGCAGGTGTATGAGAACCTTTGTGGTGACCTGCAGCTGAAGCCAGAAGAGGTAAACCTCTATGTCGGTAATATTGTTCAGGCTGGTGGCAAGGGTGTCTGCATCGGTTGTAAGAAGCAGATAGACGAGTTGCCCCAGACCATCCATACCTGTCAGGTCATTTCTTCTGACGACTGCACGAACGGTCCTGACCGTCTGCACTTCGATGCTGCCGGTTACCGTGAGTTAGGTTGCCGCTATGGTGAGGCTGTAGCCCGCCATCTCGGTTTCGAACCCAAGCGTCCAGCTAATCTGCCTGTGGCTATCAAGAAGATCGAGGTTCCTGCCGATGCAGTGACCGTTGAGAATGCCATTCCCGGCAACGATTTCCCGAAGATTGACAAGCAGCGTCGCGCCTACTTCCGTATTCAGGCTCCTCAGGCCAAGAAGGTCGTGGTAGACATTTGCAGCAAGAAGTACGATATGGAGCCCGACGGTCGTGGTGGCTTTATGGCTGTGACCGATCCGCTGCCTGTTGGCTTCCACTATTATTTCATGAATATTGACGGCGTGAACTTCGTCGATCCCGCCAGTGAGACCTACTTCGGCACGAACCGTGAGGCCGGTGGTCTTGAAGTTCCCGAGGGTCCTGAGGGCGACTACTACCGTCCACAGGTAGGTATTCCTCATGGTCAGGTACGTAGCATCTACTACCATAGCCCCAACTCTAAGTTCGGCGAGTGGCGTCACGCCTTGGTTTACACGCCTGCTGAGTATGAGACGGGTAAGAAGAAGTACCCCGTGCTCTACTTACAGCATGGTATGGGTGAGGGTGAGACCAGCTGGGCCCTGCAGGGTAAGATGCAGCACATCATGGACAACGCCATTGCCGCTGGTGAGGCTGTGCCTATGATTGTGGTCATGGAGAGCGGCGACATCAAGGGACCGTTCCGTGGTGGTAATAATCGTGCTGGGCAGAGTGAGTACGGTGCATCATTCTATCCCGTGCTACTGAACGACCTGATTCCCTATATCGACAAGAACTTCCGTACCAAGGCTGATCGTGAGAACCGTGCTATGGCAGGTCTGTCGTGGGGTGGTCACCAGACCTTCGACGTGGTGCTTCAGAACCTCGACAAGTTTGCTTGGATGGGTACCTTCAGCGGCGCTATCTTCGGTCTTGACGTGAAGACCGCCTATAATGGAGTCTTTGCTAACGCTGACGAATTCAACAAGAAGATTCACTACTTCTATATGAACTGGGGTACCGATGACTTCATCAAGAGTCAGCCCATTGTTGACAGCCTGCGTGAGTTAGGTATCAAGGTTGATTCCTCAGTTTCTCAGGGTACTGGTCATGAGTTCCTGACTTGGCGTCGTGGACTCCATGAGTTCATCCCTCATCTGTTCAAGAAAAAGTAAATATAGATATAATGCGTATCAAAACTATTTTCCTATTATTATTGGCGGCATTGCCGCTAAGTGCAGCAGACAGATTTGTAACGTTTGCTGACCAGGGTGGGGCAGTGGCACTGAAAGGTGCCACTATAGCCTACACTGATGCGGAACCGCAGGCCGTAAAGATTGCCGCAGCAAGTCTGGTAAATGACTTCCAGAGTGTGATGGGCTTCCGTCCCACGACAGGTGACAAAGGTACCATCCTCATTGGTACGGTAGGTAGCAACAAGCAAATTGACCAATGGGTAAAGAGCGGTAAACTGGCCGACCTGAAGGGTAAGCGCGAGAAATTCATCATTACCACCATTGACGGACAGGTAGTTATTGCCGGTAGTGATCGTCGTGGTACGGTGTTCGGCATCTACGAACTGTCGCGCCAGATGGGTGTGTCGCCCTGGTATTGGTGGATGGATGTTCCCGTGACAAAGCGCAACTATGTGGGCATCCTGCCCGGCACGTTTACCGATGGTGAACCTGCCGTCGAGTTCCGTGGCTTGTTCCTGAACGACGAGGCTCCTTGTCTGACAACATGGGTGAAGAATACTTTTGGCACCAACTATGGTGACCATAACTTTTATGCCAAGGTCTTTGAATTGATTCTGCGTCTGAAGGGTAACTTCCTGTGGCCGGCCATGTGGGGCTGGGCTTTCTATGCCGACGACCCCGAGAATTTGAAGACGGCTGATGCGATGGGTGTCATCATGGGAACCTCGCACCACGAGCCTATGGCCCGCAACCATCAGGAATATGCCCGTCACCGCCAGGAGTGGGGTGCCTGGAACTATCAGACCAACCAGAAGAAGCTCGATCAGTTCTTCCGTGAGGGTATTGAGCGCATGAAGGGTACCGAAGATATTGTGACGATTGGTATGCGTGGTGACGGCGATGAGGCTATGAGTGACAAGGCCGACACGAAACTGATGGAGCGTATCATCAACAACCAGCGCAAGATTATCAAGGAAGTAACGGGCAAGCCTGCTGAGAAGACCACGCAGGTGTGGGCACTTTATAAAGAGGTGCAGGACTATTATGATGCCGGACTCCGTGTGCCTGACGACGTGATGATACTGATCAGTGACGATAACTGGGGCGACATCCGCCGTGTTCCCGTCAATGCCAAGGAACGTGCCCGTAAGGGTGGCTGGGGTATCTACTATCATGTGGACTATGTCGGTGCACCGCGCAACTCGAAGTGGCTCAACGTTACACAGACGCAGCAGATGTTCGAACAGCTTTCGCTGGCCTACGACTACGGAATTCAGCGTATGTGGATTCTGAACGTAGGTGACTTAAAACCTATGGAATATCCTATCACGCTGTTTATGGATATGGCGTGGAATCCGAAGGAGTATAATCTGCAGAACGTGACCGACCATACTCGTGCCTTCTTCCGCACAGTACTCGGTGGTTCTGCCGACGAGAACACAGCTGTTGAAGCTGCCGACATCTATAACACCAACTGCCAGTATATGGCACGTGTGACACCTGAGATGCTGGATGCCAGAACGTATAACGTGCAGACTGGTGAGTGGAAACGTGTGAGAGACGACTATCTGACATTGGAGACCCGTGCCTTGCGCCTCTTCGACGAGGTTCCTGCTGAGGCACGCGATGCTTTCCGTCAGGTGTTGCTGTTCCCCGTACAGGCCATGGCCAACCTCTATGATATGTACTATTCTCAGGCTATGAACCAATATACGGCTAAGGCCGGCTTACCTGATGCTAACCAATGGGCAAACAAAGTGGAGAAGTGTTTCAAGCGTGACGCCCTGCTGTGCCAATATTATAATAAGGTAATGGCCAATGGTAAGTGGAACGGTATGATGATTCAGAAGCATATCGGCTATACCTCATGGAACGACAACTTCCGTCAGGAGACGTTGCCCAGAACTACCATTGTTCCCGTCGATTCTTCGACGGGTGGCTATACCTTTGAGGCACCGACTGTAGGCTATGTGGCTATGGAGGCTGAGCACTACTATAGCGCAACAGCTTCTGAGGAAACACAGTGGAGCATTTATCCTGACTACGGACGTACTCGCAGTGCTGTGGCCTTGACGCCCTACACCAAGCCTGTCGGTCAGGCCAGCCTGACTTATCGTTTCGGTCTGCCGAAAGACGTAAAAGGTACGGTGAAAGTTCACGTAGTGGTGAAGTCGACACTTGACTTCCTGAACGTGGGCGGCCATGAGTACACCGTTAGTTTGGACGGATCTGAGCCTCAGACCGTTAACTTTAACAAGACGTTAGTTGACCGTCAGCCCTATATGTATTCGGAGTACTATCCCGCTGTAGCTCGCCGCGTCGTAGAGAAGGTGGTGGAACTGCCTGTTGGTACGGCTGATGTCCATGAGTTGACCATCAGCCCCAAACATCCCGGTATCGTTTTTGAGAAGATTGTGGTGGACTTCGGTGGCTATAAACCACAATACCTGTATGGGGAAGAAACCAGCGTGAAGCGCTGAATAAATAACCAAGAATTTAACGAATTAAACGTATTCAATAATAAGATGAAGAGAATTGCATTTTTAGTGATGGCATTAGTGAGCATGGTGACCATGCAAGGACAAAACCCTTATTTGCCTCTGTGGGAACATCTGCCCGACGGTGAGCCCCGCGTGTTTGAGGATCCTGACAACCCCGGTAAGTTGCGTGCCTACATCATCGGTTCGCACGACGTGACTTATACCGCCTATTGCGGACCAGATATCCGCATGTGGTCGGCACCAGTTGAAGACCTCAGCCAGTGGCGCGATGAGGGTCCCATCTTCACATGGTTTGTCAATGGTCAGTGGGACACGATGTTTGCTCCCGACCTGGTATGTACTATCGACCGTGAAACAGGTAAGAAGACTTATTGGCTCTATCCCCACAGTCGCGGATGGCGTCGTATCGCCATGGTCTGTAAGAGCGACCGTCCTAACGGCCCTTTCACACCAGTGAACCTCACTGCAGACGGCACCCAGTGTCTGCCCGGCTCACTCATCGACTTCGACCCCTCTGTGTTCATTGAACCTATCACTAACAAGAAGGATAAGGACTACAACAAAGGCTACCGTGCCTATGTGTTCTATGGCTTCCAGCATTCTACGGCCTGCGAGCTCGACCAGAACACGATGTACTCGAAGCGTGAGGGTACGGAACTTATCGACCCGTTCATTCCTGCCAGCAGTGCCGACGGTCGTCTGCTCGACAAGGCCGGAAGCGAGTATAAGGCACTCTATAAAGGTCAGAACCCCTTGGATTTCAACTTCTTTGAGGCTTCCAGTATCCGTCAGGTCGGTAATAAGTACGTGATGGTGTTCTCGGGCTACTCTGGTAAAGAGTACGGACTGGGCAATACCAACTCAGCACTGCGCTATGCCTTCGGTGACTCTCCGTTAGGCCCTTGGCGTTCAGGTGGTGTGCTGGTTGACTCGCGTGGCGTTGTGCTGAACGAAGACGGTTCGAAGCTTATCACCACCAATGCTGCTCATAACACGCACGGTTCGCTGCAGGAAATCAATGGTCAGTGGTATGTGTTCTACCATCGTCCTCCTCGTGGTTTTGGTAATGCCCGTCAGCCTATGGTGGCTCCCGTGAAGATTACTTGGGACAAGAAACCTGTGGCCAAGGGTGGTGTGGTGAAGATTACCGCGTACGACCCCTATACAAAGGATAATGTCTGGACGGCAAAGGCCAGCGACGGTAATGAGTATACCGGTGCTGAGGTGACTAGTGAGGGCTTCCAGATTTTCGGTCTGCCGCCTTACGCATACTATTCTGCAGGTCTGGCCTGCTTCATGTATGGTCCTAATGCTAACCAGTATATGCAGGACAATTTCGACGTATGGAACAACTCGATGGATCTTGCAGGTATTCAGAACTGTGGTATTATCGGCTTTAAGTACTTCGGTTTTGGTGGCTTAGCTCAGGAGACGAAGGGTGTCAAGGCCTTTGAAGGTACGAAGCAGGGCGACAAGACCACGATTAATCTCTATTTGACGCCCAGCAGAAAAGGTGCCTTTAAGATTCATGTCAAACTCGATGATCCTTGGAAGGGTCAGGAGATTGCCGTCATCGACGTGAAGGCCAATGCCGAGAGTAAGGCAACGATGTATCATCAGAGTGTGCCTGCTGTTGAGGGTCTCACTGGCAAACATGCCATCTACCTCGTAGCCGAAGGCCCCGAGGTGAAGCAGCCCGAACAGCCCCAGCGTGGTCAGTTCGGTCGTCGTCCTCAGGAGCCCCAGCGTCCGCAGGGATTGTTCGACCTCCACGGAATTAGTTTCTCGAAAGGTGCAGACTTCATGGCACCTGTTGTACCTCAGGTTACCATTACAGCTGACGGCAAGAAACTCAATATCCCCGCAACGCCTATCCGCTCTACCAATCAGAACGGCTATACCGACCTGATTCGTTATCAGGTGTATGGTCCTCTGAAGGCAGGTACAAAGTTGGCCGCAACGTCAGATGTACCTGGCGTGAAGTTCCAAATCAGTCCTGTTGCCGATGGTCGTGCCACAGTCAAGGCTACCTATAAAGGTAAGGAGAAGATATTCTTGATCAACTAAGAGATTGGAGAGATAAGAGGAAAGAAGCAGGAAGATGTATAGGAAGTTAATAGTTATCATGGCTCTGGCGGCCCTGTTATGGGGCTGCCAGCAGCCTAAAACAATGGATATGGAACAAACAATCAACGAGCTCTACGAACGAATGTCCCAAGAGGAGCGTATCGCCCAATTGCGTAGCATGTATATGGACGACCTCTTCGACAAGCAAGGACGGCTGGATACCAATCAGTGTCGCAAGCTGATACCTTATGGTATCGGCCATTTCTCGCAGTATGCCAGTCAGAAGCAGATGGATCCTAATGTGCTGCGCGACCGTGTGGCAGCCGTTCAGGAGTGGTTGATGAAGAAGACGCCCAACGGTATTCCTGCCTTGTTTCATGAAGAGGTGCTGTCGGGTATCAATACGCGCGGTGCCACGATTTATCCGCAACAGATTGGTCAGGCCTGCTCGTTTAATGTCGAGTTAGCTGAGGTGAAGACCTTTCAGACCTCTACCGCTATGCGTAAGATGGGTGGTGTGCTGTCACTGTCGCCGATGGTCGATGTTTGTCGTAACCCTTCGTTCAACCGTCTGGAGGAATCGTATGGTGAGGATGCCTATCTTTCTGCAGCCATGGGTGTCGCCTTTGTGCGTGGTTTGCAACAGGGCGACCTGGGTCAGGGCGTTGGTGCCTGTTCCAAGCACTATCTCGGTTATGGAGGTGGTGGCGATGCCTCTGAGAAGGAGCTGATGGAGGATATTCTGATGCCCCATGAGGCCATGATCCGACTGGCAGGCAGCTTGGCAGTGATGCCTGGCTATCATGTCATGGGAAGTGAAAAGTTAAAAGCAAAAGGTGAAAAGACGGCTGGAGCTCCAGTTACATGTGTCGCAGATAGTGTGATTCTGAACGATATCCTGCGTGGCTATTTGGGCTTCGATGGTATGGTGGTCAGCGACTATACGGCCATTGACCAGTTGCCATCTAAGAACAAGGACGCCAAGGCTGCAAGCATAGAACGGGCCGCTGCTGCCATCAATGGCGGTTGTGATGTCGACTTCCCCTTTGGTGCCAATTTCAAATATCTGCAGGAGGCTATCGACCAGGGACTGGTTAAGCCTGAGGTGTTGGAGCGTGCCGTGAAAAACGTGCTGCGCTATAAGTATCGTGCTGGTCTGTTTGACGAGAAGCCTTATCTCTATGCCAAGGGCGACATTAAGCTCGACACGCCGGAAGAGCGCCAGACAGCCTATGATATAGCGACGCAATCTATTGTTTTGTTGCAGAACGACAGCAGTCTGCTGCCCTTGAAGGGTGACTCGCTTCGCATTTTGCTCACTGGTCCTAATGCCAATACCATGTGGGCCATGTGTGGTGACTATTCGTTTCCCTCTATGACCTATTTCTGGAAGAAGGTAGAAACCGACCTCGACCATCCTCATGTTATTACGCTGTTAGAGGGTATGCGCGACCGTCTGCCTGCTGGCGATTCGCTGATGTATAGTCGTGGCTGCGATTGGACGGAGGAGATAGAGACCAAGTTCTCGCATGTGGGCGACAAACGCTCATGGGAATATCCTCTGCTACATCGTAAGGTGGATTCTGGAGAGGTGGCTGACAGAGATTCGGCCCTTGCCTTGGCTGATTCTGCCGACGTCATCATTGCGGCCGTTGGTGAGAATGTGATGCTGTGCGGTGAGAACCGCGACCGTCAGGGACTCCGTCTGCCAGGTGAGCAGGAACAGTATGTCGAGGAACTGCTGGCTACGGGTAAACCTGTTGTCTTGGTCATGTTCGGTGGTCGTGCACAGGTCATTTCCGGACTGGCCGAACGCTGCGCTGCCGTCATCCAGGCATGGTATCCGGGCGAGGAAGGCGGTCATGCCGTTGCTGATATCCTCTTTGGCAATGTATCTCCATCAGCCAAACTGGCCGTCAGCTATCCCGGCGAGGAAATCTATACTCCCATCTGCTACAGCTATCCTCAATCGTCTAATAGTAAATCGTCAAATAGTAAAATACAGTGGCCTTTTGGTCATGGACTAAGCTATACCACCTTTGAGTACAAGCACATGGCGATAGAGGACGGTGTACGCACCAGCGAACCTTTCGTCAACCTCTCGTTCGAGGTCAAGAATACGGGTAAGGTCAGTGCCGACGAGATAGCACAAATCTACCTCTCGCCAGCGCCAGACTCTCCTCTCGTATCTCACCTCTCACCTTTGAAGTTGCAAGGCTTTGCGCGTGTATCGTTGGAGCCCCGACAAAGCAAGACCGTCCGTGTCAAGCTATATACGGAACAGTTGGGCTACTACAGTCGTGAGGGCAAGGAACGCTGTTGGAACGTGTTGCCTGGCAAATATATTGTCAAGATTGGTGCTTCGTCAGCCGACATACGACTGGAAGACCAGTTGACACTGATTGGTGATAGCATCCATAAACCCATGCGCGAACAATATTTCTCTGATATTACGATAGAATAAAAGAACGATAAGATGAAAAAACTTATGTTGATTACGGTTCTGTTTGCCACCCGTCTCTTGGGAGCGAATGCCGACGTTGATCCGAATTTCTACATCTATATCTGTTTCGGACAGTCGAACATGGAGGGTAATGCCCAGCCAGAGTCCATTGACAAGACGGGCATCGACGAGCGATTCCGTCTGTTGGCAACGTGCAATTTTAGCAGTCCTTCACGCACAAAGGGACAATGGTACAAGGCTACTCCGCCATTGGTAAGTCCTAACGGCGGACTGGGTCCCAGCGATTACTTCGGACGCACTATGGTCGAGTGTCTTCCTGAGAACGTCCGTGTGGGCGTCATTCCCGTGGCTATGGGTGGCAGCCCTATCGAGATGTTCGATAAGGACAAATATCAGCAGAAAATGAAGGATAACCCTAGTGAGTGGTGGGTGACGCTGGCCAAGAACCACTATGGCAGCAACCCCTACGGACGTATCATTGAGATGGCCAAGAAGGCACAGGAAGTGGGAGTTATCAAGGGCATCCTGCTCCATCAGGGTTGCTCAAACAACGGTGATAGCAACTGGCCTAATATGGTGAAGAAAATCTATAACGACATGCTGAGCGACCTCAATCTGGGTGCCGACAGCGTACCCCTCTTCGTTGGCGAGACGCTGTACCAGAACCAGGGTGGTTCATGTTACACGCACAACACACAGGTGGCACGCATGCCGTCGGTCGTTCCTACCAGCTATGTTGTCAGCTCTGATGGTTGTCCCGGCAACGGCAACGACCCTTGGCACTTTAATGCCTGGGGCTACCGCATTCTCGGCAGCCGCTATGCTGCTGAAGCCCTCTATGCGTTGGGCGTGCAGTATCCCTTCTTCCTTTTCCACAACTATACCTTTGTACCCAGCAAGAACGCTACTTTCAACGCGACTACACGTACCATCACGTATCAGGGCACCGCTCTGACCACATGGACCTATCCCCATTTTGCTGACTGGTCAGGCTACAAGTATCTGGTTGTGAAGCTGAAAGAACCGCAGACTATCGATGCCGAAGTGTGGCTGTATGGAGCAAACAAGAATGTCGGTTACCGTGACGCGATTGGCGACCGCACCACTGTGGTCATCGATCTGCATAACCTGAAACTGAATAATAAGGTCATGGACCCCTCGCAGGTTTATAAAATGGCATTCCGCAGTCAGAATGCTGGCAAGATAGTCATCGATGATGTCTTCCTCAGCAACGATAGCGAGTATGACCCAACAGCCATCAGTAGCCTTACCTCAGAGCCATCTCTCAAGGATGACTATTATGATCTTAACGGTCGTCGTGTGAACGAAAAGGCGCTGAAACCTGGTATCTATATCAGACAAGGCCAGAAGGTTATCAGATAAAACGATGAATACTTGTTGCAAGACTGGCATGGAATAGCCTTTATTGCGGAAAAGTAAAGTTTATGTTACATGCTGCAAAGAGATTCTCAGAAAAAAGAACTACTTTTGCAGCATGAAACAGTATTATTTAAGAACAAGACTTTTAGCTATTTATTTATGGCTATTAGTTGCAGGGTGTTTCGCTCAGCAACCTTTTGGCAATGGACGACTACAGGTGTACAAAGTGGCACGTAATGCAGTCCGCATACAATATGTCGAAGGTAATCAGCAAACAAGCGACTTGCCTGACTGGTTGTACGTAAAACACAGTGAAGTCCAAAGCCAAAATGTGGAAGTAAGGGTTGACGGAAAACGTCAACAGATTGTGATTAGGGATAAAGGTGGCAGGGCCGTATTTACGGCCGCTGGCCACCATTTTCATGATGGTGAGGCAACGTTGACCTTTGCATCGGCTAAGGATGAGTGCCTGTTTGGCTTGGGACAGTTTCAGGATGGCTATAGCAATGTGCGCGGCCTGTCACGTCGATTGACGCAGGTGAATACGCAGATTAGTCTGCCCATGCTGATATCCAGCAAGGGCTATGGCATTTTGTGGAATAACTACGGAATGACGGAGTTTAATCCATGCGATAAGAGTGTGACGCTCAGTAAGAGGGCGGATGTAAGAGGTCAGAAGTCTGATGTGGTTGACGTGACGACCACCGAGGGCAACCGTCGGGAGGTGCGCGAGCGTCATATCTTCGAGGCATCGATAGATATTGATGAGGCTGGCGACTACAGTCTCTTACTGGATGTGGGTCAGAAGATGGCTCGTCGCCATAACCTGTGTATTGACGGAAAGGCGGTTATAGAGATGCAGAACACGTGGTTGCCACCAACGGCATCAAAGATAGTCCGTCTGGAGAAAGGTCACCATACACTGACGGCAGAGTTGACGCGGGGTGACAAGCCTGTGGTGTATTATGGCAAGGTGAAGAACCAGACAGTGTTCCGCTCGCCTGTTGCTACTGCTGTCGATTATACCGTGTTCGTCGGTTCTCCCGACGAAATCATTGCCACCTATCGCGAACTGACCGGCGAATGCCCGCAGATGCCGAAGTGGGCACTGGGCTATATCCACTGTCGTGAGCGTTTCCATAGTTCAAAGGAGATTCTTGAGACGGCCCGTCGCTTCAAACGAGAGCGGATGCCCATCAGCATGATAGTACAAGACTGGCAGTATTGGGGTAAGTATGGTTGGAACTCGATGCAGTTTGACGAGGCGCATTATCCCGACCCGAAGGCCTTGACCGATACACTGCACCAGATGGGTATCAGACTGATGCTTAGCGTGTGGTCGAAGATTGACAAGAACTCAGAGGTGGGACGTCAGATGGTGCGTGACGACTACTACATCCCTGGTACCGACTGGATAGACTTCTTCAATCCAGAGGCTGCCGCTTCTTATTGGCAGAATTTCCGCGAACGCCTGTTGCCATTGGGTATTGACGCATGGTGGCAGGACGCTACCGAGCCTGAGAACGATGACTTGGTGGGACGTCGCGTGAACAACGGCAAGTGGAGTGGGGAACAGGTGCGTAATGTTTATCCTTTGCTGGTAAACAAAACCGTGTATGAAGGACTGGTGGAGGCAGGACGTGAGCCGATGATACTGACACGATGTGGTTTCCCAGGCATCCAACGTTACGGCTCGGCCCTATGGAGTGGTGATGTAGGGAACGACTGGGAGACCTTCCGTCGGCAGATAGTGGCAGGCTTAGGTGTTCAGGCTGCTGGTGTGCCTTGGTGGACATACGATGCAGGCGGCTTCTTCCGTCCTGGTAACCAATATAACAATCAGGATTATATTGAGCGGATGTTGCGTTGGATACAGACCAGCGTGTATCTGCCCTTGATGCGTGTTCATGGGTATATGAGCAATACTGAGCCATGGAACTATGGTGAGGAGGCCAAACGGATCATTGCAACCAGTCTGGATGAGCGCGAAAAACTGCGTCCTTATATTGAAGCGTGTGCCGAGCGCGTATCGAAGGAGGGCTATACGCTGATGCGCCCATTGGTGTTCGACTTTGCCGATGACCCAGAGGCTCTTAAGCAGAAGTACGAATATATGTTCGGCCCGTCGCTGTTGATCAGTCCAATAACCGAGCCGGGTGTCAAGGAGTGGAAGACCTATCTGCCCAAGAACAAAGGTGGCTGGCAGGATGCTCGTACGGGAAAGCACTATGACGGCGGACAAACCGTTACCACACAGGCTTTCAAGGAGTGTATCCCCGTTTTCGTCAGAGGGGGATATGAAAAAATATTCATAGAACTAACGAAATAATCATCAACAAAATACAAACTTTTAAAACCAAAAATCACATGAAACGTACATTATTATCAGCTATTGGTTGTTTGCTATTCGCTATCGGTAGCCATGCACAGCCTGGAGGTGGCTTCGGAGGCTTTGGTGGTTTCCAGCAGCAAGCAAAATTGGAGACTTCACAAGAATGGAAGGATGTAAACTATGCTGGTGATGACCAAACTTATCACACCTGCGACATCTATCTGCCTAAGAAAGAGGCAGAAAGCTATCCCGTCGTGATTCATATCTATGGTAGTGCGTGGTTCAGCAACAACAGCAAGGGTGCTGCCGACCTCGGTACCATTGTGAAGGCTTTGCTCGATGCTGGTTATGCCGTGGTTTGTCCTAACCACCGCAGCAGCATGGATGCCAAATGGCCTGCCCAGTTGCACGATATCCGTGCCGTCATCCGCTTCGTGCGCGGTGAGGCTAAAAAGTATAAGTTCGATACGTCGTTCATTGCCACCAGTGGTTTCTCGTCGGGTGGTCATTTGGCTTCGATAGCTGCTACCACCAGCGGTAACAGCAATGCCCAGGTGGGTACGGAGAGAATCGACCTTGAAGGTGCGGTCGGTCAGTTTACTGCTGCCAGCAGTACTGTTAATGCAGCCTGCGATTGGTCTGGTCCTATCGACCTGACAGCTATGGACTGCGGTGAAGCTATGAAGATGGGTGAGAACAGCCCTGAAGATGTGCTTGTGGGCTCAAAGCTCGCCAAGGATCCCGATAAGTATCTCAGCCTGAGTGCTACCAGCTATGTCGATAAGAACTGTCCGCCAATCATCATCTTCCACGGCGAGAAGGATAACGTGGTTCCTTGCTGTCAGGGTAAGAAGTTCTATGAGACACTGAAGGCCGCTGGTGTCAAGACCGAGGCAACCTTTGTACCTGAAGGCGGCCACGGCATGGGTATGTACAGTGCCGAGAACCTGCAGAAGATGGTCAAGTTCCTCGATGAGGCCCGTGGCAAGAAGGGCGAGGGAAGAAGCCGTGTCATTGAGAATGGGGGTACTGGTCAGTATAAGGCCATCATGAAGGAAGACCCCTCGCTCAGTACCGAACATACCATTTTTGTGCCTCAGGACCTGAAGCCTTTCAGTGCCAAGAAACCCTTACCCGTACTGGTATGGGGTAACGGTGCCTGCACAAACTCACCCTGGGAACACAAGAACTTCCTGAACGAAATTGCGTCGCATGGTTTCATCGTACTGGCTACGGGTGTCATCCCTATGGACGAACAGCCGTATAGAGGTCCGATGTCGCGTACCGAACAGCAGATTCAGAGCATTGACTGGATTATCGCCCAGAACAGCGACCCCAAATCACCTTACTATCAGAAGATTGACACTAAGCACATCTGTGTATCAGGTATGTCGTGTGGCGGTTTGCAGACGCTCTTCAACTGTGCCGATCCCCGTATCTCGGCACTCATGATTTGCAATAGTGGTCTCTTCAACCAGCAGAATGCCAATCAGGCTGTGGGTGGTATGCCCATGCCTTCGAAGGATAAGCTGAAGGAGATTCATACACCGATTATGTATCTGCTTGGTGGTCCTACTGATATTGCCTATGGTAATGGTATGGACGATTTCAAGCGCATTGAGCATGTGCCTGCTCTGGCTATCAACTATCCTGTAGGTCATGGTGGTACGTACCGTCAGCCCAAAGGTGGTGAATTCACCATCCCCGCTCTGGCATGGCTGAAGTGGCAACTGAAGGGCGACAAGGAGGCTGCCAAGATGTTCATTGGCAAGAATCCTCAACTGTTGAAGCGTGAAAAGTGGACGCTGGAGGCTAATAAGAAGTTCAAAAAACTGAAGTAAGCATGATGAAGACAAGATATCTGATAGGTTTGTCACTTATCACTTTTCATTTGTCGCTTTTCTCTACCCCCGCAGTGGCGCAGAATGTGCCTTTGGTATATGGTGTTGAGAATATGGGTTTTCATTTGAAGAAGCCCAAGTTGGCTGCAACAGATAAGTTGCCCGTTATCCGTGAGCTGCCCGATGCCCTGGAGGGTGTTAAGAAGTTTTCCGATTGGACGAAGCGTCGCAACACCATCAGTCACATGATTCAACACTATGGTATAGGCGAAAAGCCTGCTGTTGCTTCTGAACAGGTAAAGGCCCGTATGGATGGTGACACGCTGATAGTAGATGTTACCGTAGGTAAGGAGACGCTGACGCTGAAATCGCAGATACGCTATCCGAAGACTGGTCAGGCACCATACGCACTGATGATAGGCACAGATATGATAGCTCTGCCTCGTCAGTTGTTTGACGACAGACCTATTGCTACCACGACATTTACGTCGGCACAGGTCAATGACTACAAGCAGTTTGGCAGACACCATGACCGCGGAGGACACAACTTCGACCGCCTCTATCCGGAGCTGAAGGCTAACGGTGCCTATAGCGAGTGGGCATGGGGTATGAGCCGTCTCATTGATGGTTTGCAGCAGTTAGGTCCTGAGGTCACTAAAATAGATACAAAGCACATTGGTGTGACGGGATGTTCGTATGCCGGTAAGATGGCCCTCTACTGTGGCGCTTTCGACGAACGTATTGCCCTTGTTATCGCACAGGAACCTGGTGGCGGTGGTGCTGCCTCTTGGCGCAAGTCGCATGAGCTGACGTTAGCGGGAAAGAATTTGGAGGATATTGACAAGACCGACTATCACTGGTTCTTGGAGAGTCAGAAGGAGAACTTCCGCGGCGACAGCGTCTATCGTTTGCCTTACGACCAGCACGAGCTCTGCGCGATGGTCTGCCCACGTGCCTTGTTGTTGTTAGGCAATCCTGACTACGAATGGTTGGCCGATGGTTCTATGCTTGTCTCAGCAAAGGCTGCCAAGGAGGTTTGGAAGAAATTCGGCATTGGCGATCGTATGGGATGGAGTATCGTTAGCGGCCACGGCCACTGTCAGTTGCCCCAGAGTCAGTACCCCGAGGTACAGGCCTTTATTGACAAGTTCCTGTTAGGTAAGGATACTGATACCCGAGACATTCAAATCTCAGACTTAAAATAGACAAATGGATAAGAAGGCGTATTTTTTGGCAGTGTTTCTCGTATGGGCACTTGCTGTAGCAGGACAGACGGCGGTTAAGGTTGAATTCGTGACTCCAAGTATTGTACATGTCGTGAAAGGACAGCCCACCAAGACGCTGGTGGTTACGTTGAAGCCCCAGCAGGTGGCGATGACGCAGAAAGGCAATACATGGAAGAGCAGCGAGCTGATAGTTAAGCTGGATCCAGGGAGCCAAAGCCTGACGTTTATGACGGGCAAGGGTAAGGTGCTCCTCAAGGAAAATGGTTGGAGCCTTATTCGGAAAAATATTGATGAGTTTGAGGTCAGCCAGACCTTTACCCTCGACAAAGACGAGGCCATCTACGGTCTGGGTACTGTACAAGACGGCAAGATGAACCGGCGCGGTCTGAAAAAACGCATGGAGCAGTCGAATCTTGAAGACTTCCAGAACGTGCTGCAGTCTATTAAGGGCTGGAGCATCTATTGGGAGAACTATTCCCCCACGCTGTTTGAGGACAATGCTCAAGGAATGACGTTTACGTCTGAGGCTGGTCAGGGCGTTGACTACTACTTCATGTATGGTGGTTCAGCCGATGGCAATATTGGCTTGATGCGCCAGCTGACGGGCGATGTGCCGATGTTCCCGTTGTGGACCTACGGTTACTGGCAGTCGAAAGAACGCTATAAAAGTGCAAAGGAGACGGAAAGCATCGTAGACCAGTATCGTGCGCTGAATGTACCCCTTGATGGTATCATTCAAGACTGGCAGTACTGGGGTTCGAACTACTTGTGGAATGCGATGGATTTCCTGTCTGAGGATTTTTCCAATGGCAAGCAGATGATAGAGAATGTTCATAAGAAGCACGCCCATTTCATGATCAGTATTTGGGCCAGCTTCGGACCGATGACCCAACAGTATCGCGAATTGAGCGAAAAGGGACTGCTGATGCCTTTCGAGACATGGCCCCAGAGCGGTATCTCCCATATCTGGCCTCCTGTGATGAAGTATCCCTCAGGTGTCAAAGTGTATGACGCTTTCCATCCTGAAGCTCGTAAGATTTATTGGAAATACCTGAAGACTCTATATGACTATGGTACGGATGCGTGGTGGATGGACTCTACCGACCCCGACTTCTTCAATCCTAAAGAGAGCGACTATGCCCACAAGGTGTATGGCGGTACGTGGCGTTCACAGCGAAATGCGTTTCCGTTGGAGACCGTTCGCGGTATCTATCTGGCGCAGCGTAAAGAGGCTAATAGCCCTCGCAACGCCACACTCTCAAAGAGAGAACAGACAACAGCTAATAGCCAGAAGCGTGTTTTCATTATGACACGTTCGTCGTATGCTGGTCAGCAACATTATGGCTCGAATATGTGGAGCGGTGATGTGAATTCATCGTGGGACATGCTACGCAAGCAAGTGCCTGCTGGACTTAGCTTCACGCTGACAGGCAATCCTAACTTCAATACCGATATTGGTGGTTTCTTCTGCAATTCGTATAATACCAAGGGCAAGGGCTCTGCTCCCAAGAACCCACAGTTCCAAGAACTCTATGTCCGTTGGATGCAGTATGGCCTGTTCTGTCCTGTGTTCCGCAGTCATGGTGCCGATGCCCCTCGTGAAATTTGGCAGTTTGGCAAGAAGGGCGAACCCGTGTATGATGCCATCGAGAAGCAGATTCGTCTGCGTTACCGTTTAATACCGTATCTATATAGTACGGCTTGGCAAGTAACATCGAATAACGAGAGCTATATGCGTCCGCTGTTTGCCGACTTTGCCAGCGATAAGAAAGTTTGGGATATAGCTGACGAGTTTATGTTTGGACGTTGCATCCTCGCTGCACCCATTGTCAACCCTCAGTATACTGAAGAAAAAGTAATCCGTACTAATGCTATGACGGGCTGGGACCGCCAGTCTGTGAACGAGGGTTCTTCCGTTGGAATCGCTGATTTTTCCGCTACGAAGACCGCTACCAAGTACTTGCCTAAAGGAGCCGTCTGGTATGATTTCTGGACAGGTAAGCAGTATAAAGGCGGGCAGAATGTGACGATTGAGACCGCGTTCGACCGTGTGCCGATGTTTGTCCGTGCCGGTAGCATTGTGCCAATGGGACCTGAGATGCAGTATGTAGGCGAGAAGTCGTGGGACAATCTGGAATTGCGTGTCTATCCTGGTGCTGATGGTCAGTTTGTACTCTACGAGGACGAAGGTGACAACTATAATTACGAAAAGGGTGCTTATAGTATTGTAAATATAAAATGGAACGAGCGCGCGCGAACTCTGACAATCGGAGCACGTCAAGGTACGTTTAAAGGTATGTTACAGAAGCGCCGTTTCACAATTATCACACCTGAAGGTAAACAGCAGACAATCAACTATGACGGAAATGAACAGGTTATATCGTTATAAGAAACAAATCTTAATAAATATTATACAAAACCCCTTGATAGGAAAAATCAAGGGGTTTGTGTATCTAAAACCCCTTCAACGTAGACGATAGTACAATTTCTAAAGTTTTTGTTACAAATGATAAAAGGCATTTTCTTAAAAACATCTAATTTTGCAGCGTCAAAAATATATATTTTAACGATATTAGCTTAAATTCAACTTAATTCAACATTATTATTTTATTAACTAAATCTAAATTTATGTGGAACTTTAAAAAGTTACAGAAAACTTTGGCAGTGCTGTTCCTGCTCTGCATGATTCCTCTTGGGATGAATGCTCAGACCGTTAAGGGAACAGTCAATGACGAGGCTGGAGAACCGATTATCGGTGCAACAGTCAAAGTACAGGGTAGCAATGAAGGCACGGTTACCGATTTCGACGGTAATTTCAGTGTCAAAGCTTCCTCTAACGCCACACTGGTCATTTCCTACGTGGGATACACAACCCAGCAGGTGCCAGTCGGGGGCAAGAGTAACATCACTGTTACCTTGGTTGAAGACAACACCACGCTCAACGACGTGGTCGTTATCGGTTATGGTGTTCAGAAGAAAAAGTTGGTGACGGGTGCCACTGTTCAGGTCAAGGGTGATGACATCGCCAAGCTGAACACCACCAATGCACTCGAGGCTATGCAGTCAAGCACGCCTGGTGTACAGATTACCCAGTCATCTTCACAGCCTGGTAAGGGATACAGGGTTTACATCCGTGGTATCGGTACTACTGGTAATTCCAAACCTCTTTATGTGATTGATGGTGTTGCTGGTGGTGATCTTGACGGTATCAACCCCAACGACATTGAGAGCATCGACATTTTGAAGGATGCTGCATCATCTGCTATCTATGGTGCCCGTGCTGCTAACGGTGTCATCCTGGTTACTACCAAGCAGGGTAAGGCAGGTAAAATTGAAGTTACCTATAATGGTTCTGTAGGTTGGTCGAACGCCTATAAGCGTCCTCAGCTCCTCAATGCACAGCAGTACATGACTATCATTGATGAGTATAGCTTCAATACTTCTGGTCAAAAGATGGATTGGGCTGGCTTCGTTCCTGCTGACATCCTTACCAAGGTTAATAGTGGTTGGGAAGGTACTGACTGGTGGGGCGCATTCGAAAACAAGAATGCTCTTCAGCAGAATCATTCTGTAACCTTGACTGGTGGTACAGACCGTTCTAAGTTTGCTATGTCATACACCTATACCGGTAACGAAGGTATTATGGGTGCTGATATGGCTTCTTTCTATAAGCGCCATACTATCCGCTTAAACAGTGAGCATGTGCTTTTGAAAGCAAAGGACTTCGATGCTATTACCATCGGTGAAAATATCTCTATCGGCTATAACAAGAGTCACGACTTGGCTGAGGATGGTATGTACTGGAGCTATATCCATAGCTTGCTTCAGACTTGTCCTCTCATGCCACAGTATGCTGAAAATGGTGACATCTATTATTATCAGACTCCTGACGCTGTAGGTAATGTTGTTTATGGTCAAGGCTGGAACTCTTCATTGTTCAGCAACCCATGGGAGAACCTTTCAAAGGGTGGCTTCAACTCTAAGGCAGAGAGCCGTAACGTTAATACCAGTGCTACTGCTTTCATTACCATCCAGCCTATTAAGGGCCTGAGATTCCGTTCTCAGTTCAACTATAGCTGGGGTTCAGGTGCATATCGTAACTATAATGAGCCACGTTCTACTGGTTATGGTAATGCTACATCAATTATTTATAGTGTTAACCAGAATGCTTGGTTGAATACTAATTTCTCTGTTGAAAATACTCTCACATACGATCTTCCTATTATTGCTGGTCATAAGATTAGCGCCATGGTTGGTCAGAGCTTCCAGAGCACCGCTTGGAGCACAAAGGTAGAGGGTTCTAACAAGGTTAATAACGGTGAGCAGCTTGCAACACTGAAGGGTTGGGATTCTGCATACCTGACTAACGTCAAACTGGTTAATGCTACCGATGCTACTCTGATTGGCAAGCCCAATAATGATGAAGAGTATCTGGCTTCTTGGTTCGGTCGTTTGACATGGGACTGGAATGAGACCTACATGGCTACCTTTACCTTACGTCATGATGGTTCAAGTATCTTCACAGACGGCAAGCGCTGGGGCACCTTCCCCTCTGCATCTGTAGGTTGGGTAGTTACCAATGAGAAGTTTATGGAGAGCACAAAGAGTTGGCTTGACTTCTTCAAGATTCGTGCATCTTGGGGTCAGAACGGTAACTGTTCTATCGATAAGTACCAGTATTTGGCAACCATCGCTCTGTCTGGTGAGGCTTACGACAGCGGTTACAAGTTTGCTTCTGATATGGCTACATCTGTTGCTGGTAGTCCTAATGTTGGTGCTTACGCTAACATCGTACCTAACCCCGACCTGACTTGGGAAACTTCTGAGCAGCTTGACTTCGGTTTCGATGCTCGTTTCCTGAATAGCCGTTTAGGTTTAACCTTCGACTGGTATAAGAAGACTACTAAGGACTGGCTGATTACAGGTCCTCAGATTGCTATCAATGGTACCAATCCTGCAGCCATCAATGGTGGTGACGTAAAGAATACAGGTATTGAGATTGCTCTCTCATGGAATGACAGAGTTAATAAGGACTTCAGCTACAATGCAAGTGTAAACTTGGCTACCAATAAGAACGAAGTAACCCGTATCGCTAATGAGAATCATTATATCAATGGTCCTAGTGGTGTGCTTTCACAGGGTACAGAATACTGCTACCGTGCTGAGGAAGGCAAGCCCATCGGTTATTTCTATGGCATGTCATATAGCGGTATCTGGCAGAATCAGGCACAGATTGATGCTGCTAACGCAGAGTCACTGAAGCGTCATCCTGGACTTGAGAAAGCTACATGGGACGGTGCACAGCCTGGTGACTGCATCTGGGATGACTGGAACGATGATGGTGTAATTACCTATGCAGAGGGTTCTACATGTGACCGTCATGAGATTGGTAATCCTAACCCCGACGTGATGCTGGGTATCAACCTTGGTTTGAACTGGAAGGGTATTGACTTCTCTGTAAACGGTGCTGGTGCATTTGGTCATCAGATCATGCGTTCTTACCGTTCATTCAGTGATGCACCCTATCAGAACTATGATACTTCGATTCTGGATCGTTGGTATGGTGAAGGCACCTCAAACGATCAGCCTCGTATCTCAAGTACAGGTCACCAGAACACGAACTGGGTATCAACTCGTTACATGGAAGATGCTGACTACTTCAAGATTAAGACTATTACGCTGGGTTACGACTTTAAGAATCTTTGGAAGTCTTGCCCATTCCAGCAGCTTCGTCTCTATGTTCAGGCACAAAACCTCCATACATTCACCAAGTACAAGGGCCTCGATCCTGAGGTAGGTAACAATGCTGGTGGTAGTGGCTGGGCATCTGGTATTGACCTGGGTCTTTACCCAAGCGCTCGTACTTATCTGATTGGTGCAAGTATTAAATTCTAATTCGACAATTAAGTTATGAAGAAATATATTTTATCAGCATTAGTTGTTTCGTCAGCAACTTTGTTTACAGCTTGTAACGACATGCTGGATACAGATCCGCGTGTGACTGATCTGACCGCAGCTACTTTCCCTGGTAAGCCTGCCGATGTTGAGGCACTGAATGCGGGTACCTATAGTATTATGAATACGTTAGGTGGCGGAGATCAAAGTGGTATATTAAATAATCCTTTCTACTGGTGGTCGCTCATGTCAGATGACTGCTTCGGTAGTGGTGGTTTGCAAGACAATGTCGCAAAGTCACTGCATCATTTTACAACGGCAAGTGCTAACCAGTACGAGCAGGATTTCATCCTTCTGTATGGTGGTATCTCACGTGCCAACAACCAGATTGAGACCATCGACAATGTGAAATGGACTGACGCTCAGAAGGCTCAGCGTAATCAGCTTCTTGGTGAGGGCTACTTTATGCGTGGTTTCTACACCCTCTTGCTTACCCAGATGTATGGCGATGTACCTCTGATTACTTCTACTACTATTACTGATGCGATGCAGGAAGAGAAAAGTGCAGAGACGGTTGTATATCCTCAGATCCTCTCTGACTTTGTTTCTGCCAAGAATCTTATGAAGGCAGAACGTGCTAATGGTTCAGGCCATGCTGACAAGTACACTGCTGAAGCATTTATTGCACGTGCATGGATGTTCTGGGCAGGTTTCTATAAAGGAGTTCGTGAGCTTGCTTCTGGAGATGCTTCTATGGATCTTGTAGCTCAGGAGGGTTGCGCAGAAGGTACAAAATTGGCAAAGGCTGATGTTGTTGCCGCACTGAAGGATGTCATTAACAATGGTGGTTACAAGCTTTGCGAGGACTTCCGTTCACTCTGGCAGTATTCTAACAGTTTGCTTTGGGATGAGGCACACGACGGTAAAGGTCATGCATATGAATTCATTGCAGACATGAAACGTGAAAACTGCTTCGACCAGCCTGGTATGGGTAATGGTAACACTGAGGAGATTTTCCAGATTCAGTTTATGAATGCTTCTAAGTGGGCTATCGGTGGTACTTATAACAACCCACGTATGTATTCAAACTATCTATCTTGCTTCTGGGGACTTCGTAATGGTGCTACCAATGATAATGGTAAGCGTGACAAGACATATCCATTCAACCAAGGTTGGGGTCAGGGTACTCCTTCAAACAACCTGTGGGATGACTGGACAGATGCTGAAAGAACAGGCGGCTATACCGACATTCGTAAACTTGGTACTTTGATTGACCTCGAAAATGAGCTTGCAGCTTATACTTACGAGAAAGACGACTGTGAGGAGTCTGGCTATGGTGTTAAGAAGTATGCCGATGTAAACCTCGATGCTTGTGCTGCAGATAACGATTCTTGGTGGAGTAAGGCTCCTGGTTATACCAGCAGCTCGCTTGACAATAAGCAGCAGGGTGACCACTTCGAGGACTACTACCTGATGCGTTATGCTGACGTTCTTCTGATGATGACCGAGCTCACTGGTGATCCTCAGTACATGAACCAAGTGCAGAAGCGTGCTGGTGTTCCTCAGACAGGATACTCTTTGACAGCCGTTCAGAACGAGCGTCGTTGGGAGTTTGCATTAGAAGGTCTTCGTTTCAACGATATGCGTCGTTGGTCTGGAGCAGATGGCCACAGCGAGAGCTCATACGCTGCTAATGCTCTCCAGGCTCAGAAGGGTAAGCAGATTGTATGTCTTGGCCAAAAGGGTGCCAAGCGCTCTATGGAGCACATGACAATCGATAATAATGGTTGGGCAAAGCGTTACGCTGCTACCAAGGGCTTCTTGCCTAAGCCTCAGGCTCAGATTACTCTGATGAACAATAAGATGAAGCAAAATCCTGGATGGGATTCTGAAACGCCAGCATCAGAGTACACATATAAAGTTCTTTATTAATATTAAACCAAGTAAACAATATGAAAAAGATATTATTTTTGCTCGTTGCCGCAGTATGTTCTTTTGCAGCTTGCAATCCTACTCATGAGGATATTGGCAATGCTGGACACATCTCTATCGACGAGCTCATAGCAAAGACAACTGTCACTGTTGACAAGACAGCAGACGGTACGAAGAATGGTAACGTCGTTTACTGCCAGACCTCAGCTCCGGTCAATGCTAAGTGGAATATCGGTGGTAAGGAGTTTATTGGTAACTATGCATGGAAGAAGATGAAGGTTAATTGGAATCAGAATGGTGATTACGTTAAGACTCCATATACCATTGTTCTCACTGCTCTTTGCCCAGACGGAACCCAGCTTAAAGCTGAATTCCCTATCGAATGTGACGATGTCACTAACCCTCTTACAAAGTACTATATCTATGGTGATCCTTCAAAGCCAGAAGAAGCACCATTCAAGCCCGGTGCTTGGGATGCAGCAGCTATGCGTTTCAGCTCTACTGAAGGTGCACACCTGCCCACGATCTCCGATGATATCTACTATGGTCTCAAGACCTTGATTTTTGACGTGTCAGATGTTACTGCTGATTTCGATTTGAAGGTCATGAACGGTTGGTGGAGTAACACCTATTACGATCATGTGAAGTGGACGTCAGGTTTGAATGAACTTCAGATTACTGAGACTATGGCTAAGGAGTGCGCAAAGGGTGGTGAAGGCCGTGACCTCGACCTCATGCTTTACAGCGGTTCTATGACTCTCAACGCTGTTTACTATGAAGAATAGTAGTTTCTGATATGTATAATATGTATAATATTAAAACATCTGTTATAATGAAAAGTTTTTTGAATTATAGTAAGCTCGCAATCGCCATGCTTATTACATCAAGTGTATTTGTGGCTTGTAGCGATGAGATTACCGAAAATTCTGTCGATATCCAATACACAGCGAATACAAGCAATATCAAAAGTGCAGGACAAGCTGTGGATTTAGGCCTCCCAAGTGGAACAAAGTGGGCCAATATGAATGTTGGAGCAACTTCAGAATCTGACAATGGTATTCTCTTCGTTTGGGGTGATATCACTGGAACTCAGCTTCTGGCATCTACACCTACATCATATTTGGATGTGACTTCAGCTACATCTGTATCTGATTTGTTTGATTTGTACAAAGGAGCAGAAGTGAAGGTTGGAACGATTTGTGATACAACAAATATTACTAAGATTGTTGAACCTAAGCTTATTGACTTAACGTTTATAGGTGATACGACTCAATTGGATTCTGCTGCAAAGGCTCAGATTGATGTCCAGAAGATGGAGACAATTATTGCTTTCGTCAAGAATAAGTTGGATTTTGTGAAGGCTTCTACTTCTGGTTTCCTTGAGGCTACACTTACCAATGAAGATTTTGCGCTCATTATTGATTGGGATGGTTCTCAGTTTGTTGAGAGATTCACTTCTCAGAAGACTGCTTTGGACACATTAGACTATTTCAAGAAGTTTGAATACGCAAGTGTTTCGACTCTCGTTATAGACAAGATGGGTTCTACTGATGTCAATTATTATGAGTCTCCTAAGGCAAATAATTATGATGAAATTAAAGATCAGTTAGGTGTTGTAATGCGTAAAGACTATAAGGGTGGTGATATTGCTAGAACTCCTATTTATAGTATTATTGCAGACGCAAACCATGATCCTGCTACTGCAAATTGGGGCAACAACTGGGTAATGCCAACAACTGCACAAGTCCAGGAGCTGATTGATAACTGCAAGTGGGAGTTTACTGGTAATGGCTATAGAGTGACTTCTAAAAAGGAAGGAAACAATAACAGTATCTTCTTGCCTGCTGCTGGTTATCGCTTCGGAGATAAGTGGTACGGAAACGGAAATGCTGGCTATTATGCTACAGGAGAGATCTTAGGAACTTATCATTTCCCCTCAATGTTAGAGCAGAAGAATGAATCAAAGGGAAGTGTTAGCGGTAATGATAACATGCCAAACATATTGGTTTTCCAGAATGGTAAGTTTGATAATTCTATGGGTATCTACAACAACTTGAGTTCTAGTTTCGGTGTTTCTATCAGACCCGTTGCTAAGTAATGAGACATAGATAATTAATATAAGATGAGGGTGTGTCAAAAAGGAATAGGCACACCCTTATCTTTTTCACTTGTGCGAGAGATTAATATATTATAATTAATTAAACGACGTATATTATTTGGCAGTTTATTAGAAAATGCTTAACTTTGTAGCCAATTAACTGAAGACTGGATTATAGAATGAATAACAAAAGTAAAGCATCTGGTGCCATTCTCTATGCAAGTCTATTGACTTTCATCTCTTTTGTAGTGTATATTTTATACATCAATCAAGAGGTACTCTATACGGCACACGAACGCTCTGAGTTTATTTTTGGAGCCCCCTTCTTCCATACGTTGATGTCGAAGCCCTTTGGCCTGATGCAGTATGTGGGTGCCTGGCTGACACAACTCCTCTGTGAGCCTGCCATAGGTGCGGGGGTTCTGATAGCTATCTGGGTACTGATATTCTATGTGGGAACCAAAGCATTCCGGTTACAGGGAAGTGCCTCTGCACTGATGCTTTTGCCTGTAGCCTGTTTGCTCACGTCGATTGTCAATCAGGGCTATTGGATTTATATCTCCACTATCCGAGGCTATTGGTTCTCACAGTCAGTAGGCTATCTTGTCATGTTACTGCTTTTGTGGGCCGCCCATTGCACTCCACGTAAATGGCATCTTGTCTGGTATCTATTGGGTGTTTGTATTTATCCAGTGCTGGGATGGTTTGCATTACTTTTCGTTATATGTTTGGCGCTTTCCGATAAACCAGCATGGCGTGAATATTTGGGCTTATTGTTACTCGTCTTTACCGCCAGCATCTGGCATACGCAGTTCTATGCGAATCTGAGAGCTGACGACGTCATGCTAGCAGGCTTTCCTCGTTTTGTAACGCCCATGGACTCCAGTAAGAATCTTTCTATTCCATTCTGTGTACTTGGTGTCGTATCTATACTTATTCCGCTGGGTAGAAAATATCTGGCGAAGTGGTATGTTCCAGTATTGTGTGCTATTGCCGGTATCATGTTTACTTCGTCGCTGATGTTCCATGATCGGAACTACATTGACGAGATGCGTATGGTGCGATACGCCGAGGATGACAATTGGAAGGGTGTCCTGGCTATAGCAGAAGAAAACAAGACACCTACCAGTACAATGATATTTATTAAGAATATCGCTTTGATGTATGAAGGTGGTCTGCTTGACCGTTCGTTCAAATTAGGCAACAATGCAGTTAATATTAACAATCCCGATACACTCCATGTCACCCTTTTGGATATCGCTTCGCCGTTAGTTTATTACAACTATGGCATGATGAATGAAGCCATCCGCCTGAGTTTTGAGAATGCCATACAGGCAGGCTTCTCTCCCTTCTATCTGAAGATGCTTTCCCGTTGTGCCTTGGCTGTAGGGGATAAAAAACTCGTAGAACGTTATACTACCATCTTACACCATCTTCCTTTCTATAGTGGCTGGCAACCAGCTCCTGTCTCAGCAAAGATCATGGAATTGAAAAAATGCTATCCCGATGAACTCACAGGCGTTGAGGACAGCGAGAGCTATCTTGTTAATGGCATCAGTCTCTGGTTTGTATCCGATAGTAAGTTAGCTTCAGAACAGGCTTTGTTCTATGCGATGTTACGTTGTGATTCACGTCGTTTCTGGCCAGCATTGCGTAGCTATGTGAAATTACATCTGGACGAGGAATTTCCTTTGCATGCGATGGAAGCCTATATTTTGTACATGGATAAGGCTCCGGAAGAAAAACGCATGATGCTTCCTGTTGAGCAGTCTGTATACGAGCGTTACAAGCGGTTCTGGGCAACCTTGGAAAGCAAGGCAAAGCCTGGAATGACAATTGAAAAGGTTGGTGAAGAAATGCGTGAAGAATATGGAGACACCTATTGGTGGTACAACATTTTTGGAAGGAAACCTATTAATGTAAGTGGCAGAATTGGTCACGAAGTAGCATCATAAGAAACTATGAAAAGATATATCCCTTATTATTTGCAGCTTTTGGCTGTTGCAACGATGCTGTTGTCATCGTGTGTGAGTCATCCAGATGTGCCGTCTACGTCTAAAGAAGCCAAGTGCTTGCCAGCCATCTTCCCCGATTATTGTAATGTTACCGTACCTTGCAATATTGCACCACTCAACTTTATGCTTCCTGCTGACGAGTACGAAGCGTGTGTTGCACGCCTCACTACGGCCGATGGCCAACAGCAGACATACGGCAATGGCGTGAAGGTGCAGATACCCGAAGAGGAATGGCATGCTATACTCGATGCCTCAAAGGGTAAGAGTATCAAAGTGGAGGTTTGGGGGAAAAAAGAAAACGAATGGCTGTCGTTCACCCCATTTGAGATATATGTTTCAAAAGAGCCTATCGACGAATATCTGTCGTATCGCCTCATAGAACCATCGTATGTAGCTTGGACTTACATGGAGATTGCCCAACGAAACCTCACCACGTTTGAAGAGACGCAGATTTTTAACAATGAGATTACCATGAATAACAATAGGATAGGTCAGTGCATCAATTGTCACAGCTATCAGAACTATAAGACCGACAACATGCTTTTCCATGTGCGTCTCGCTAATGCTGGTACTGTTATTGTAAATGACGGTAAGGTCTCAAGAGTCAATATGAAGCGTGACTATACGATATCTGGGGGTGTCTATCCATCATGGCACCCAACTGCCAAGCTGATAGCTTTCTCAACCAACAAGACACGTCAGGGTTTTCATACGTTAAATCCTAATAAGATTGAGGTTTATGATGAGGCCAGCGACCTGATACTCTACGATGTTGAGACTGACTCGGTGAGTATCGTTTCTAACGATTCCACCTTGCTTGAGGTTTATCCCACATGGTCGCCTGACGGTAAATACCTCTATTATTGTAAATCTGTTCCGCTTCCTGAAGAGATGCGCGACAAGGATATTCGCACCACCTATCCGAAAATTCAATACAACCTCTATCGTCGTTCGTTCGATCTGACTACACATGGCTTCGGTGATGAGGAACTTGTCTATGATGCCGCATCATCCGATAAGAGTGTTTCTCTGCCACGTGTCAGTCCCGATGGCCGCTATCTTCTGTTCGCCCTAGGTCAGTATGGCTGTTTCCATAGCAGACACCATGATGCCGACATCGTTTGTATTCCGATGGAACAATATACGGGCACTGGCCTCACTGCAGAAACGGTTTCGCCAATAGATCTCACCCTTGTCAATAGTGATGGCTATTCAGATAGCTACCCTTCTTGGTCGAGCAATGGACACTGGATTATGCTCGCCAGCCGTCGCGATGATGACAACTATAGTCGTGTCTATTTTGCCTATTTCAACAATGGAAAAGTAGAGAAGGCCTTCCTTTTGCCGCAGGAAGATCCAGAACTGCATATCAGCCTTCTGAAGAGTTACAACCGTCCGGAGTTCATGGTTGAGCCTGTCAAGATTAGTGTTGATGAGTTCAGTAAGGTGTTCGACAAATAGACTTTGGATGAAGCATTTACACCTTTTATATACGCTTCTTTTCGGTGTGGCCGTTCTACTCTTTTTCGGACTGGCCTATCCGCATCATCTGCATTATCAAGAACAATATCAGTTGTTCCTCTTCGACAGTACCTACGTATGGGATATTGTTAAGGTTCCAGGTGGTGTGGCCGACCTGTTGGGCCGTTTCTGCACCCAGTTTTTCCTTTTTGCTTGGGTGGGAGCGTTGATTATTGCGTTGCTCCTCTCAGCTGTACAGCTCCTGATCCACCGCCTAGTTACCTCTCACTTCTCACCTCTCACTTCTCACCTCTTCTACGGTCTGACCTTTATCCCCTCATTCCTGCTTTGGCTCTCCCTGCTTGACGAGAATGCACTATTGGGGGGCGTTTGGGCAGTCTTGCTGACGCTTCTCGCTATTTGGGCCTGTGTGATGGCGCCAAGCGGTTGGCCACGTCGTATTCTGATTCTTATCGCTATTCCCGTACTCTATTGGATAGCCTTGGGAGGTAGCCATTACTATCGCTACCCGACGGTAACGCCTTATCTGCTTTATGCTGCATGGCTGTCTGCTGTCATTCTCCCATTCATAGTCCGTGCCTGCCATAAGTGGTTATCCATATCGAGTGGCAGTAAAGACCGTGGTGTAGCACTCTTCACTTATGTGTTGGTAATGGTAGTCATGGGCTCCTTAGTCTGGAAGAACGCCAATTTCAAGGCAGAAAAGGTCATGCAGTATGACTTCATGGCCTGCCACCAGCAATGGAACCGCATCATTGAGACGATTAATGCTGAAAAGCCCAATAACCAGATTGGCGTGACGGTACAGAATCTGGCCTTGGCGATGCACGGCATACTCTTGGAACACATGTTTGATTATAACCAGAATGGCATTGCCGGTCTGCTGCCCGATGTCAAGGAAGATGCCACCAGTCCATTGCCTACTGCCGAGGCATTCTATCAGTTGGGCATGATCAATGTCGCTATGCGCACGGTCTTCGAGGCTCAGGAAGCCATTCTTGACTTCCAGAAGAGTGGCCGGTGCTACAAACGCTTGGCAGAGACCAACCTTATCAACGGTCAGTACGAAGTGGCCCGCAAATATCTTACGGCCCTGCAGAAGACCCTCTTCTATCGTGACTGGGCCAATGAAACCCTGTTGCTGTTAGGGAATGAAAAGGCCATAGCCAACCATTCCGAATACGGACGTCTACGTCAGTGGGCTTACAAGGATGACTTTTATTTCAGTGACCATGTGACCCCCGAGATGCTCGAAAGCCTCTATTCTCGCAACCCAGACAATCGCGTGGCCTATCAATATCTCTTGGCCTACTATATGTTGACGGGTGACCGCGAACGCTTTAATCAATTCATGTCTGCTAAGCAATGAGAAAAATCGTCTATTGTTTATTGTTTGTTGTTTATTGTTTTGCCGCTTGCACAGAGACTGTTAGCGATGCCAAGCAGGAGAATGTCCAGCCTCAAATATACCCCGACTACATCGGTGTCACCATACCCGTGAATATAGCGCCGCTCAACTTTAGCATGGCCGACGAGACGGTAGTTAATTGTCAATGTCAGCGCATCGATGCGGTCATAACGGACCGCCACGGACACAGCCTGCACAGTCAAGGCGAAGAATCAGTTGACTTCGATATTGACGACTGGCACGAATTGCTTGCCCAAAATCGTGGCGACTCGTTGAGTATTACTGTTTCTGCAAAATACGATGATGGTTGGCACACCTACCGTTCCTTCTCCATCTACGTGAGCCCAGACAGCATTGACTATGGCATCTGTTACCGTTTGATTGAGCCAGGTTACGAGGTGTGGAGCAAGATGGGCATCTACGAACGTGATCTTTCCTCGTTCGATGAGCGTGCGCTAATTGAGAACACCCAATTCGAGGGTTGCGTCAACTGCCACAGTTTCAATCGTGGCAACTCTGCCGATATGAGTCTGCATATTCGTGGCCCCCATGGCGCTACGTTATTGCGTCATCATGATGGGCCTCTTGCTGCTTACAATACCAAAACCGACCAGACGCTCGGTTTCTGCGTCTATCCTTACTGGCATCCTTCGGGTCGCTATATTGCCTATTCCACCAATACCACGAGACAGTTGTTCCACAGTTCCGACCCCAACCGCATCGAGGTCTTCGATGAAGCCTCCGATGTTCAAGTATATGACGTTGAAAAGAATGAGCTGATTCTGTCGTCCCTTCTGAAACAGGACTCTATCTACGAGACCTTTCCTGTTTTCTCAGCCGATGGTCGTTCGCTCTATTTCTGTGCAGCCCGCGCCCTCCCTGAGGGCAGTCATGAGCTGGACTCCATCCGCTATAATCTTTGTCGCATCGATTTTGATCCTACCACAGGTGCCTTTGGCGATCAAATAGAAACCATTATTGATGCCGTAGCTAAGATGAAGTCGGTATCCTTCCCCCGTCCCTCCTACGATGGACGCTTCCTGTGCTACACACTCTCTGACTACGGACAGTTCAGCATCTGGCACCATGAGGCCGATCTCTATCTGCTCGACCTCTCTACTGGGCAGAGCCTTCCGATGACTGGGGCTAACTCTGAGGATACGGAGTCGTTCCACAATTGGAGCACCAACTCGCGTTGGCTGGTGCTGAGTTCCCGTCGTGACGACGGCCTTTTTACGCGTCCCTATTTCTGCCATGTCGATGCCAATGGAACGGTCAGCAAGGCCTTCATGTTGCCCCAGCGCAATCCGCGCCGTTTCTATCGCGAACGTTTCTTCTCCTTTAATGTGCCCGATTTCGTCATTGCTCCAACCCACTTCGATAGTCATCATGCCAGTCGTATCATTAACGATGACTATCGTAAGGACTTTGGCGTGCGCAAGTGAAAGCACTTGTATAATATCCCCTCTTTTGCCGTCGTGCTACAACAGCAAAAGTATTTGATACATTCGCTGAATCCTATGTGCAGATTTATTCGTAACTTTGCAACGAATAATCATAACAGCTCAAATAACAATTACGGATAACTGAATATGAAGTGGATTCTTACCCTCATTGTGAGTGTGCTGACGCTCCATGCATCAGCGCAAACCTTTCCTTATCAAAATCCTAATTTGTCGGCATTGGAACGTGCCAAGGACTTATGCTCCCGTTTGACTTTGGAAGAGAAAGCTAAACTGATGCTGGACGAGAGTCCGGCCATTCCGCGTTTGGGCATCAAGAAGTTCTTCTGGTGGAGCGAGGCTCTGCATGGTGCGGCAAACCAAGGTAACGTGACGGTGTTCCCAGAGCCGATTGCTATGGCGTCATCGTTTAATCCCGACCTGCTGTATAAATGCTTTGATGTGGCTTCGACGGAGTTTCGTGCCCAGTACAACGAGCGAATGCAGCGTGGCAGTGGTGAGGATGAGAAATTCCATAGTCTGTCCGTGTGGACGCCTAACGTCAACATCTTCCGTGACCCACGATGGGGCAGGGGACAGGAGACTTACGGTGAGGATCCCTACCTGACCTCAGTGATGGGTGTGCAGGTGGTGAAGGGCCTTCAGGGACCTGAGACTGCGAAATATCGTAAGCTGTGGGCCTGTGCCAAGCACTATGCCGTGCACAGCGGTCCGGAGTATACACGCCACTCGGCTAATCTGACCAATGTATCGCCCCGTGATATGTGGGAGACCTATATGCCAGCGTTCAAGACCTTGGTGCAGGATGCCAAGGTGCGTGAGGTGATGTGTGCCTATCAGCGTCTGGATGATGACCCGTGTTGTGGTTCGCAGCGTCTGTTGCAGACCATTCTGCGCGATGAATGGGGTTTTAAATACCTCGTTGTCAGCGACTGCGGTGCCGTCTCAGATTTTTATGAGTCACACAAGTCGTCGACGGGGCCTGTTCATGCTTCTGCCAAGGCAACGATTGCCGGAACGGATGTGGAGTGTGGCTACGGCTATGCCTACCGTAGCATTCCCGAGGCTGTGAAGCGTGGTTTTATCACCGAGGCTGAGGTCGACAAGCACGTTATCCGACTGTTAGAAGGCCGCTATGATTTGGGTGAAATGGACGATCCCTCGCTGGTAGAGTGGTCTAAGATTCCGTATTCTGCCATGTCCACTAAAGCGTCTGCCAATATCTCACTGGATATGGCGCGTCAGACGATGGTGCTGTTGCAGAACAAAAACAATATCCTGCCTCTGAGTAAGAAGGAGAGGATTGCCGTGATTGGTCCCAATGCTGACAATACACCGATGATGTGGGGTAACTATAACGGTACCCCCAACCATACTGTCACTATCCTTGATGGCATCAAAGCCAAGACGAAGAAACTGTTCTATGCTGCTGGCTGCGATCTCACCTACGACAAGGTGATGGAGTGCCTGATGGCTTCACAGTGCAGTTTCGAAGGCAAGAAGGGTATGAAGGGTACTTTCTGGAACAACCGCCGCATGGAAGGTAAGCCCGTCACCACACAGTATTACACTTCGCCCATAGCTGTCACCACGTTTGGTATGCACAACTTCGCCCCTGGCGTTCAGCTCGAAGATTTTTCGGCTAAGTATGAGACCGTCTTTACACCTAAGGAGTCTGGCGAATATGTGGTGAATGTGGATGCTTGTGGCCATTTCGAGCTCTATATCGACGGTGTGCAGAAGTTCCGTCACCACATCTGGCGTACTACCCCCAACCGTGTGGCTATTCAGGCTGAAAAGGGCAAGAGCTACAATATAGAAATACGCTTCTCGCATATTCATACCTATAACGCTAACTTGGCCATTAATATTGCCAAGGAACATCCCATCAACTATCAGGAGACCATTGCACAGCTGAAGGGTATCGACAAGGTAATCTTCGTAGGTGGTATTGCTTCCAGTCTTGAAGG